>Ga0194037_1000769_pt1 | contig 24870 bp, 21 predicted proteins | sample JunL306m_MetaG_FD_148653 | JGI IMG/M metagenome (GOLD analysis project Ga0194037, IMG submission 148653) | Anoxic zone freshwater microbial communities from boreal shield lake in IISD Experimental Lakes Area, Ontario, Canada - Jun2016-L304-6m | ecosystem: Environmental > Aquatic > Freshwater >...
GACCAGCGTCACGGCGGCCAGGCCCGCCCCTAACAGCAACCCTGAGGCGGGTTCGGGAATGACGGTGAGCGTGCCGTTAGTCAGAAAATTGCTCGTATCCCATGTGAGCGCTCCCGTGAGGGTTGGCAGAGTTCCCAGCGTCGCTCCGGAAAAGGTGCCGCTGGTGAAATCAAAGGAGTCGTTGAAGCCGCCCGTGTAGGTGCCGCCGATATTGATGGTGCCAGTGACGTTGGCGGTGCCGGCACCCAGCAATCGGCCGTAGGTCGTCAAATTGGTGATATCAAACTCCACCTCGGAAAAAGTGATCGCATTGCTCAAGGTGATTTGGCTGGTGCCAATCCCGGTCTTCGCCGTGAAGTTGAGCGGGCCCGTCCACACCGCGTTTGCTCCCGCGATGACCGCCAACGAAAACGAGTCGGTGTATGCGGAATTGTTCGTGATCGCTCCATTGACTTGCAGCGTTTGGCTTGCAAGCGGCGCAATGTCCACACTATTGGTGAGCGTGTTGTTGAACGTGAACGACGCCACCGTGACGGATCCGCTGTCGATTCCGATTTGGTTGCCTGTCGGTTGGGTGCCGATTTGAACCGCGGAAATGGAGATGGGGACCGCATCGCCAGACCAGTTCATGGCGTCTGTCCACATTTGACTGCCTATGCCATCCGTCCATCTCCATTGTTGGAGGGCCACCGCGGGGGTGATCAAACTCGCTAGACTCAATAAACCAAGGGTGACGCTTTTTTTCATAGTCAGGTGGTTGGGTGAGGGCAACTGTGGCGTGCGGATTGCACGTTCCCAGAAAACCTGGGTGATCGCATCTCCAGGATCCAACTTTGTCAAACGAATTTTCCGGGCATTTCACTGATTTCACTGAAAAGAGCCATGCCGAAATAACAGTCAGCTCGCTCACCTTTTGAGTGAGCGTGCGCTAAGTTGCAACTCATTCCAAATCAGTTTAATCAGTGCAATCGTTCTCATTTTCCTTTCAAGGTTGAACCGTTTTGGCACCGGGCAGAATGCCCGGGCCACCGTGGCGCGGGCATTCTGCCCGCCGCCTCTCTTCATTACGGCTCATTGAATTTCCTCCGAGTTCAGGATGCCAGAGCCTCCACCACCGCTGCCTGCCCGCACCGTGACCACAAGGGTCGCCCGATTGGCGTTTGGGGACGCTGGCGGGTTAGAGGCAAGAGCTCAGGTCTCCACGGCCAGTGCGGCTTCCGCGATGGGTGCCTCGCCCTCTAACTCCTCACTATCCACATAGGGCGCCACCCGCCCGCCCAGCACCGCAATCACCTTGCCGCTAAGCAGGCCGGCAATGGCGGCAATGACAACGGTCACCAGGATTCCTGTCAGTTGGGCGCGGAAATCGACGCCCGCAACCACCACCAGGGCGGCCACGCCGCCGAAGAGTCCGGGCAAGCCGTGCAGATAGAACACGCCGCAGGTATCGACCTTACGGGTCCGCGCGGTCAGTTTGGCCTGCAGGATCGCAAAACCGACCGTGGACACCACCCCGGCCAGGATTCCGATGGCAAACGCAGTCCCGGGCACGGCCGCGTCACAGGTCGAACCGATCGCCACGCCGCCGGCCAGGGTTGCGTTGGCGATATCCGCCGCCGAGATCTTGCCGCGAAGCTTCACCGACGCCACGTAGGTGGCGAGAGTGGAGCCACACAACGCCAGGATGACGTTCACCGCGGTCTTGGGCACGTCGCCCGGGGCGACCAGCGCCGCACAGAAGCTCGGCCAGAAGATCCACAGCACCATGCTGCCCAGCAGCGAAAACCGGTCGCTGGTGTCATCGCATTCGATGGGGGTGGCATATTCCTGGCGCGTGGTCATGGAGGCCGCGACCCCCAAGCCGAAGATGGCGCCAAAGGCGTGGATCACGATCGACCCGCCGGTATCGATCACCCGGCCGTGGATCAGACCCAGGCCGCCGTTGAGGACGATCCATTCATTGAGCGCGTAACACGGCACAAACAACACGCCCAGCAGCAGGTATTGCTCCATTTTCAGGCGCCCCAAAACCGCTCCGGCACAGATCAGCAGGCTCGCCGCGGCAAATTCAGCTAGAATCAACTGGTCAATCACGCCCACCCCGGCGGCGCTGCCGCAAACGCCGGCCTTGAGGAAGTAAAGCGGAATGGACACGCTGACTAACAGATAAGTGGCGGTCAGGGCCGAGCGTCCATACTGTCTGACAAAAACCATCAGGAAGCCGAAGCCGACCAGCAGCATCGCCATGATGTGGATCGCCCGTTCGTATTTGTCCACGTCACTCAATGCGGCCAGGCTGGGCCCGGGCAGTTCGGCAGAGTAAGCCACGCCGCCCAGGGCGAGCAGCAGGGTGGTGAGCAAGCCGGCGGATTTGAAGCAATGATTCATGATGGGATGATGGGTGGCCACCAGTAGCGCAGTTCGCCCTGGATGACTGGCAACAGGTGATAGCACAAGCCGATGACCCGGGCCGCAAACCCTGGCAAACCCCGCCCGCCGGCCCGCTCTGTAAAAACACAGTTGGCCGTTGGATTGTGGATGAGATTGCCTGGATTGTATTACCCGGGACGCGAGCCGCACCTAACGGCGCGCTCGTTCCTGTTTGGGGCAGGAACGAACATGCGCGCAGCGTGCGATGCCGGAATGCATGACGCAAGGTGAAAATCCAACGGGGCACGAATGTGGACTGCGGCGGGCACCGCCGCTTTGCGCGGCGAGCCAGCTCGATCCAGGTATCTGATATTGCCGGCCGCGTTGAAATTCGACGGGCTCACTCCGGGGGCCCGGGAGCGCCCCAAAGCGGTGAAGCGCGAGCGCTTCACCGCAGTCCCAAAGACAAGCCCTGACGCCGGCCGGCCGGGCGGTCCGTGTGTTAGAACGCGTCGCGCACGTGGTTGACGCGAGGTTTGGCGCCCTCAGCGACGTACACCTCGATCACATCGAAGCGCCACGGCAGCTCGCGGGTGCCGAGGCGCTTGAGCCAGGCGTTGGCGCCGCGCTCGATGAGCGCCTGCTTGCTCTTGTCCACCGCGTCCAGCGGGCGGATGCGGGTGCCTTCCCGGCGGGTCTTGACCTCGACAAAGAGCAATAGCTTGCCGTCGCGCGCGATCAGGTCCACCTCGCCGCGCCGCGGACCCTTGAAATTGCGCGCCAGGACGGTGCAGCGTTGGGCGCGCAGCCAGTCCGCCGCCACCCGCTCGCCATAGGCCCCGATCCACGCCCGGTCGCGGGCGTGGCCGTCAGGCCCGGTCAAACGGCAGGGACAGTTGAGCCACCGGCTGAAACGAGCGACGATGATGGCGACAAGGGCCGTGAATCCGTAGGGCTTCAAGATGTCCCTTGGTGCCATATCCTTGGTGCTGCGCAAAGCCAAATTGGGGAAACTCGCGGTCGATTTCACGCATCAACCGGTCGCGCGTGACCTTGGCAATGATGCTGGCCGCCGCGATCGACAGCGAGCGCCCGTCCCCCTTGACGATCGCATCATAGGGCAACGGAAAATCCCGCACCGGCAGCCCGTCGATCAGACAGTGCACGGGCGGCGGCACCAGCGCCTCCACCGCCCGCCTCATCGCCAGGTGGGTCGCCCGCAGGATGTTGAGCCGGTCGATCTCCTCGCGATCCGCCGTGGCCACCGCCCACGCCACCCCGGGATCGCCAGTTAGCACCGCATACAGCGCCTCGCGCCTCGCGGCGCTGAGCTTTTTGGAATCGTCAAGGCCCGCACAGGCAAAGCCACGCGGCAGGACGACCGCCGCCGCCGCCACCGGCCCGGCCAATGGGCCGCGCCCGGCCTCATCCACACCCGCGATGCGGGCCAGTCCGCGGGCGTGCAGCGCCATTTCGAACGTGAGATCGGGCATAGTTTAGAACCGGTTGTTACGGATCAGCGAAGGATTCACGGTGGCGAAGAGTTGAACGGCGAACAACATTCCATCCGAGTCCACCACCAGCCCGAGGCCGCTATGCGTCCACGAGTCCACCATGGCATGCTGGTGATCCTTGGAGGCTTTCCACAGCGTGACCAAGGTCGGACCGGGGTTGGCACCGGCATGCTCGACGGCAGCCGCGTTTTCGCTGATATTGTCCATCTGATAGTAAGCCCGGGCATACATCGCCCGGCCCTCGAACCCGATGTGGCTGACGTTCTTGCCGCGGAGGGTGAACGTGCCGCGGTGCTGCCGGAGATATTCGCAATGCTGTTGGGCGAGACGGTCCAGGCCCGCGTGGCGTTGGAGCTCGGTGGCACCCACGCTGTGCCGGTAGGCATTAACCGCGTCAAACACCTGCGTCGAGAGCGCCGCGTGTGATCGCTGGCTGACGGCAACCGGCACCTGGATGGACTGGGCGGGATTGGCGCACACCACCGGCGAGCCTGCGCAAAGCATGGCCAGCAAGCTGGAAGTTAGATTGGCGTTCATGTGCATGGGTATCCGGGGTTACACCATGGTAAATCCACCATGGATTCACCGTATACAATTCAAAGTTCCTTACTGCGTGGAGAATGCAAGGCCTGGCGTTGATGATAATGGCGTAATGGTTTCAACGACACTTGGCAGTGCGCCTGCGCCCACCTCCGATTCCCGCTTCCGCGCAGGCATGGCCAGGCAGGAGGGCTGGCTCACGGTGAGGCTTCCATCAGCCAGGCGTCGATGGCCCGGGCGCAGCGTTTGCCGTCGCCCATCGCGAGGATCACGGTGGCCGCGCCACGCACGATGTCGCCACCGGCGAAGATGCCGGGGATGCTCGTCATCCCCTGCGCGTCCACTTCGATGTTGCCCCAGCGGTTGAGCTTGAGCTCCGGGCAGGTGGCGGTGAGCAGCGGGTTGGCGCGGGTGCCGATGGCCACCACCACCGCGTCACACTCTAACACAAACTCCGAGCCGGGCACCGGCCGGGGGCTGCGCCGCCCGGAATCATCAGGCTCGCCCAGTTCCATGCGCTGGCATTTCAGGCCGGCAACCCACTTGTGGTCGTCGCCAATCACTTCGAGCGGGGCCACCAGGTTTTCAAATTCCACGCCCTCCGCGTCGGCGTGGTGGATTTCCTCGACGCGCGCGGGCATCTCGGCGCGGCTGCGGCGGTAAACGAGCATCGCGCGCTGCGCGCCGAGGCGCTTGGCGGTGCGCACCGCGTCCATGGCGACGTTGCCGCCGCCGACCACGGCCACCCGCTGGGCGCGCAGCACCGGGGTGTCGGAGTCGGGCGCGTAGGCTTCCATCAGGTTGACGCGCGTGAGGTATTCGTTGGCCGAATAGACGCCCTTGAAATTCTCGCCGGGCACGTTCATGAACACCGGCAGCCCGGCCCCGTTGGCGAGAAACACCGCATCGAATTGCGAGCGCAATTCCGGCAGGGTGTAGGTCCGGCCGATGACCACGTTGTTTTCGATCGTCACCCCGGCCTGGATCAGCCGCTCGACCTCCTCATCGACGATTTGCTTGGGCAGGCGAAACTCGGGAATTCCATAAACCAACACCCCGCCGGGCTTGTGCAGCGCCTCATACACCGTCACCTCATGACCGAGTTTGAGCAACTCCCCCGCGGCCGTCAGACCGGCCGGCCCGCCGCCGACAATGGCCACCTTTTTGCCGGTGGCGGCGCGCGCCTCGAGGGCGACCACCCCGCTGTTAGCCCGCGCCCAGTCGGCCACGAACCGTTCCAGATAGCCGATGGCCACCGGTTTGCCCTTCACCCCGCGGACGCATTGCACCTCGCACTGCACCTCCTGCGGGCAGACCCGGCCGGTGATGGCGGGCAGCGCGTTGTCACCGAACAAGCTGCGCGCCGCCGCCGGCAGGTCACCCTGCACGATGCACTCCAGAAAGCGCGGGATGTTCACCATCACCGGGCAGCCGCTCACGCACTTGGGAGCCTTGCACTGGATGCAGCGCTGCGCCTCTAACAATGCCATCCGCTCGGTGAAGCCGAGGTTGACTTCCAGGAAATTGCCGCTGCGCTGGGCGGCGTCCTGTTCCGGCATCGACTGCCGGTCAATCTTCATGCGGTCCTTGAGCGGGATCTTGGCTTCGTTCACGATGGCGAGTCTCAGGTGGTGGGTGGAGCGGGTTTGGCGAGTTCACTGCGGCAGCCGCCACCGTCGCAGGCATGGGAGGCATGTTGCTCGAATTCCCGATAGGTGCCGAGGCGGTCGGCCAGCAGGTCGAAATCCACCAGGTGGCCGTCGAATTCCGGCCCCTCGACGCAGGCGAACTTGGTTTCGCCGCCGACGTCGACCCGGCAGCCGCCGCACATGCCGGTGCCGTCGACCATCACCGGGTTGAGCGAGACGATGGTGCGCACGCCGTATGGCCGGGTGAGATTGGCCACCGCCCGCATCATCGGCACCGGACCCACCGCGTAGACAATGTCCACGCCGCCGGCCTCCAACACCTCGCGGGTGGCGTCGGTCACAAAACCCTTGCGGCCGTAACTGCCGTCATCGGTGCAAACCACCACCTGGCCGAGCCGGCGCAATTCCTCCTCAAAAATGACCCACTCGCGCGAGCGTCCACCGATGATGCTGATCACCTCGACCCCGCGCTGGTGCAGGCCGTGGGCGATCGGGTGCACCACCGCCGTGCCCACGCCGCCGCCCACGCACACGGCGCGGCCGGTGGCGATCATCTCGGTCGGATGGCCGAGCGGCCCTGAAATGTCCTGAATGAAATCGCCCGGTTCCAAGGCCACCAGATCGCGGGTCGATTTCCCCACCTCCTGGATCACCAGCGCGATCGTGCCGCGCTCCGGGTCGGCATCGGCGATGGTCAGCGGGATGCGTTCCGCGCCATTCGCCCGGCGCACGATGACAAATTGCCCCGGGTGGCGGATTTCGGCGATCCGGCGGGCCTCGACGTCAAGCCGGGTGACATTCGGGCTGAGTGAACTCTTGGCGGTGATGGCGTGCATGCGGCAGGTGGGAGCGGCGGGGTGGCACCGCAGAAAGTCCCGTGGCCACGCCGCCCCGTCAAGCTTGGTTTTACCCGGATTCTTCACCCCGAATCGTGACGCGGCAGGCAGAAGGCCACTTGGGCGTGGGTCGCGCACGGCCCTATCAACCGCGAACGGACTACCTCAAAGACAAGCCCGGCTATCAGCCCAAGGCCAGCGGTGGTGATCGGCATGAGGATGAGTCACCCGAGGTCATTGATTTTCCCAATACCCGCACGGGTGCGGATACTCTTTTCGGTGACAATAACGCGAAGCTCGTTAAACCATTTGTCATCTGTTGGTTGGGTGACGAATTCAGGTCCGATCCCAGACGGTGAAAAACGCTCCAGAGTCTGCAATCCGCTCAAGCCGCTCGCAGAATTCTTCATCCATGGTTCGCTTGAGCATCCATCGTGGACTTGGCTATGTGGGTTGAATTCTGGCATAAATCCCGTTTATCTCAGGCAAATCACCAGACAAGTGACTCCATCCTGCCTTCTCCTCAAGAAAATCACCATAACGCGCCCAATTTAATGCATTTCTATGTTCAGGATAATAACTTGCGGTCCAGCAGCGGTCCGCTGATCCGCTGGCGAGTCGTACTGCCATAAGGGATTGTCTGCAATGAGGCGGACCCCGAAAATCGTGGTGAAAACCTGAGCTCAGGCAAAAATGCCGGAAAGCGTACTTTACATCCGGTCGAACCATGCGGATAGTACACCAACATGATTTCACGTCCTTTCTGGCAGCGACGCATCGAGAAGGCATGGCGCCAAGCGCCGATTGTCTGGCTGGCGGGTGTCCGGCGGTCCGGCAAGACCACCCTGGCCGAGAGCCTCGGTGTGGAACGGGTTCTCTATGTGAATTGCGACCTGCCGAGCGTCGAGGACATGGTTCGCGACCCCCAGGTTTTTTTCCGCGGTTGCGCGAAGCCGGTCGTGGTGTTCGACGAGATCCACCAGTTGCGCGATCCGGCCCGCCTGCTGAAAATCGGGGCGGATGGTTTTCCGAAGCTGAGGATTCTCGCCACCGGTTCCTCCACGCTGGCGGCGAGCAAAAAATTCAGCGACTCCCTGACCGGTCGCAAACGTCTGGTGCATTTGACACCCGTGGGGTGGGGCGAACTTCCCGCATTCGGGGTCACGCTACCGCAACGCCTGTTTCACGGGGGGCTGCCGCCCGCGCTGTTAGCGAAATCAAAGCAGCCCGCCTTCTACCGCGAGTGGATGGACTCGTTTTTCGCCCGCGACATTCAGCGACTGTTCGGCTTCCGGGACATGAATCGTTTCAACGCGATGTTGGAATTCATGCTGCGCCAGAGCGGCGGCCAGTTTGAGGTGACTAAGACCGCCTCGGCACTCGGAATCACCCGGCCGACCGTGGAAAGCCATCTGCGTGCCTTGGAAATCACCCACGCGGTCACGGTGGTGCGTCCGTTCCATGGCGGTGGCCACAACGAGATCGTTAGACAGCCCAAGGTATATGCGTTCGACACCGGATTCGTGAGTTTTGCCCGCGGTTGGGATCCGCTGCGACCGGATGACTGCGGCCTGCTCTGGGAGCATCTGGTGCTGGAACAAATCCAGGCCCAATTTCCGGAAACGCCTGCCTGCTACTGGCGCGACAAGGCGGGGCACGAGGTGGATTTTATTATCCCTCACCGCCGCGACCAGGTGGACGCCATCGAATGTAAATGGGACCCGGGCGCGTTTGACAGTGCCGCCCTCAAACTCTTCCGCAGTTACTACCCGAATGGCCGCAATTTCCTCGTCACCCCCTCCGGTGATCCCGCCTACACCAAACGCTATGGCAAGTTGGATGTTAGAATCTGCACCCCAACGGAATTCCAGCCATCGAAATGAGGCGTCTCACGAAAACAATTTCCGGTCCAGCGAGCGGTACTGGATCGCTTCCAGAATGTCGGTGGCGCGGATGTTTGGCGCGCCCGCCAGATCCGCAAGCGTGCGCGCCACCTTGAGGATCCGGTCATGGGCGCGGGCCGAAAAATTCATCTCCTCCATCGCGTGTTCCAGGTAGCCGGTGCTTTCCGGGTCAATTTGGCAATGCACCTTCATCTGGCGCGGACTCATCGCCGAGTTGGTGAAGTTACTGGATTTGCGGAACCGCTCGGTTTGGATGCCGCGCGCCAGCACCACCCGCTCGCGGATGGTCTCGGACTTTTCGCCGCTGGCGGCGGTGGCGGAAAGCTCGCGGAAGTCCACCAGCGGCACCTCGCAGTGGATGTCGATCCGGTCTAACAAAGGCCCCGAGATCCGCTGGCGGTAGGTTTCGATCTGGCGCGGGGCGCAGCGGCACTGGCGTTTGATGTCGCCGTAAAAACCACAAGGTTGCGGGTGATGCTTACGGTGACGGGATCCATGAGGCCACAACATGCTGGCAATCAACGACGATATTTCAATTCCGTCATCGCCGCATTCAGTTTTCTTGAATCCAAGAAACACCACCGAGTGCCCGGACTCGTCACGGCCGATGGCTTCAGTCCACCAGAGTTTAAGAAAGTCACCGGGAACTGCGGATTTGTAGCCCCAGAAACTCCGCCCCAATCCCGATGCGGCGAACGCCACAGCCATACACGGCCCGTTGGAGTTCCATCGTCCCCACCCTTCCGCACCGATGTGGACTGAGCCATGGGTGTCGTGTTGCGCTGGCCGGAATTTCTGCTTTGACAAATCCGCCGCTGTAAAACATCGTATTACCATGATCAAAACCATCGCCAAAATCGGCAACTCTCACGGCATCATCTTTGATTCGACGCTGCTGCAACTTGCACACCTCAAACCCGGCGATGAGGTCAACGTGGAGGTTCACTCCGGAGGCACCATCACGATCACTCCCATGACGCCAGTTCCCAGCCCTGCGGAATTCAGCGCGAAGGTCGAGGACGTGATGCAGCGCTATGCCCAAACCCTGAAACGCCTGGCATGAACCCGGACCCTAACACGTGCCTGCACCTGTCGCCGGATCAGGTGCTCGAAATTCATTCCGCGGCGATCCGGCTTTACGGTGGTGCCGCGGGTCTCCGCGATGGCGCCCTGCTGCATTCGGCGACGACCGCGCCCCAAGCCACGTTTGGCGGCCAATCCACCTTCGCAGACACCGTGGAGATCGCCGCTGCCTATCTTTATTATCTCTGTAGCAATCATCCTTTTGTGGATGGCAACAAACGGGTGGCGCTCGCTGCCTGTCTCGTCGTTCTCGAACTCAACGGCTACGAGCCCGCCGCCGATAGCGAGGACTGGGAAAACCTCACCCTGGCCGTCGCCGCCGGCCTGCTCTCCCGCGAGGAACTCACCGTCACCCTGCGCAAACTCCTGGTTTGATGCGGCGTTTCCAGGGCCACACGGAAACCTCCCGCGAGGGCGGACCTGCTCAGGGTGCTGCCTGTGGGGAGGCTGCCGTTGGCCATGGCAAGGTGTCCGGTGATGGTGACCACCGGGTTGCCCGGAGGCTGCGCCTGAAGACCGGCGCCGGTGGCTATGACCAGCAGCCGGGTTCGGATTCTCATCCCCAACTCAGGAAAATAGCTTGCGGTCCAGCGAGCGGTATTGGATCGCTTCCAGAATGTCGGTGGCGCGGATGTTGGGCGAGCCTGCCAGATCCGCCAGCGTGCGCGCGACCTTGAGGATCCGGTCATGGGCGCGGGCGGAAAAGTTCATCTCCTCCATCGCGTGTTCCAGGTAGCCGGTGCTTTCGGAGTCGATCTGGCAGTGCGCCTTCATCTGGCGCGGGCTCATCGCCGAGTTGGTGAAGTTACTGGATTTGCGGAACCGCTCGGTTTGGATGCCGCGCGCCAGCACCACCCGCTCGCGGATGGTCTCGGACTTTTCGCCGCTGGCGGCGGTGGGAGCAAGCTCGCGGAAGTCCACCAGCGGCACCTCGCAGTGGATGTCGATCCGGTCTAACAACGGTCCCGAGATCCGCTGGCGGTAGGTTTCGATCTGGCGCGGGGCGCAGCGGCACTGGCGTTTGATATCACCATAATACCCGCAAGGACAAGGGTTCATGGCCGCTACTAACATAAATCGCGAGGGAAAGGTGAGCGATCCGACGGCGCGCGAGATCGTCACATCGCCGTCTTCCAATGGCTGACGCAGCACCTCAAGGGTCTGGCGGCGGAACTCCGGCAACTCGTCGAGGAACAGCACGCCGTGGTGCGCCAGCGAGACCTCGCCCGGGCCGGGATTGGTCCCTCCGCCTAACAGGCCGGCGTCGGAGATGGTGTGGTGCGGCGCGCGGAACGGGCGGGTGGTGAGAAACGCGCGCTTCGGGTCCAACATCCCGGTGATCGAGTGGATTTGGGTGGTTTCAATCGCCTCGTCCTCGGTCATGTCCGGCAGGATCGTCGGAATCCGCTTGGCCAGCATGGATTTGCCGGTGCCAGGCGGCCCGACCATCAGCAGCGCATGGAAGCCCGCTGCCGCGACCTCCAGGGCGCGCTTGACATGGTGCTGGCCGCGGACCTCGTCGAAGTCGAATTCGTAGCTGCGGTGGGAGTTGAAGAATGCCCGGCGGTCGAGGAGAAACGGCGGGATGACCAGCTCGCCTAGCAGGAAGTCCCAGGCGTCCTTGAGGCAGCGGATGGGAAACACCTGGATGCCCTCGATCACCGCGGCTTCCGGCGCGTTGACCTCGGGCACCAGCACCCGTGTCCGGCCGCGGCGCTTGGCTTCCAAGGCAATCGACAACACCCCCTTGACCGGGCGCACCGTGCCGTCCAGGCCCAGCTCGCCGACCACGCAGCAGTCGTCGGCATTGAACGCCTTGGTCCGGCTGGCGGCCACCATCGCCAGCGCGATGGGCAAATCAAACGACGGCCCCTCTTTTTTAAGATCGGCGGGTGCCAGGTTCACGGTTTTCACGCCGTCATCGAGGAACAAGGCCGACGCGCCGATGGCCGAGATCACCCGCTGCGAGGATTCCCTAACCGACGCATCGGGCAGGCCCACGATCATGATGATCGGCTTGTCCGCGCCGCGGGCGTTGACCTCGACCTCGACCTCGTGCGCCTCCACCCCGCGCAACGCCGCTGAAAATAGCCGAGTAATCATCCGAAATTGAATCTTGGCGCATATCATCCGCCGCTGGCAAGCGCAAAGCGCGTTCACAGAACCTCGTTAGACTGGACCGGTTCGTTGATAGGGCATGTGTGGAGATGACAGGGAACGCTGCGGGACACCAAGGGGGATGACGTCTGGGTGACTTGGGGGCCTGCGGGATAAACCCTGCGCTCCAAGGCCGGCCACACCCGGATGAAACAGGTGCTGCCCGGTGGCTTGGGTTGGTATTGCTGTGAATCCGGGGTTAATCGCCGGTGCCGGCCGACATTGCTTCGACCTGCTTCTGCATCTTCGACAGGTTGAACGAACCCGCGGTCTGGCTGGCTGGATAGTCCTTGAAGGTCATAAATAGGAAAATGAAAAACGGCAGGACGGTTCATTTCACCACGGATTACACGGATTTTTACGGATTTAACGGAGGAAACCCCCGTGTTCTATCAGACTTCAGGCTCACCCAGCGGGTTAGCGGCTCAATACTCATAACTCTCTAATAATCCGTGTAATCCGTGTAATCCGTGGTTTCCATTTTCCTTTGTCGGATGAGTTGTAGTGCGAGCCATTGTCGGTGGACTTCGATGCCGTCCATGTCTGGCAGGCCGAGATCGAGGATGAGGAGGTCGGGTTTCTCCAGGGCCAGCGCGTGGAGTCCGTGGGAGGCATCGTCGGCCGAGATCACCGTGTGGCTGGCGCCTTCGAGGAGAATCCGAAGCAGGCGCCGGATCGAGAGTTCGTCGTCGATAACTAGGATGCGGCTCACTGGATTTCGGGGATTTGATTGGCGGTGCGGACCGGGATTTTCAAGATGAATTCCGCGCCGCCGCCGGGAGTGTTGCGCGCCTCGCTGGTTCCGCCAAGCCCGCGGATGAGGCCGCGCACGATGGAGAGGCCGAGGCCGAGGCCGCCCGGGCGGCTGTCCTCGCCACGGTGAAAGCGGTCGAACACGCGGACCGGATCTTTGAGGCCCGGCCCCTCGTCGCGGACATGGATTTCGAGCTGCGAATCCTGGTTGAGGCAGGCACGCAGGTGGATCGGCGTCCCCGGCGGGGTGTGGTGACCGGCGTTGGCCAGCAGATTGCCAAGGGCGGCAAGAAGCAGGTCGGCATCGAGCCAGACCAGTGGCGGGGTTCCGGCCGCGATCCCGGTGTCGAGCGCATGGCCGGCAATGGCGTCGGCGGCTTGTTCGCCGCGTTCAAGGAATTCGGCGTGGTGGATGGCGTGGAGCAGGTGGTTGCGTTCCAGACCAAGGCCGAGTTGGGCGGCGATGGCGGCTAACAGATCCCGCTCCGCCAGCGGCAGCGGATTCTTCCCGGGATCAATCGACAGCACGCCCATGACGAAGGATCGGCCTTGCAGCGGCAAGTGCAGGGCCATGGACTCGGGAAGTGTGCCGGTGCCACGGCCGGCGGGCTGTTTTTTCTCGAAGGCCCATTGGGCGACTCCACGCTCCTTGGCATCCAGCGGCAGCGTGCCGGCGGGATGCGGAGGCTGAAGCTGGTGGGTCGCCTCGTCACGCAGTTGGATGGCACAGGGGAGATTGAACAGCGACCCGACAGCGTTGAGGCAACGGCCGACGGCGTCCTCGGTATCCGCCGCGCCGGTTAGGATGGTATTGATTTCCAGGAGGCGCGTGGTGTGCATCTGCTGGCGTGCGACGGCCAGCCCACGCCGCCGGAGCCGGTTGGAGAGCCAGCCCATGGAAAGCGAGGCCACGAGCAGCGCGACAAACATGGTGACGTCCGAAGCAGAGCGGATATTGATGGAAAAGCGCGGCTCGGTGTAGAGGAAGTTCCAGGCCAGCCCGGTTAGAATGGCGAGCGCGAAGGTGCCCGCCGGGGTGAGAAAAAGCGCCCCGACAATCACCCCGCAGAGCATCAGCATGGCGAGATCCTGGGCGGTGAGCAGCCCGAAAAGTGGATAGCTGACGAGCGCGATCCCGGCGGCGATGGCGGCCGCTCTAACCAGATTGGAAAACAGCAGGGACCGGTCCGGCGTGAGGGTTGGCGGCTTTGACTCCGCGGGCCGGGTGCTAAACGATATGCGAATGGCGTTAAGATCGCGCTAAGACCGGCGCCAGCGCATGCCTCACGATGTTGAAGCGGCACAGGCAATCCAGTGGGTCGTTCATCACCGCGCCATTGAGCCCCGGCCCGACTCGCCGGATTGCAGGCGGTGCGGGGTTTGGAGCGGCTGGTGGTTTTCTTCTAAGAAACGCGCGCTTGGGACGTTACTTGTGCAGTCAATGAAATCAAATGCTCTGTGCCTGATCTTAGCCGCCGCCGCGCCGGCGTTTTGCCAGAACCTGCTCGACCCGCTGATCGTGACCGCCGCTCGCTCCGAGCAAGCGACCAGTCAGGCAGCCTACACGACGGACTCCATCAGCTCGGAGTTCATTGAGCAATCCACCCGGCGCAGCTTGCCCGAGGCCCTGCAATACACGCCCGGAGTGCTGGTGCAGGAAACCTCCTACGGCCAGGGTTCGCCGATCATCCGCGGCTTCACCGGGCGCCAGAACCTGCTGCTGATGGATGGGGTGCGGATCAACAATTCCACCTTCCGCGGCGGGCCCGTCCAGTATTGGAACACCCTCGACCCGCTCTCCATTGACCACATGGAGCTCATCAAAAGCCAGGGCTCGGTGCTCTACGGTTCTGACGCCGTGGGCGGCACCGTCAATGACTTCGGGAAATCCTCCAGATTCCGCACGGAAACCGCCGACCAGACCTATCTGGGAGGTTCCGCCTTTTACGAATTCCGCAGCAACGGCCAGGGCAGCCATATCGGCCGCCTCGAAGCCGAAACCGGCATTGGCGGCAAGTTCGGTGTCCTGCTGGGAATATCCGCCAAAGACTTCGGGGATATTGAAGACCACGCCGTCGGCCGCATGCATGGCACGGGCTACCCCGAACAGGACCTCGATCTGCGCATGGACTATGCCATCACCCCGGACTCGTCGCTCACCTTGGCCAGTTATCATGTCAACCAGGACGACGTCTCGCGCTGGCACCGCACCCTCAACAACCCGGGCTGGACGAACGGCGATCACCTCGCCGGAGCGGGGACCTACCATTTCGACAACTACGATCAGGAGCACTCGCTGACCTACCTCCGCTATGCCGGCAAAAACCCGCAGGCCAATGCCGCGATCAAAAGTTGGAGCGCGGCGCTGTCATTCCAAAAGGTGGACGATTCGGAGTCTCTGGACGCCGCCAACAACAAGTCCGATCAAATCCAGTCGCTCTATACCGGAGTCCAGACCTTGGGCTTCGATCTCACCCTCGAATCGGACCTCGGTCCGGGATCGCTGGTTTATGGTTGCGACTTCTATCGGGACACGGTGGATGCCGCGGGCTGGTCGAACAACGCGGCGGGCACGAGCTTCAAGGAAAAGCTGCCAGTCGCGGACGATTCCAGCTACGACACCCTGGGGATTTTCAGCCAATACACCTGGAAGCCCGTGACGCCTCTGGAAATCATCGCCGGCGCTCGCTACACCCATGTGGATGCCAATCTCGGCCGGTTTTACGGATACAATCCTGCGACCAGTGCCACCACGCTGCTGCAAGATCAATCCTTCGATTGGGATTCGTTGGTCGGGTCGTTGCGCGCGCTCTATCATATTGATAAATTCTGGAGCGTCTATGGCGGCATCTCCCAGGCATTCCGCGCTCCCAACCTCAATGACCTGTCCGGCGATGTCACCTCGCTGGCGGATACCAAGTCAAAAGGCTCGGTCGATGCCCGACCGGAGAAATTCCTCACCTATGAGATCGGCGTGCGGCAGGAATGTGAGACCTTCACCAGCACGGCGGCGATATTCTACACCGACGTCACCGATGCCATCTCGAGCGTGAAGGACGGCACCCGCAGCATCACCAGCAATGCGGGGGCGGGCTATGTCTATGGCACCGAGCTGGAAGCCGCCTGGCGGATCACCCCCCAATGGGCGCTTTCCGGCTATGTCGCCTGGATGGACGGTCGCACCGAGGCCCCGGAGGTCCTCGGCGGGCCGGTCATCAACAAGCCCATGTCGAGGCAAATGCCGCTCACCGGCTCCGTCGCCCTGCGCTGGTCTTCCGAGTCGCGGAAATACTGGGTCGAAGGCCGGATCCTCGCGGCAGATAACGAGGACCGCATCACCACCGCCGACCAGGCCGCCGACTATCAACGCATCCCCACCGGCGGCACTCCCGGCTATCTCGTCGCCTCGCTGCACGCCGGCTGGAAGGTCAACGAGCATCTGGATCTCATCGGCGGCCTCGAGAATCTAACTGATTCAAGCTACCGCAATCACGGCTCAGGGCAGAACGACCCGGGACTCAACGCCATTGTCAGCGCCAAAATCAGCTGGTGACCATCGCCCCGGAATTGCGGATCCATGCTTGCCAGTGTCTGGCGTTCCATCAACCTCCGCGTTCATGCAAGATCACGCCCATCCCCTACTGCTGGCAAACCTGTCCCGGGCCATGCTGGCCGCGACCCTGGTCGTCGCGCTGGCCGCTTGTGGCCGGGGCAAAGGCCAGGGCACCACGGGTGCGACCGGTCCGGCGGCGGCCGCCAAATCCGATGACCATCCGGCGCCGCCGCCACTGCCTGTTCCGGATTCCGTGCTCTTGAAAGAAGCGATTCCCTATGCCGGGGGGCCCGGTGCCGATCCGGCACGCAATCTCCTCGATCTTTATCTGCCCAAGCACACGGCGGCGTTTGCCACCGTGGTTTTCGTGCATGGCGGAGGCTATCAGCGGGGCGACCGGACGCTGGGCCACAACCTCGGCGTGGTCCTGGCCAACCATGGGGTGGCGGTGGCATCGATCAGTTACCGCCTCTATCCGCAGGTGAAGCACCCCGCCCAGATCCAGGATGTCGCCAGGGCGTTTGCCTGGGTCAAGTCCCACATCGCGGATCATGGTGGCGACCCGGCGCGGGTCCATGTGTGCGGGCACTCGGCCGGCGGGCATCTGGCCGCCTTGCTCGGCACCGACGGATCGTATCTGGCGGCAGAACATCTCGAGCCCACGGACATTGCCAGCGTGCTGGCCCTCAGCGGCGGTTACCGGATCAACCCGATCCGCAAGGACGTTTTCGGCGATGACGCGGCACTCGCAGCGGCCTCGCCGTTCGCCCACATCCCGGGCACTCACCCGCCGTTCGTGCTGTTCTATGGCAGCCTGGAAAAGAAGGACCGACATGAACTGTCGCGGGAATTCCGTGATGCATTGCTCGGGGCCCATGGCCAGGCGGAATGCGTCATGATTCCAGACCGGGATCACCAGGGATTGCTGGATCGCGTCGCTGAGGGCGACCCAACAGCTTCGGCACTCCTGCAGGCGGTGGATCACACCGCGCGCTGAGCCGTCCGTCATCCGTAAAGACAATCGCCCGCCCAGAGCGTTGAGCCGGCCCGCACCAGAGCCCAACCCCGCCGCCACTCCAGCTGCTAGAAATCCCCGAACAAATCCAGCTGCGGCGGATTGGGTTTGGGCAGGGTGTCCTGGACGGTATTTTTGGCCTTGGGGCCCTGGCTCTTGGCCTCGGGTTTGACTGAATGGAGCTCGAGGTGGGAGAGGATCGACTTGGCGCGCTCGACCACCGGTTTGGGCAGGCCGGCGAGGCGGGCGACCTGGATGCCGTAGGACTTGTCGGCGGCGCCGGGCAGGATTTTGTGGAGGAAGATGATCTCCTCGTTCCACTCCCTAACCGCAACGTTGTAGTTGGCGACGGCGGTCTTGGTGTTGGCCAGGTCTGTTAGCTCGTGATAGTGGGTGGCGAACAGCGTGCGGCAGCCGATGGTGTCGTGCAGGTGCTCGGCGACGGCCCAGGCGATCGAGAGGCCGTCGAAGGTGGCGGTGCCGCGGCCGATCTCGTCGAGGATCACCAACGACCGGTCGGTGGCGTGGTTGAGGATCAGGGCGGTTTCGCTCATCTCGACCATGAAGGTGGACTGGCCGCGCGAGATGTCGTCGGAAGCTCCTACCCGGCAGAAGATCCGGTCGATCAGGCCGAGGGTGGCGGACTCCGCCGGCACGTAGGCGCCGATCTGGGCCATCACGGCGATGAGCGCGATCTGGCGGATGTAGGTGGATTTGCCGGCCATGTTAGGCCCGGTGAGGATCTGGAGGCGGGCGGTGTCGGGGTCGAGCTCGGTGTCGTTAGGGACGAACTTGCTGTCGGTGAGCGTTTGTTCGAGCACCGGGTGGCGGCCGTTGGTGACGAAGAAGCCGTTGGACGTGTTGAGGACCGGCCGGCAGTGGCGGTGGAGCTGGGCGCCATCGGCCAGGGCGCAGAGCACGTCGATTTCCGCGACCGCGGCGGCGGTCTGTTGGAGGCGCGGGAGGTGGGTGAGGACTTGGGCGCGGAGCTGGCCGAAGAGCTCGGCTTCGAGTTTTTTCGAGCGCTCCTCGGCACCTAACACCTTGTTTTCCATCTCCTTGAGCGCGGGCGTGATGTAGCGCTCGGCGTTCGACATGGTTTGCTTGCGGGTGTAGTCGTCGGGGACTTTGGCCAGATGGCTGGTGGTGATCTCGATGAAGTAACCAAAGACATTGTTGAACTTGATTTTAAGCGAGTCGATGCCGGTGCGCTTGCGCTCGTCTTCCTGCAGGCGCGCGATCCAGTCCTTGCCGCCGCGCGAGGCGCTGCGCAGTTCGTCGAGTTCGGCCGACCAGCCGTCGCGGATGATGCCGCCGTCGCGCAGGTGGCCGGGCGGCTCGTCGGCGAGGGCGGCGGACAGCATGGTTGTTAGATCGGCGAAGTCGTGGAGCTGGTTGCAAAGAAGCGGAATGAATTCCGCGCTCCGTAAGGAAGACAGGTCCTGCTTGAGGGCGGGGACGTGGGCGAGCGAGGAGGCGAGCGACTGGAGGTCGCGGGCGTTGCCGGAGCCTTGGGACATGCGCGAGGTGGTGCGCTCGATGTCGCGGATGCTCTTGAGCGCCTCGCGGCATTTCGCCAGCAGGAACGGTTCCGCGAGCAAGGCGGCGATCAGGTCCTGGCGGCCGGTGAGGGTGGCCAGGTCGCGCAGCGGGTGGAGGATCCAATCGCGCAGCAGCCGCGCGCCCATCGGGGTGGCGGTGCGATCGAGCACGGCCAACAACGTGTGCTGCTTGCCGGAGCGCGACTCGACGAGGTCGAGGTTGCGTTGCGACGCGATGTCGATGAGCACGTGGTCGGCGCTCTCGCGGACGTGCGGCGGGCGCAGGTGGTCGCACTGGCGCCGGAGTTGGTGGATCAGATAGTGGAGGACGCCCCCGGCCGCGCCGCTGGCGGCAGGCAGGTTGCCGCAGCCGAAGCCATCCAGCGAGTGGACGTTGAAATGGTCCTTGAGGAGCTGGGTGGCATGTTCGGGAAGGAACGCGTAGCCTTCATAGACCAACCCGTTAGCCAGCGCCCCGAACTCGGCGCTCTGGTGGTCGGGCACCAGCAACTCGGAGGGAGCCAGCCGGGCGAGCTCATCCTCTAACTGGCCCAGCTCAGCGAACTCGGCGATGGTGAATTCCCCGGTGGTGTGGTCGACGCAGGCGAGCCCGAGGGTTTTCCCGCAGCGGCACACCGCTGCCAGATAGTTCGGCCGCTGGTCGTCGAGCAGCGTGAGGTCGTCGATGGACCCGGGCGACAGGATCCGGGCGATTTCTCGGTCGACGAGTTTGCCGGGCTTGGGTTCGGAGGTTTGTTCGGCGATGGCGACGCGTTTGCCGGCCTTGAGCAGGCGGGCGAGGTAGCCTTGGGCGGCATGATAGGGCACGCCGCACATCGGGGTGCCGCCGCGTTTGGTCAGCGCCACGTTGAGGATCGGCGCGGCGGTTTTCGCGTCCTCAAAGAACATCTCGTAAAAGTCGCCCAGCCGATAGAGCAGGATCACGTCGGCGGGCAGGGATTTGCGCATCGCCAGATACTGGGCCATCATCGGCGTGCTCGCGGGAACCGTCATGCCCGAGACTGCCGGGGAACGCCCGAGGAATCAAGAAACCAAGGTGCCGGTCGCGCATTTTTGGGCTTGGGGTCAAACGGGTGCAGGACAAAGAAGTCATCCTAGACACGAAGAGTCCGCCGTGAGCACTCAAGGAGGGGCGGAATCTGTCCGCCCATGCGTATGGTTAGCCGATTTGCAGCCAAAATGGCATTTCCATCGTCATTTCATCCTCACGGCGGACGGATTCCGCCGCTCCGTGCGTTGTTTGTCCGGCACCCGGGCCCAAACAATTGGCCCGAGCATCTTGACAGGAGGTTCGTCATGCCATACCCAGTATGGTATGAAAATGACCATGCACATTGACGAGGACCTGCTGAAGCGGGTGATGGAGGCGTACGGCTACGAAACCAAGACGGAAGCCGTGAATATGGCACTGCGGGAATTGGATCGCAGAGAGCGCCTGCGGGAATTCGGCAGAACTGGCCTGGGGCTGACGCCGGACGAATTGGCGGAGGGCGTGGACCCTAACTACGACTTGATGGCCATGCGAGCGGCGGAAATCCCCCCGAATTATGGCAAGTGAAGTGGTCGTGGACAGCAATGTCTTCATGAAATTGCTCAGGTCTCGGCAGGACCCGGCGCGGGTGTTGATTGATGCCTATGGCCTGGGCGGCTTGGCCATCTGCGGGATGATTCGCCTGGAAGTGCTGCGGGGGTTGAGCGAACCCAGGCTGTTTGCGCGGATTTCGGCGCTGATGGATGTGATGGTCAATGTGCCGAGTGACAACCGCCTGTGGACTGACGCCACCGAACTGGCGTGGAAACTCGACCGCCAGGGACTGGTGATTCCGAGTGCGGATGTGGTGATCGCGGCCAGCGCGCTGCGACTCGGCGCGGCGGTGCTGACCTCGGACTCCCATTTCGCCCAGATCAAGGGCTTGCGCGTGATCGCGCCGCCGGCCGAGTGGTTTGGGGCCTGAGCGAAGGTGGCGCGGCCTCGATGAGGCGGCAGGTAGGGCGATATTGATGTCTTCGTTTTCATCGATCTCCCGAAAAATCCGGGTTAGCACAAAAGCACATTTATGCGACGCTCCGCGGGCCGCGCAGGTGGTGTTCTGTCGGGTGACGATGCTCGGGTTGCTGCGCATATCAAGCAACGCCAAAGCCATGCACGGCCAGCCGTTTTCCAATGCCGAGGCGTGGGCGATTTATCAAACGTTTCAGGGCATGACGGACTGCGAATTGCGGCAGGAACCGCCACGCCTGGAGACGGCATTTGCCTCTCTCACGCTGGATGCCAGCCTGCCCCACCGCCTCTGGACGGACGCCTTATCTGGCCGCCTTTGCCATCGCCGGCAGCATCCGCCTGGTGTCATTTGATAACAATTTCAAGCGCTTTACCGGTCTTGAACTGCTTCAGCTTGAAGGGTGCTGAGTGGGGACAGGTTTGAATGGCGCTAACTTTAGGCTGCTTTGGGACGGAAGAGTCCGCCTGAAGGCGGGACTACCTACGCTGGAATCATCGTTCATGGGGAGGTATGTAGTACCGCCTTTAGGCGGAATCTTCTGTCCTCCATGCTCCCCAAAAACCGTTATGTTAGCGCCATCCGGGTCAGGTTTCTCATTCCAACCTATCTATCAAGCGTTCCAGATGGAAGAGGCCTCAGAACATGCCGTTGAGCTTGCGGCCGGCCCAGAAGGTTCCTAACAGTGTGATGAGCGCCACCAGGGTGGCCCAGTGGGACCCCAGCGGGATGCGCGATTCGAGCGGCCGGGGTTCGGGCAGGGCGGTGATCTCCTTGACCAGCTCGGTGAGCTGGGCGGGCTGGATGACCCGGCCGCGCGACACCCGGGCCATTTCCTCGAGCACCTCGGGGCGGGCCGGCTGGCCGGATTTCTCCAGCTCCGCGCCCTGGGCTAACAGCGTGGTGGCCAGCGGCTGGTCCTCGGCCCCGCTGGCGGTGGCGCGGATCTTCCAGGCACCCGGCTGGTCCACCTTGAAGCGCCCGCTGAAGGCGCCCCAGGCGGAGGCGTTTTTCTGCAGTTCGAGGCGCTGGCCGCGGCCGTCGGGCGCGGTCAGGTCGATGGCGACGGTGCCCTTGGCGAGCGGCGCGCCGTTGGCGTCGAAGGCGTTGGCGTGGATCGTGACGGAGGCTCCGGGTTCCGGGCGTTCCGGGGTGAAGAACAGGCGGACGCGCTGGCCGGAGGCCATGTTGCGCTGATAGGACATCCAGCGGGCGACCTGGCCCCAGAACCGATAGTGATAGAGATCCTCGACGCCGCGGCGCCAGCGCCAGGCCGAGTCGATGCCCATGAAGAGCACCTTGCCGGAACCGGCGGGCTTGGTGACGAGCAGCGGGATGGGTCCGAATTTGCCGCGGCGGTTGCCGTGGACGGCGAGCACTTCCGAGCCGCCCTTGGCCTTGATGACCGGGGCGTGCCAGTAGAATCCGGGCAGGTGGCGCCAAATTCCCGGGTTTTCCTCCTCGTTGTTGCCCAGCATGGTGAGCAGCGAGGCGCGCCCTTCGGTGGTTAGATTGAGCGGGGACGCCACCGACTCGGCCAGGCCGGTCGGGTGGGAGGCGTCGAGGATGACGGGCATCAGGTCGGACAGGTCGGTGTCCAGCAGCGAGAACTGGTTGCCCTGCGGGCCCGGCAGGAAGACCACCCCGGACGCCTGGTTTTCCACCAAGCCGCGGATCAGGCCACACTGCTCCTTGGTGAGTTGGTCCTTGGCGACACCCACATCGCCGAGGAAAATCACATCGTATTTGGCCAGGTCTTCAAGCTTGGAGGGAAACTCCTGGAGGTAGTCCTTGCCGCCGCCTGGCCCCAGCGCGGGGTGGAACAACAGGCAGGAGAGCTCGACGCCCGGGTCGCGCGAGAGCGCATTGCGAAGAAAGCGGTACTCCCAGCGCGGCTGGGTTTCGACGACCAACACCCGGATTTTCTCCGGCCGACCGGCAATGATGAACTTCCGCGAGTTGTTAGACGCGACCAGCTCCCCGTCGGCCACCGGGATCGAGAGTTCGAGGGTGGACGCGCCGGCCTTTTCGAGCCGCCACAGCACCGAGTCATAGGTTTCGGCATTGGGGGCGATGACGATGTCCTTGGTGTGTTCGCGTCCGGCCTCGTCGCGCAGCCGGACGATGGTGCGGACCTGGCGGTCTAACGACGAGCGGATGGTGAAGGGAATCTGGACGTTCTCGCCGATGATGCCATAACTCGGGGCGCTCACGGATAACAAATCGAGATCGGGCAGGCGGGTCTGGCTGCCCACGGGAATCGGAAACAAGGGCACCCCGCGCAGGCGCATTTTCTGGGCGGCGGCCACGGGCGGCTGGCCAAGGTTGTAGTCGCCGTCACTCAACAGCACCACCGCGCGCAGATTGCTTTCCTTGTCGAGGATGTCGGTGAGCGGTGTGGCCAGGTCGGTTCCGGCAAGGGTGCCGGCATCCGGGTGCGGACTGGCAAACGGGATGACGTCCACCACATTGGCGCCGTTGGCGGCGAGCGGCTTCCACAGCTCGGAGGCGAGTGCCTGTTTGACCCATTCCGCCCGTGACACGATCGCCGCCTTGGCTGACAGGACCGGCGGCAGGGTGGCGTCGATGGTGGACATCGACTTCGAATCGTCCCACAGGATGGCAATCTTGGGCTTGCTGTCCGGGTGGACGATGGTGCGCCATTCGGGCTGCCACAGCAGCAGCACGACGGTCAGTGCGGCGAGCAGGCGCAGTGCCTCTAACACCGCGGTGCGCCCGCGGTGCGGGCTGCGCCGCCAGGTGAGCAGCGACAAGGTCCCGATGAGGATCAGGGCGATGGCGCCGATCCACAGGGTGACGGGGGTGGGAGATAGACTGAGCACTAGATGACAGGCATTAAGATTTAGAGCTTTCTGATTTGGGCAGGCAGAGGATGGCTTCGGAGATGAGGAAGAACAGCACTGCCACGAGGAAGGCGCGCCAGACGTCGCGGGCGAGGGACGGGTCGTTGGCTTGGCCGGCTTGGTCGAGCAGGGTGTAGTGGGTGCCCTCGAGCGCCGCGTCGAGCGCCTCGCGACTGAGGATCTCCGTGGCGTCTTCGGCGGGCGGGCGGTTCACGGCGAGCAAGCGCTCGCCCAGGCGGAAAACCCCGGCCTCATGGGCGGCGTTGGCCGGATCGGGCGTGCCAAAGTCGTCGAGGCGCTGCCGGGTGTCTCCGGGCAGCAGTCGGGTGGCATCCTCGCCCACGGTGGTTAGATAGGAGGCGTCGAAGCGGTCGGCCCCGGCGCTGAGGACGCGCTGGACGGCGGGGAGCAGGACATCGGCGTCGCCGAGGTTTGACCAGGTGTAGTCCGGCAGCGTGCCGAGCATCCAGGCGGTGCCGCGCTCGATGATGCGGCGGGAGAGCGCGGGTTCACCGTCCTCCCAGCGGGCTAACTGCGAGGCGTCGCCGAGGGGGATCTGGCGGCGGATCGCCTTGAGCCGGTTGGCGGCCAGCGGGGTGCCTTCCAGGCCGTCGCGCAGCGGGCCGTCGTGGTGGTTCCAATCCTTGAGAATGAAAAACTTGCCGGCGGGCGGTTCGGCGGGATCCGCCCACTGCAGCTGGCAGAAGGTGATTTTGGAGGGCGCGCCGGGAGCGAGGAACAGCACCTGCCCGCCGGAAGTTAGATAGTGACGGACGGCTTCCGCGGTGTTGCCGGTGGGCAGCGGCGCCGCCCACAGGATTGCGGCGAGGTCCGCGGTGATGGCGGTGGCGGCCTGTGCGGGGTCGACGCGCCGGGTGCTCAGATTGTCCAATCCGGGTGGTGCGGCGGCCAGCGCCAGGTAGTCGGCGGCCTCGCCGGGAGCTGCCACCACCAGCGATTTCACGGGCCGGGCCGGGCCGTAGGCGAAGAAGGCGGCGTTGTCGCGCTCGTTGCCGTCGGCCGGAATCGACAGGTAGCCGTGGCCGGAGTCGCTGGCGGCGGGCAGTCCC
>Ga0194037_1000770_pt1 | contig 24867 bp, 18 predicted proteins | sample JunL306m_MetaG_FD_148653 | JGI IMG/M metagenome (GOLD analysis project Ga0194037, IMG submission 148653) | Anoxic zone freshwater microbial communities from boreal shield lake in IISD Experimental Lakes Area, Ontario, Canada - Jun2016-L304-6m | ecosystem: Environmental > Aquatic > Freshwater >...
TCCGCGTCGGTCATGATGATGATGCGGTGGTAACGAAGCTTGTCTGCCTTATATTCTTCGATGCCAATCCCAGTGCCGAGAACGGTAATTAAAGTAACCACCTCTTGGCTTGCTAGCATTTTGTCAAAGCGAGCCTTCTCAACGTTCAGAATTTTTCCTTTCAAAGGAAGAATTGCTTGAAAGCGCCGATCCCGGCCCTGTTTTGCAGAGCCGCCCGCTGAGTCGCCCTCGACAATGAACAACTCCGACTTGGTTGGATCTTTTTCTTGGCAATCAGCCAACTTTCCAGGCAGGCCCAGGCCATCCAAAACACCTTTGCGGCGCGTCATATCGCGCGCTTTGCGTGCAGCTTCGCGAGCACGTGCGGCATCGACTATTTTTCCGCACAAAATCTTTGCGTCTGCTGGGCGCTCTTGCAGATAAGCGCTCAAAGCCTCCGCAACAATCTCCTCAACTGGGCCGCGAACTTCACTAGAAACCAACTTATCTTTGGTTTGGCTAGAGAACTTCGGCTCTGGCACCTTAACCGACAGGACGCAAGCCAAACCTTCGCGCATATCGTCGCCAGAGATTTCTACTTTTGCTTTTTTAGCTACTTCATGTTCGTCAATATATTTATTAATAACGCGGGTCATCGCCGCACGCAATCCGGTGAGGTGAGTGCCCCCGTCGCGCTGCGGAATGTTGTTAGTAAAACAAAGGACTTGCTCGCTAAAGCTGTCATTCCACTGCATCGATACTTCGGCGGTAATGTTTCCGCCTAGATCTGAAGGGCGCATGCCTTCAGCATAAAAAATATTGGGGTGTAAAACCGTTTTATTTTGGTTGATGTATTCAACAAAACCTTTAACGCCGCCAGAGAAAGCAAAATCCTCCTCCTGGCCCGTGCGCTGATCAATCAGCTTAATGTGTACGCCATTATTTAAAAAAGAAAGTTCTCGAATCCGCTTTACCAGAATCTCATAATGAAACTCAACATTCCCAAACACTGTTTCATCGGCTAAGAAGTGAACTTCGGTGCCTGAGAGCTCTGTGTCGCCAGTAATGGTAATGGGAGAGGTAGCTACGCCATTCTCATCTTGAATGTTGCGGTTTTGAATAACGCCGCGGGCAAACTCCATGTAATGGGTTTTACCATCACGACGAATGGTGAGCTTCAACCATTTTGAAAGGGCGTTTACGCAACTAACGCCTACGCCGTGTAAACCACCGGATACTTTGTAGCTGTTTTGATCAAACTTGCCGCCAGCGTGCAGTTCCGTCATTACGATTTCTGCGGCACTTCTTTTGGGTTCGTGTTTGTCGTCATACTTAATGCCGGTTGGCACACCGCGACCGTTATCAACTATTGAGATAGAGTTGTCTGTCTGAATAACTACGGTAATTTCTGAACAGTGGCCGGCTAAAGCTTCGTCAATTGAGTTGTCTAAAACCTCAAATACCAGATGATGTAAACCCGTTCCATCGGAAGTGTCTCCGATATACATACCTGGACGCTTACGAACAGCCTCAAGACCCTCTAAAATTTGAATCGATGATGCGCCGTACTGCTCTACTACCTTTTTTTCTTCAGTCATTTTTTTCTAAGTTAAATACGCATTGGCATCACAACATACTTGAAGTTCTCTGAGCCAGGCAGAGTAATCACAGCGCTACTATTTGCATCACCCAAACTAATTTGGATTTTTTCATTTTTTAAGTTTGATAAAACATCTAATAAGTAGCTTACGTTAAAACCAATCTCAACCGCATCACCGCTATATTCTGTCTCAATTTCTTCTTGGGCTTCTTCTTGTTCGGCATTGGTTGATTGAATCGTAATCCGATCAGGTGATAGAGAAAAACGAACACCTTTAAATTTGTCAGTAGTTAGGATTGCAGCTCGTTGCAGCGCTGCCTGTAAAACCTCACGGCCAACTACTAAGGAATTTTTATGTCCTTTTGGAATCACTCTTTGAAAGTCGGGGAATTTACCTTCAACTAGTTTTGAAATTAACTCAATATCACCAAATGCAAATTTAACTTGATTTGCAGTAAGGCTAATCTCAAGCTGCTCTTCTGAGTCCTCTAATAAATGTTGGCACTCTAAAATTGTTTTACGAGGAATGATAATTTCCTGTCTTTGGCCGGAGCCTGATGGCGCCTCTGTCAACTCAACCTGGGAATAGGCAAGACGATGTCCATCAGTGGCAACAGCAACAACTTCTTTGCCCTCAACAACCAACAACATACCGTTAAGGTAATAACGAATGTCTTGTTGCGCCATAGAGAAATGCACTTGGCTAATCAGTTGACGAAAACTTTTTTGCGACATTTTCCAGGCCGCCGTTACTTCACCAACACTTTGCATTACGGGAAATTCTGCTGCTGATAGAGTTTGCAAAGAGAAGCGGCTCTTCCCACTTTGTACAACCATCCGATTGTCTTTGAGATTTAGGGATACAGGCCCCTCTGGAAGTGCCCGCAAAATATCTAATAATTTTCTGGCGGCAACTGTGGTTGTGGCATCTTCAGTACCAACACCAAAATTTGCATTGGTTGTGATTTGAATTTCAATATCAGTAGAAATAAAAGAAACTTTCTCACCAACTTTTTTAAACAAAAGATTCGCCAAAATTGGCAAGGTGTGTCTACGTTCAACAATCCCACTGACAACCTGAAGGGGCTTTAGTAAGTTATCGCGAGAAGTGTTTACGAGTTGCATTGCTTTTAAATCCTTGTATATATCTTAGTAGTAATAGTAATAAGGCTTCGTATTTCGGTGGATAAGTCAAAAACCTCAAATAAATCAACATATTAAAAGTCAAAAAAACTGTGGAAAACTACTGTATAAACGTTGCATAAAAAGGGGATAACCTTTTTTCAACACTCTATTTTTGCATGAAGCGGACTCTTTCCACAATTTATCCACACACAATCCCCAAACTTATCCTTAGGGTTATTCACAGCCTTATCCACAGACAAAAATTAAGCTTTGAGGGTTTGTTCAATCACGTGGATCTCATGGTTTAGTTGCCCATCATGAGCGCGCTCTTCAGCGACCTTGCGGACAGCATGCAGGACGGTTGTATGGTCGCGCCCACCAAACAACTCCCCAATCTCCGGAAGGCTCTTTTGAGTCAATTCTTTGGCCATAAACATCGCGATTTGCCGTGGTCGGGCAATATTGGCAGGCCTTCTCTTGGAATACATATCGGCCACCTTAATGCTGTAAAAATCGGCAACTGCTTTTTGGATGTTTTCTACAGAAATTTGCCGATTTTGTATGGAAAGTAGGTCTTTAAGAGCAGTTTTAGCGACATCAATGGTGACTTCGCGGTCGTGAAAGCGCACAAACGCCAAGATCTTCCTTAGCGCCCCTTCAAGTTCGCGGACATTAGAGCGCAGGTGTTTGGCCACAAAGAACGCCACATCCTCACTCATGGGGATACCTTCACTAACCGCTTTTTTCATTAAAATTGCAACCCGCATCTCAAGCTCGGGGGGCTCAATCGCCACCGTTAGGCCAGAATCAAAGCGAGAGATGAGTCGGTCATCAATTCCGGCCATCTCTTTAGGGTATGTGTCGCTAGTGATGATGACCTGCGCCTTATTGCTTAATAAGGCCTCGAAGGCGTAAAAAAACTCTTCTTGAGTGCGGGATTTGCCACTAAAAAACTGAATGTCATCAATTAACAAAAGATCAAGTGAGTGGTAATAACGTTTGAAGCGATCAAAAGCCTTTTGCTGGTATGCGCGCACAACATCAGATACATATTGTTCGGCATGGATGTAGCGGATCCTTGCGTTTGGCTTTTCTTTTAACAGATGATTACCAATGGCATGAATAAGGTGGGTTTTTCCGAGCCCAACGCCGCCATATAGAAACATGGGGTTATACGAACTACCAGGGTTGTGTGCCACCTGTATTGAGGCGGCTCTTGCTAATTGATTGGCTTTACCAGTAACAAAAGTTTCGAATGTGAGGTTTGGGTTTAATTTTGAGTGGTCTTCAATTTCAAAAGCGCTTTCCTCAAAGGAGGCGCTTACTTCGGGCGCGCTGCTGGTTTGAGAGTCGAAGTTCTGCGCTAGCGGTTTTTCGGGTACGGCGACCAGGGGCGCAATCATATCCACAGCAAGGACAAAATTGATATTAATTGGAAGGCCAAAGTACGCAGAAGCCAGCTCTTGAAAACGATCTGCAAAAGTCTTTTTAATCCAATCCAGCTTAAACCGGTTGGGTGCACCAACAGTAAGTAAGTGACCACTTTCATCAAAAGACATGAAGGTTAATGGTTGTATCCAGGTTTTAAACTGCTGGGGAGATAGCTCGCGGGATAAGGCGCCAATAGCCCCATCCCAAAAAGTGATTGCGTTGGGGGAGTTCAAGGCGGAGGGGTTTTGTAAGTTGCTCATATTTTTAGAGGATCCATTGTAGCTAGACCTTAAAGTTATCCACAAGCTAGAAAATCGTGGAAAAACTGTGGATAACTTGTGCACAAAAGAAAAATACTCAATCAAATTAGTGATTTAGATAAAAATCAGACAAAAATAGAGAAAAACACCTATATATTCATCAAGATGGATTGACCTTTTGCCCCGCAACAAGGAAAATACTTGGTTTTCCCAGGATCTATCATGAAAAGAACATACCAACCCTCAGTAACGCGCCGTAAGCGTACCCACGGATTCCGCATTCGTATGAAAACCAAGAGTGGACGCGCCGTATTAAATGCACGTCGTGCAAAAGGTCGCAAGCGTTTGGCCGTTTAATTTAGCCATTGAACAGCGCAAGGATTTCCGAATTACTTAAAGTACGCCCCAAGACAAGTTTGTATTGGGGTATTTTTGTTGCGCCACCTCAAGAGGGCGCTAAGCCAGACTTGGGTGTAGCGGTAGCGAAGAAATTGGCAAAAAGGGCGGTTGACCGTAATCGCCTAAAAAGAATGATCCGCGAATTGGTTTGGTCAGCACAAGCCACCGCATTAAATAAAGACGTGGTGGTTAAGCTTAAAAAACCCATCGGTCGCGAAACCCGGGGCAGACTTAGAAAAAAAGAAAAAGATCTTCTGCGCTCTCAAATTGCCGGGTTAATTTAACGTGCGGGTATTGAACAGTGCTGCAATTAAGTTGGTTAAAGCCTATCAATTAATATTAAGCCCCTATGTGGGCATGCATTGTAAATATGTGCCAAGTTGCTCCCAATACGCCTGTGACTGCTTTAATCATTATGGTTTTATCAAAAGCTTCACCCTAGTAGTCTGGCGTATTCTGCGCTGCAACCCATGGTCACGAGGCGGTTATGATCCTGCGGTAAAACAAACATCTCATTAATACTTAAGTGAATGCAAATGGACTTTAAAAAAACAATTCTTTGGGCAGTGTTCTCGATGTCGGGGCTCATGCTCTACAACAATTGGCAGGTTCATGAAGGTAGGCCATCGTTATTTGGTGGTGCCCCCGCAAATACCCCCGCCGTAGCTGATAAAGCGGTTACGGGCAGCAAAATAGACGTTCCCGCCCAAATATCGGGCGCGCCAACAATCGTTGCCGCACCAATAGTCAGCCCTGCCGCAATCGAAGCAGCCGAAAAATTTGTACTGCAAAACGATGTGTTGGTCTTGGAGATTAGCGCTAATGGCGCCAATGTAATTGATGCAAAACTATTGAAGGCTTTAACTGCTGAAAACAAGCCAGTGGAGTTGTTCCAGTACAGCCCAAATCACAAATACTTTGCTCGTTCAGGCTTGATTGCGCTCAACAATAGTGATTTACCAAATCACACCAGCACCTTTAAGTTGGCTCAGTCTGGAAAAGATGGATCGGGCAGACCATTTGTGACGCTGGTTAGCGAGCGCAATGGGGTTAAATTAGAAAAAACCTTCTCCCTTGGTCCAGGCAGTTATGTTGTAGATGTAGGGCATCGCGTGACGCAGTCGGGCGCAAATGCTGTGCCATTAGTTCTTTATACGGAGTTAGTGCGAGACGGCAGCCAAGAGAAAAAAATTGGCCCATTTGATGGCGCGTTCTCTGCTAGCACTTTTACAGGCCCTGCGGCATATACGGATAAAGAGAAATTTAATAAGCTGGAATTTACGGCGATTGATAAAAATAAAATTACCATTCCAACCCAGGTGGCTGCAGGCGAGCCAGCTTGGGTTGCAATAGTGCAACATTACTTTGCAAGCGCATGGATTCCGGGCGATAAATTTGCACGTGATATTTATGCCAACAAAATTGATAACGGCCTATATCGCATTGGTATGCAGACACCCCTTGGCGTTGTTGCTCAGGGCTCAACGGTTGTCGAAAAATCACGCCTTTTTGTTGGACCACAAGAAGAAAAGGTTTTAGAAACGATTGCCCCCGGCTTTGAGTTGCTAAAAGACTATGGCTACTTAACGATTTTGGCAAAACCTATTTTTTGGCTATTGGAAAAGATCCACGGCTATGTTGGCAACTGGGGCTGGGCCATTATTCTTCTGACCGTTTTGATTAAGCTGGTGTTCTTCCCGCTCTCAGCCGCTAGTTACAAATCCATGGCTCGCATGAAGGAAGTCCAGCCGCGTTTAATGGTTATGAAGGAGCAATACAAGGGTGAGCCACAAAAACTGAATCAGGCAATGATGGAGATGTATCGCAAAGAGAAGATCAACCCATTAGGCGGGTGTTTGCCGGTAGTCATTCAGATCCCCGTGTTCATTTCTTTATATTGGGTCTTGTTGTCTTCAGTGGAACTACGTGGCGCTCCATGGATCTTATGGGTACATGACTTATCTCTACCAGATACCTCCATTAGCGATGTATTGGGCTTGACGCACTTCTTTCCAATTGGGATTTTGCCAATCGTCATGGCGATCTCGATGTTTGTTCAAACCAAACTCAACCCAACCCCACCAGACCCAATTCAGGCAAAAATAATGATGTACATGCCTATTGTCTTTTCAATCATGTTCTTCTTCTTCCCGGCTGGCTTGGTTTTGTATTGGGTGGTTAATAACCTATTGTCCATTGCACAACAATGGCAGATCAATGTCCTGTTTGGAAAAAAGACGGCCAAGTAATTTTTTGATGGCATAACTACAAAAGAGTGAACAGCAATGATGACCAGAAAGCTACCCATCATTGCTGTTGCTACGGCGCCCGGCAAGGCGGGTGTGGGCGTTATTCGAATCAGCGGACAACACTTAGGCTCCTTTGCTAAAGCTCTTTTTCAAACCCCTTTATCGGCCCGACAGGCAAGCTTACTGACACTTCGTGATGCTGGCGGACAGGCCATCGATCAATTGATTGCAATTTATTTTTCTGCCCCAGCCTCATTTACTGGTGAGGATGTTTTAGAGCTGCAGTGTCATGGCGGCCCCCAACTTCTGGAGTTGGTGATGAAGCGCTGCCTGGAGTTGGGCAAAGAGATGGGCTTAGTCATTGCCGAACCAGGCGAATTTACTCTGCGCGCTTACCTCAATAACAAAATCGATCTAGCTCAAGCAGAAGCCATAGCAGATTTAATTGATGCACAGAGCGAGCTTGCGGTGCGCGGCGCAGCCCGCTCTTTGCAGGGTGAGTTTTCAGCCAACATTAACGAGCTTATAGAAGAAATTACTCAATTGCGCATCTTGGTCGAATCGACCTTGGACTTCCCTGAAGAAGAGATTGAGTTTCTTGAAAATGCCCAAGCACGTGAGCGCCTAGCAGCAGTAAAGGCAAAGCTTCAATCTTTACGCGAAGGCGCAAAACAGGGAAAAATTTTGCGTGACGGCATCCAGCTAGTTTTGGCTGGAGCCCCCAATGTAGGTAAAAGCTCTCTGCTAAATAGGTTGGCTGGTGAAGAGGTGGCGATTGTGACCCCAGTTGCTGGTACCACGCGCGATCGGGTGAAAGAGAGCATCACGATCGAAGGGGTGCCAATGCATATCATTGATACGGCTGGCTTGCGCGACACAAATGATGAAGTAGAGGCAAAGGGAATTGAGCGATCTTGGGATGCAATACGTCTAGCAGATTTAGTGATCTTTATGACTGATCTTGATTCGGATGCTGAGGATAGCAGGCTAAAGGATAAAATCCTGGCGGCACTACCGCCCAAATGCCCAGCCTTACTAGTGATAAACAAGTCAGACCTATTGTCCGCAAACGTACCATTGATTCCAGCCGGTGCAATTCTGATTTCTGCCAAAACGGGCGATGGTATTTCTACCCTTAAGCAGAAAATTTTAGAGACGGTGGGTTGGAATGGACCTCAAGAGGGGGCAATTGTTGCTCGCAGAAGGCATCTAGAGTGCCTTGAGCAGGCTGCTGAACATATCGCAAAATCGGAACAATTCGCAGCAAACGGCAACAATTCACTAGAGTTATTCGCAGAAGAGCTCTCTTTAGCGCAAAATCACCTCGGACAAATCACCGGAAAACTGCTTCCTGACGACCTTTTGGGAAAAATCTTCAGCCAATTCTGTATTGGTAAGTAAAGGGTTTGCTCTCTAAAGGGAGGGCGCTATAAATATGACCAAAATGTTAAAATCATGAGATTAAAAAATTCATCTTCATAGGGAAATACATGAGCACCGACACTATTGATCTAAATGCACCAGCATACGTAAAAAACAAACGCTTAATTGCATGGGTGGCAGAAGTTGCGGCCCTGACAAAGCCGGATTCCATTCATTGGTGCGATGGATCCCAGGCGGAATATGACGAGCTTTGTGAGCTCTTGGTAAAGGCGGGTGTATTTAAGCGCCTGAATCCAGCAAAGCGTAAGAATTCATTTTTAGCCCTTTCTGATCCAGATGATGTTGCTCGTGTAGAAGACCGTACCTATATTTGTTCGGCCAAACAAGACGATGCAGGCCCAACGAATAACTGGGTAGAGCCAAGCGAAATGCGCGCCACCCTTCAACCTTTGTTTGATGGCTCTATGCGAGGCAGGACAATGTATGTAGTGCCATTTTCTATGGGCCCTATTGGCTCACCAATTGCACACATTGGTGTTGAGTTGTCCGATAGTCCTTATGTTGCAATCAATATGCGCCTCATGACGCGCATGGGTAAGGCGGTGATTGACCAGTTGGGTGCGGAAGGTGAATTCGTACCCTGTATTCACACTGTAGGCAAGCCTTTAAGCCCTGGCGAAAAAGACATGGCTTGGCCAAATAACAAAACGAAATACATTGTTCACTATCCAGAAACGCGTGAGATTTGGTCTTTTGGTTCTGGCTATGGCGGCAATGCCTTATTAGGAAAAAAATGTTTTGCTTTGCGCATTGCATCCAATATGGGTCGCGAACAAGGCTGGCTTGCCGAACACATGTTGATCCTGGGCGTAACATCGCCTGAAGGCAAAAAATATCACGTGGCCGCAGCGTTTCCGTCGGCTTGTGGCAAAACCAATTTCTCCATGATGATTCCTCCAGCAGGATTTGATGGCTGGAAAGTCACAACGATTGGTGACGATATTGCCTGGATCAAACCACGTAAAGATACAGTTACTGGAAAAACCCGCCTTTTTGCCATCAATCCTGAGTCTGGATATTTTGGCGTTGCGCCTGGTACAAATCGCCTAACAAATCCAAACTGCATCGACTCACTAAACCAAGACGTTATTTTTACTAACGTTGGATTAACGGATGATGGTGACGTGTGGTGGGAGGGATTAACTGAAACTCCTCCAGCGCATTTGATCGATTGGCAAGGAAAAGACTGGACTCCAGCAGATGGCGCTGCCGGACGCAAGGCCGCACATGCTAATTCACGCTTTACGATGGCTGCTACAAATAATCCCGCTGTTGATCCTAAATGGGATGATCCCGAGGGCGTCCCAATTGATGCGTTTTTGTTCGGCGGACGTCGCTCAACCACTGTGCCTTTGGTTAGCGAGGCGCGTGACTGGGTTGAAGGCGTTTACATGGCGGCAACAATGGGCTCCGAGACAACCGCTGCAATTACAGGTCAGGTTGGTGTAGTACGTCGCGACCCGTTTGCAATGATTGCATTTGCTGGTTACAACATGAGTGATTATTTCCAGCATTGGCTTAATATCGGCAAAAAATTAGAAACAGAAGGCGCCGTATTGCCAAAGATCTACTGTGTGAACTGGTTCCGCAAGGACGATAGTGGCAAGTTTGTTTGGCCTGGTTATGGTGAAAACATGCGCGTACTTTCTTGGATTTTGGGTCGTGTTGATGGGACTGCAAACGGCGTTGAAACCGTATTTGGTATCTCACCTGAGCACACTGATCTGAATTGGCAGGGCTTAGATTTCTCCGTAGAAAAATTTGACAAGGTGATTACAGCTAAGGTCGATGACTGGAAAAATGAGCTGAAGTTGCATACCGAGTTGTTCGAACACCTTGGCGATCGTTTGCCTAAAGAGTTATTAGAAATGCGCGCAAAGATCGAAAAGCGTTTGAACGCTTAAATATCGCCAAACACTTTCTTAGATTCATTTAATGACCAAACCCCAACACCATGAAATAGTGGTGCTTGGGGCAGGCATTTGTGGAGCAACAATTGCTAATGAGCTGCTTGAGCGCGGCAAGCCTGTTTGCATTGTTGATGCCGCCCCTTCCCCTGCTACCGCCTGCTCAAGTCACGCCTATGCGATTGCCCATCCCCATATTGGCAAGGGCTCACCTCGCTTACTACGCTTAACCCACCTTGCTTTTTTGTTGGCTGAAGCTAGATGGGGCCGTGACTGGCGGCGGCACGGTATTTTTCAGCCCACCAAAAAAGAAAAGACCTTTAATCAACCAGAAGTGACTGAGCACTTGCATTCATTAGGGCTCGAAGAAAATATTGCAATAGCATTGCATGCCCACGAAGCAGAAAAAATTTGCGGTATCAAGCAAAGCGGTGTTTGGTTTCCAAGAGGGGCATCATTAAATTTATTTGAGACTAGCAACAATTTGTTAAAAGAGCACGAGGGTTTAACTTGCCTTTGGAATACTCGCGTTGCCGGGCTAGAAAAATCTCAAGGCCGGTGGAATTTGTTGAATGGGGCCAATGAGCCCATTCTGGTCGCGGACAAAGTAGTGGTGGCAATAGCGCTGGAAAGCAAGGCGCTGATGAGCACCATTGGTATTCGTTTGCCATTGAAACCCGTGCGCGGACAACTCAGCATTTTCTCGATCCAGCCAAATACATCTTGGGTCAATAAGTTGCCAAAAGCGGGAATATCAGGCGATGGTTATTGTCTGCCAGCAGAAAGGCTAGAGGATGGCAGCTATCGCTGGATGGTAGGCTCGAGCTTTGATGAAGGTGAAGACGATTTAGGCTCTAGGGATAGCAGCGATGCATTTAATCGTAAGCAAGCCCAAGGCTTAGTTGATTTTTCTGAGGGCGCCCCACAAGATCTATTGAAGGTGGGCGATTTTGTTGGGGTACGCTGCGTAGCGGGCGACCGCTTACCAATCATTGGCGCGCTTGTGCAGCGCCCAGGAATTTACTTGGCAACTGCTTTGGGCTCAAGAGGAATTTTGTGGTCTGCTCTAGCGGCCAAGCTGATTACCGCTCAACTACTAGAGGATGATTTTGCTTTGCTTGCCCGCTTTGGCTTTGCTGCAGATTTGGTTGCCGCACTTGCCCCAGCCCGCTTCTTCGCAGGAGCCTTGGCGGCACCTTCGGCTTTAGGAGCCTTGGCTTCGAATTCAAAACCAATTTTTCCATCAGCGCCCAAGGCTAAATAGGCTTTAAAGCCACGCCCAGTGCGGTTCGACTTAAAATTCGTTAAGAGATCAGTTTTACCCTCTTTGAGTAATTTTTGTACTTGCTCAGGCGAAATCTCTTGCTGTAAAACCACTTTACCGGTTTTGAAATCGCAAGTTTTGTTTGGGCCGGTATTGTTCTCACAGACGTAGCGCATGCCATCTTCATACACTGCGCCGGAGCATTTTGGGCAGACCCCTAAAGCTAAGCGACCCGTGAAATCCACAGCTTCGGTTTCTTCGTCTTGGGCGTTGCCAAAGTCAAATTCAAGTTTGAAACCAGCATTTGGATAGTCAGCATCATCCTCAGGAATTTCACTTAATTTAATAATGGCCGCAAACGGACGACCTATTTTGCTGCGAAAGCCCTGCAGAGGCCCAATCGTTTTCTCGCGTAACAACTCTTCTACCTCGGGGTATTCAAATGCGCGGCCACCGGGGGTTTTGCTGATCGTAAAGCCACACTTTTCACAAGCAAAGCGACGATAGTTCTCTTTGACCGGGCCCTTGCAGTGTGGGCATGGGGTAGTCATGATGGCGTAGTCACCCGGAATGGTGTCGCTGTCATATTCTTTGGCGCGCTTAACAATGCGCTGAGTCATCTGTGCAATTTCTTGCATAAATGTGTCACGATTCATCTTGCCCTGCTCAATTAAAGAGAGCTTATTTTCCCAGCTACCAGTTAAGTCAGGACGAGTTAACTCTTCCACATCTAAGCCGCGCAATAAGGTCATCAGCTGAAAAGCTTTTGCGGTTGGAATCAGTTCGCGCGCTTCACGAACCATGTATCTTTCAGCCAGTAATCCTTCAATAATCGCCGCACGCGTTGCCGGTGTACCAAGACCTTTCTCCGCCATGGCCTCGCGCATGTCATCATCATCCACCCATTTGCCAGCGCTTTCCATTGCAGAGAGTAAGGTGGCTTCTGTATAGCGCGCGGGTGGCTTAGTTTTTAATGGCACAACAAGCACGGACTCAGTTTGAACCGTCTCACCCTCTTGAACGGGCACTAGCTCGTCGTCTGCTTGACCGGACTTGCCATAAACAGTAAGCCAGCCGGGATATACGAGAACACGCCCTTCGGTTTTAAAGTGGTGCCCCAATGCCTCAGTAATACGGGTAGTTACGCGGAATTCAGCAGCAGGGTAAAACACTGCTAAGAAACGGCGCACCACCAAATCGTATAACTTTGCTTCTGGTTCACTTAAGCTCTTAGGCGTTTCTAGTGTTGGAATAATCGCAAAGTGATCTGAGATTTTAGAATTATCAAAAATCCGCTTGTTCGGTTTAATCCAACCGTATCCCGCTTTGGCTTTAGGATCTTTTGGATCGCCCTGCAGAATTTGTTTTGCAAAGGAACGATATTCTTGCGAATTTTCAGCAATCGTTTCCATCGTTTGCTTAACAGTATCTAAATAATCTTCTGGAAGTGCTTTCGCATCTGTACGGGGGTAGGTTAAAACCTTGTGGCGCTCATAAAGCGCTTGTGCAAGCCCCAAAGTATTTTTTGCAGAAAAGCCAAACCGAGCATTTGCTTCGCGTTGTAAGCTAGTTAAGTCAAACAACTGTGGCGCGAGCTGGGTGGCAGGCTTTGCCTCCTCCCTAACAGTTGCCTTTTTTCCACGACAAGCCGCCACAATACTTTGAGCTGCAGCCTCGCTCCAAAGGCGATTTTCACGCGCATCTGGTTCGGCCGTATCTTTCTTAAACTTTGGATCAAACCAGCGACCTTCGTAGACTCCAGCCGAGGCAATAAATTCCGCTTTGACTTCCCAATAATCCTTAGAGACAAACTTGCGAATCAGCTCTTCACGCTCAACCACGATGGAAAGTGTGGGCGTTTGAACGCGGCCTACCGTTGTTAAGAAAAATCCACCACTTTTGCTGTTAAACGCAGTCATGGCACGGGTGCCGTTAATGCCAACCAACCAATCGGCTTCGGAACGGCAACGGGCTGCATCAGCAAGCGGCTGCATTTCAACATCGCTACGTAAGTTCGCAAAGCCATCACGAATCGCTGCTGGAGTCATCGACTGCAGCCATAAGCGTTGAACCGATTGTGAAGCTTTTGCATGTTGTGCGATTAAGCGGAAAATGAGCTCGCCTTCGCGTCCCGCGTCACATGCATTAATTAGGGCGTTAATGTCTTTGCGCTTAATGAGTTTTTGCAGAACCTTTAAGCGAGATTCTGTTTTTGCAATTGGGCGCAAATCAAAATACGGCGGAACTACGGGCAGGTTAGCAAATGACCACTTGCCGCGCTTGACATCAAACTCCTCCGGAGCGGCTATTTCTAAAAGATGGCCAACGGCTGAAGAAATGACAAATTGATCATTTTCAAAATAGTCTTCATGTTTAGTAAAGCCCCCTAAAGCCTTGGCGATATCGTTGGCAACCGAAGGCTTCTCGGCAATGATGAGCGCCTTAGGGTTGTCGACGGAAGAGGTCTTGGAACTGGTTTTGGTAGATGCTTTAGCCACGCGTTTGCCTAATTTGAGCCTGAAATGCTGTTTTTAATAGAGGAAAAGGATGATCAATTTAAACCAAATCAGGGTTTGGTCCATTACTCACCCCTTTTTTATTATTAACCGATAAATTGAGAAAAGTCCAAAAGGCCTTGTTTTTTGACATCGAAGTCCGCAATCGCTACCCTATTTTTTATTAAAAAACCACATTGAATGGCCTTTGAAGAAGGTTTTTATTAAAAAATGAGCTCTTCGAGGACATCTTTTGGGTTTCTTGCCAGTTTTGCGCCTTGCTGGATGAGGAGATGGCAACCTGCAGAAAGCGGGTTTTGGATTGATCCAGGAACCGCGAAAATCTCCCTCCCCAATTCCGCAGAAAGTCGAGCGGTAATTAAGGAGCCCGATCGTTCAGCCGCCTCCACCACTACCACGCCTAAGGAGAGGGCCGCAATAATTCGGTTTCTTCTGGGAAAATGGCTTGATTTTGGACCCTCACCAAGTGGCAATTCAGAGATTAATAGCCCCTGTTGTCGAATGCACTTAGCCAGCCCCAAATGTTCTTTGGGGTAAATCACGTCGACGCCGGTCCCACAGACGGCCATGGTGAAGTGATTGGGGCCTAGATTTAGGGTGGCTTGATGGGCTGCACCATCAACACCCCTTGCGAGCCCGGAGACGACCAGTAAACCCGCATGAGAGAGCCCTTGTGCAAAGAGGGCTGCGGTTTTTAGGCCTTCAGCACTAGCTTTGCGAGCGCCAACAATTGCGATCATGGGCATTTGGAGTAACTCAATATCCCCATCTATATAGATCTCTTTGGGCGGATCATGCAAATCATTGAGGCGCGGAGGGTATTTTTTGTCACCACGTTCAATCCGGGTGATGCTGCTTGGTGTTAAAAAGGGACGCATTAAAAGATTGTGATCTTTGGGGGAATAGGAACAATCGGGACAGACTGATTGCTCTGTTGGATAATTCCTACATGGCTTTGTTAACTGTCCTTTGCTACCCAGACCCTCGTCTGTACAAGATTGCCAAACCTGTGGCGCAGGTAGACGCACGCATCAAAAAAATAGTAGCCGATATGGCTGACACTATGTATGAAGCGCCGGGTGTTGGATTAGCGGCGACCCAGGTAGATATTCATGAGCGCATTTTGGTGATTGATTTATCTGACGAGCAAAATGAATTAATGGTTTTTATTAACCCAGAAATTACTTGGGCAAGCGCTGAGAAAAAATCTTGGCGCGAAGGCTGTCTTTCGGTTCCTGAGTTTTACGATGAGGTTGAGAGGCCCGCTGAAATTCGAATCAAGGCTTTGGATATTGAGGGTAAAGAATTTGAGTTGGAGGCTGATGGCCTTTTAGCGGTTTGTCTGCAGCACGAGTTAGATCACTTGCAGGGCAAAGTGTTTGTTGAGTATTTATCTTTACTTAAAAGAACCCGTATCTCACAAAAATTAAAGAAGCGCAGCAAAGAGTTAGAAGGTGAGCGCTAAGCGCCCTAATGAAAATTGTTTTTGCTGGGACTCCTGAGTTTGCTGCGCAAGCAATGCGCGCAATAGTTGAGGCAGGACATGAAATCGTCTTGGCCTTAACTCAGCCTGATCGTCGTGCAGGTAGGGGCATGCATTTACAGGCTAGCCCAGTTAAGGAGTTTGCTCTAGAAAAAAATATTCCCGTTCTGCAACCGGAAACATTGAAGCGCAATAGCGTTGACCTACTAAGGCAAGCGCAGGCACAAGAGGCTTACCAAACATTATCCGCAATCGAATTTGATGCGATGGTGGTTGTGGCATACGGCCTCATCTTGCCTCAAGACATTCTGGACATTGCTCAGCGCCCTGGGAGGCTCGGCAGTTTTAATATTCATGCATCTTTGTTGCCGCGTTGGCGTGGTGCAGCCCCAATTCAGCGTGCCATTGAGGCGGGTGATAAAAACACGGGAGTTTGCATCATGCAAATGGATGCTGGCTTAGATACGGGTGACGTAGTCCTTGTAAAAACCCTTGAAATTGCACCAAATGAAACTAGCGCCACTTTGCATGATCGATTAGGCATATTAGGTGCTGAGTCAATTGTTGAAGCGCTACCACTTTTAGTAGAGGGGCGTTGCTCTCGGGTGCCGCAAGAGAGCACGGGCATTACCTACGCTGAAAAAATCTTAAAGAGTGAGGCAGATGTTGATTGGAATTTAAATGCCATTCAAGTTGACCATCGAATTCGTGCCTTTAACCCCTTTCCTGGTGCCACCAGCAAAATCGATAGCGAACTAATCAAATTATGGGACTCTCGCATTCCTTCAGCGGGCTCCTATAGTGAGACTGGACAAGCTGGCGAGGTCTTGGGGTTTAGTAATGAGGGTGTTTATGTTCAGTGTGGCATCGGGGTAGTAGAAGTTTTAGAGATGCAAAAGCCCGGCGGAAAAAAAATGTCTGCAAAGAGCTGCCTTCAGTCACTCGGACCCCCAGAAAAATTATTCCGCTTTCATGCAAAGGAGTAGATATGTTTAATTTTGCAAAGACTGCTATTTTGATGTCAGCTATTACTACGCTGTTTGTAATTGTGGGCGGAATGCTGGGTGGCTCGCCTCATGGCCATGGCAAAAAACGAGGCATACCCCGGAGCAAATTAGTTTGACTGATAAAAAAACGTCGCAAAGCCTTCCACTTTCAGAAGCTATCTGTATCGCTGCACAAGCCATTGGTGAAGTAATGAGCGGCAGATCGCTTACTGAAGTTTTGGAGCAACTCGACGCGCATGAGCGGCCGATTGTGCAAAGCCTCAGCTTTGACGCTTTGCGTAAATGGGTTCGATCACATGAGTTGATTAAACAATTTATTCCAAAGACGCCACCGCCAGAGGTAGATCATTTATTGAGTGTGGCCATTGCTCTGTTTTTGCAAGAACCCACAGAAGGCAAAGGATATCCCGCCCATACCATTGTTGATCAGGCTGTTAAGGCTTGTGGTGAATATGACCCGACTATGTATGCCAAAGGTTTGGTGAATGCGGTCTTGCGTAAAGTGAGTCTTACGGTAGAGCCGCCGCCAGGTGAGAATTCATATCCGCCTGATCCAATACCGATGTTTGTCCCAGCGTGGTGGCGTGCGAATTTAAAGCGTCATTATTCTAAGGACTGGCAATCGATTCTGTTTGCACAAGCAAAACGAGCCCCATTAATTTTGCGAGTGAATCCAAAGCAATATTCACGAGAGCAATATCAGGCTTTATTAAGCGAAGCCGGAATTGCATCAAATCCTGTTAAAGAGCTTGCAGGCATGAAGCTACCATCCGCATTACTTATTTCCAATCCGGTTCCGGTTTCAGACCTGCCCGGGTTTTATAGCGGGGCTGTCTCGGTTCAGGATGCGGGAGCTCAGTTGGCTGCTGCTTTATTGAATCCCCAGCCAGGCGAGAGAATCTTGGATGCCTGTTCTGCGCCGGGCGGTAAGACTGCTCATGTTCTAGAGTTGGCCGATTGTGAAATGGTGGCTTTAGAGCTCGATGGCGAGCGGATTGGAAAAATCAGCGGCAATCTAGATCGATTGCGGCTGCATTCCGACAAAGTGAGCGTGCTAAGGGGCGATGCCTCAAAGGCTTCCTGGTGGGATGGCGTACCCTTTGACAAAATATTGCTGGATGCACCCTGTTCAGCATCAGGCATTGTGGCGCGACATCCGGATATCCCTTTTTTAAGGCGCGAGGCCGATGTCAAGTCCTTGCAGCAAAAACAGCTCGGCATCTTAGAGCAGGCATGGAAAATGTTGAAACCAGAGGGGTTGCTGCTCTACGTTACCTGCTCGGTTTTTCCTGAAGAAGGGGAAGATCAGGCAATCCGGTTTGCTGCAGAGCATAGCAATGCGTTACGATTAAGCGCCCCAGGGCAGATTCTGCCAAGTGAGGTGAGCGATGGTTTTTACTATGCCTTGTTTAAGAAAAATGGGCCATGAGCCAAAGAATTAAACAATTCATCTTTTTATGCTTGATGGTTTTGTGTGTTTTTGCGACGCCGGCAAGTGCAGAGGGAATCAAAATCAAATCCTTTGAGCTGGAGAGGGTGGATAACGACTGGCTTTTGAATGCAAGCTTCCAAATTGAGCTTTCACCGGGACTTGAGGATGCAGTAAAAAAAGGCGTGGTGCTCTACTTTCAGGCCGAGTTTGATTTAACGCGCTCCAGATGGTATTGGTTTGATGAGAAGCCTATAGCTGCCCAGAGGCAAACCCGTTTGTCCTACCAACCGCTCACACAGCAATTTCGCATTGCTTCGGAAGGCTTTACCTTTTCCGCAAAGACGATTTCTGAGGCCTTACAAGTTGTTGGGTCTATCGGCGGTTGGGACGTGATTGATAATAATCAACTGGATCCAAGCAAGCTCTATACCGCTGGCTTTCGAATGAATTTAGATTTAAGCAAATTACCCAAGCCCTTCCAGGTAAATGCCTTGAATAACCGCGACTGGAATGTTTCTAGCGATTGGATCCGATTTCCCTTGCAGCCGAATGGCCCCAGTCTGATTAAACGATGAATGTATCAGTAGATCCTCTTAAGGCTTCGTTCTTTAGATCGAAAGCCTGGCAAAAAAAAGTAATTCCGATTGCTATAGGCGCTATTGGCCTATTTGCTTTGCTGTTATTAGTTCTGCTTTTTGTTGCATCGTCGAATACCGAGTTTTTTGAGAATTACTTTATTTGGCTTTATGCGGCCAATGTAGTTATTGGGATCTGTCTTACCCTCGTCATCTTATCTTTGATCGCCGTGATTGGGGTTCGATGGTATCGAGGCCATTTTGGCACTCGTCTCATTGCGAAGTTAGCAATGATTTTTGCTTTAGTTGGAATTGTTCCCGGTCTAATTTTGTATGGCGTCTCACTGCAGTTCGTTTCCCGCAGTATTGAAACTTGGTTTGATGTCAAGGTCGAGTCAGCACTGAACTCGGGATTAGAGTTAGGCCGCGTTACCTTGCGAGTTGCCCAAGAAGAGATTTTGGCAGAGGGAAATTTCATCGCAGAACAGATCGTCCTAGCGCCGGCGGGCTCAACTACTGAGCAGATCGCACCCATGGTAATGAAGATCCGCAATCAATTTGGCATTCAGGAGGTTAGCCTTTTTAATATGCAGCGCAATTTGCTTTTAAGTAGTGAGGTGGTGCCTAAAAAATATTTGCCCCCGCCTAGTGCCGATGTGATTGCAGAGGCATTTAAAAAGAAGGGCCTTACCTTTTTAGATCAAGTGGAAATGGAAGGGGGTCAGTTCGGATTTCGAGTCAGGGCAATTGTGCCGATCGTGCGGAAAAAGGCCTTACAAGGCAAATTAGAGTCTGGCAAGGTAGTGGAGGATAAATATTTTTTACAATTGGTGCGCTATATTCCAGCCCCATTAGCTAAAAATATTTATGCGGTTGAGACTGCTTATAGCGAATATCAAGAGAAGTCATTGGGGCGCAGTGGCTTGCGCAAGATGTTTGTTGGGACGCTAACCCTCACTTTATTTTTTGCGGTATTTGTGGCAATTACTTTAGCCCTGATGTTGGGTCGTCAATTAGCGCGGCCACTCTTGATGTTGCTCAAGGGCACACAGGCGGTTGCAGAGGGTGATTTATCTCCCAAGCCGGAGCTAGACACTGGGGATGAGCTGGGCATGCTAACCCGCCAATTTAATGTCATGACAAGACAGCTGGCAGATACCCGTAGCTCCTTAGAAGAATCAAAAGCGTTTTTGGAAAAGGTCCTTGGTAGCCTAACGGCAGGCGTTTGTATCTTCGACAAAAACTACAATGTGGTGTCTAGTAACGCCGGCGCCGACCGAATTTTTGGGCAAGACCTTACTTACTTGGATGGAAAGCCTTTAAGTACTAGCCCAGCTCTCGCAGAGTTTGAGGAGGCCATTCAAAGTGGCTTTGCTACCATGAAGCTTGCGGTGGCAGGGGGCGATAGCAAGCCTCTCAAACAGCTTAGCCATCAAAATATTCCTGTATGGCAAAAACAAATTCAATTGCACACCACCAATGAGTTTGATAACGAATTAGGTGTTACTTTGTTTGTGCGGGGTACTGAGCTCACATCAGATCTACGCATGGTGGTGTTTGACGACATTACAGACGTGGTTAGCGCCCAAAGATCAATCGCTTGGAGCGAGGTGGCTAGACGCCTTGCTCATGAAATTAAAAATCCGCTTACACCAATTCAGTTATCTGCTGAACGCTTGCAGCATAGGCTTGCAGGTAAGCTCAGCGCAGAGCAAGAAGAGATGATCAATCGCAGTACGGAAACGATTATTGGCCAGGTGCAGGCGATGAAGGAGATGGTGAATGACTTTAGAGACTTTGCTAAAACCCCCACACCCCAATTAAGGCCGGTTTCTATCAATGCACTCACCACAGAAATTTTAGGTCTTTATGATGGCAGTCCCTTGCGCACTCAGCTTGATTTGCAGTGCCCAGATATTATGGGGGACCCTACTCAGTTAAGACAGGTTATTCATAATTTGCTTCAAAATGCTCAAGACGCTACCTTAGAAGGCAGTCATCCCGGTGAGCCGGTTGAAGTAAAAACAGAGTTGGTACCTTATGGCGAGCACAATGGTGTAGTTCAAAATGCAGTGCGCTTAACAATAAGCGATTGTGGAATTGGATTTCCAGCTAAGATATTGGCAAGAGCATTTGAGCCGTACATAACAACAAAGAGCAAGGGCACTGGTTTGGGTCTAGCAGTCGTGAAAAAAATTATTGATGACCACTTTGCCAAAATTGAAATACGAAATCGTATGCAAGGAGAAGAAGTGATCGGTGCGCAGGTATCAATATTGTTTATGAATCTAGCAAAAGAGGCGGCCTAAATATGGCTAATATTTTGGTTGTTGATGACGAGATGGGCATTCGTGAGCTTCTCAATGAGATTCTGACGGATGAAGGCCATACGGTCTATGCGGCAGAAAGCGCCAACCAGGCCCGCACGATTCGTGAGCAGATGCGTCCTGACCTTGTCCTGTTGGATATCTGGATGCCAGATACCGATGGCATTACGTTGTTAAAAGAATGGTCCAAAACCGGACAGCTCACTATGCCGGTGGTGATGATGTCAGGTCACGCCACAATTGATACGGCCGTAGAGGCCACCCGCATTGGCGCTTTGAATTTCTTAGAAAAACCAATTGCTTTGCAAAAGCTTTTAAAGACGGTAAGCAAAGCTCTAGAGAGTTCACCCAAATATGTTGAGCCCGAAGAAGAAAGGGCTGTTCAGTCCAGCGCAAACACCACTGCTGCAAAGTCTTTAGCAAATGAGTCTGCTGCAAGCCCCGTTCCTGAGGGAGAATTCATCAGTGGAATCGCTAAATCCTATTTTGATCTTCCTCTAAGGGAGGCAAGAGATCTTTTTGAAAAAGCTTACTTTGAGCATCAAATGCAAATCATGGGCGGAAGTATGACGAAAATTTCAGAATACACAGGCTTAGAGAGAACCCATTTGTATCGTAAGCTCAAAGCCTTAGGTATCGATACTTCTCGCAATAAGGGCGAGCAATAAGATCTGCAGTGAATCATTTGCCAGTAGCAGCATTTGTTGAAAAAATTGATGCATGACCCAGCATCAGCATTACGACAGATAATAGCCGCACACTATTTGTCCATCATTTTCGGAATTCTTCCCCATGGAAATTAAGGTCAACTTTCTCGATAAGCTCCGTCTTGAAGCCAAGTTTGATGACTTCACGGTGATTGCTGATCAGCCTATCCGCTATAAGGGCGATGGCTCTGCTCCGGGCCCCTTCGACTACTTTCTGGCTTCATCGGCCTTATGCGCCGCTTATTTTGTGAAGTTGTACTGCGATACGCGCAATATCCCTACAGAAAATATTCGTCTTTCCCAAAACAATATTGTTGATCCTGAAAACCGTTATCAACAAATTTTCAAGATTCAGGTTGAATTGCCAGAAGATATCTCGGCTATAGATCGCCAAGGTATTTTGCGCTCTATTGATCGTTGCACGGTTAAAAAAGTCGTTCAAGCTGGGCCAGAGTTTGTGATTGAAGAAGTAAAAAACTTGGATGCAGATGCGCAGACTTTGTTGACCTTGAAGTCAACATCTGATGCAAGCACCTATATTGCAGGCAAAGACTTACCGCTCGAACAAACGATTGCCAATATGTCTGGCGTATTGGCAAATCTGGGAATCAAGATTGAAATTGCCTCATGGCGCAACCTCATTCCCAATGTCTGGTCCTTGCACATTCGTGATGCGCACTCGCCGATGTGTTTTACCAATGGCAAGGGATCTACAAAAGAAAGTGCCCTAGCATCGGCTTTGGGCGAATATATTGAGCGATTGAGTAATAACCATTTTTATGCCGGTGCGTTCTGGGGTGAAGATATTGCAGGCGGTGCATTTGTACATTACCCGAACGAGCGTTGGTTTAAGGCGGGCAATAAAGATGCACTACCAACAGAAATCCTAGATGAGTATTGCTTGAAAATCTTTAATCCGGATGGGGAGTTACGCGCCTCACATTTGATGGATACCAATTCTGGGAATGTGGAGCGTGGCGTCTGTTCATTGCCTTATGTGCGCCAGTCTGATGGTGAGACTATCTACTTTCCGTCAAACTTGATTGAAAATTTGTATGTCAGTAATGGTATGAGTGCTGGCAATACGCTTGCCGAAGCTCAGGTGCAATGCCTCTCAGAGATTTTTGAACGGGCAGTCAAACGAGAAATTCTGGAAGGGGAAATTGCTCTGCCAGATGTACCGCAAGAAGTGCTCGCAAAATATCCTAGTATTTTGGCTGGTATTCGGGGGCTAGAAGAGCAGGGCTTTCCGGTATTGGTAAAGGACGCTTCGCTAGGTGGAACTTATCCAGTGATGTGCGTCACCTTGCTGAACCCACGCACTGGTGGTGTGTTTGCTTCCTTCGGTGCGCACCCAAGTTTCGAGGTGGCCTTAGAGCGAAGTCTGACCGAATTGCTACAGGGCCGCAGTATAGAGGGCTTGAACGATTTGCCTCCACCGACTTTTGCAAGTGAGGCGGTGACTGAACCCAATAATTTTGTAGAACACTTCATTGATTCAAGCGGTATTGTGTCGTGGCGTTTTTTTAGCGCAAAGTCAGATTACGAATTTGTTGAGTGGGACTTCTCTGGTCGCGGTGAAAATTCCAATTCTCAAGAAGCAGCAACCTTATTTGGCATTCTTAAAGCCATGGGCAAAGAAGCCTATGTAGCGGTATACGACCAGCTCGGAGCGACTGCTTGTCGAATTCTGGTGCCCGGTTATTCTGAGGTTTATCCAATAGAAGATTTAGTGTGGGATAACACAAATAAAGCGTTGCTATTCCGTGAGGATATTTTGAATCTGCATCGTCTTGATGAGGCAAGCCTAAGCGCCTTACTTGAGCGCTTAGAGAATAACGAGCTAGATGAGTACGGTGATATCGCCACATTGATCGGTATCGAATTTGATGAGAACACGTCTTGGGGCCAATTAACCGTTCTTGAATTAAAGCTGTTGATTCATCTTGCGTTAAAGCGCTTTGATGAGGCGCATGAGCTAGTCGGCTCTTTTCTTCAATATAACGACAACACTGCTGAGCGTAGATTGTTTTATCAGGCATTGAATACAGTATTAGATATTGCGCTGGATGGTGACCTGAAAATCGACGACTATCTAGTCAACTTACGTAAGCTATTTGGCGATAAGAAAATGGATGCTGTATTAGGATCAGTAGACGGTAGTGTGCGCTTTTATGGCTTGACTCCAACGAGCATGAAATTAGAGGGGCTGGATAGGCACCACCGGCTTATCGATAGCTACCGAAAATTGCACGCTGCTCGTAGCAAAAATGCCTCTATAGCTACTAAGGATTTGGAGATCTAGCATCAAATAGGCCGTCTGTAGCTGCAGTACCTAGGAAATTAATAGGCTGATCCACGGCTTGGCAATTTGCTAACTTTAAGAAAGATTTTATGCGTTAGTATTTGCATAAGTTAGTTGCCCTAATAGGGGGCTATATAGTTAAAAGCCGTTTTTGCCTAACCAATGATTCCTAGGAGATAAAAATGAAATTAATCTACTGCTTATTGTTCTCTGCTGCATTGTTGCCCGTGACCGCCTTTTCTCAAAGTACTACCCCTAAAATCGTATCCATTTCTACTCTTGACGCTAATAATGACCAGATTATCAGTAGAGATGAAGCACTTAAAGCAGGCATGCCAGAGGCCACTTTCAAAAAAATTGATAAAGATAATAGCGGCCAAATTTCTAAAGCTGAGCTTGATGCCTATAGATCGCAAAATAATTCGTTTAGTGCCATAGATACTGACAAAGATGGAAAGATTAGCAAAGCTGAAGCCATGAAAATGGGCATGTCAGCTCAAGAATTTAGAATATTAGATAAAGACAATAACGGGTATATCACTCAAGCTGAGTGGGATACTGGAAATTGGATTATTTGGTAAGCTAGCTCCAGCCAGCCGATTTTCCAGGCTAAAAGACAGTTTCATTTATAATTCCCAGTCTTGGCCTGGTAGCTCAGTCGGTAGAGCAGAGGATTGAAAATACTCCTACGGTAGTCAAAAGCCCAATGTTTATATGCTTCGCAGGGCGATAGCAAAGTGGCGCGTGACACAGTGTGTGACACAGTGACTCTAAAAAACTTACACAGTAAAAATATTTTGTAGCAAGCGTGGATGACAGCGCAGAGGACTATTTTTTATGTGGTGTGTTGTAAAAGTG
>Ga0194037_1000771_pt1 | contig 24851 bp, 16 predicted proteins | sample JunL306m_MetaG_FD_148653 | JGI IMG/M metagenome (GOLD analysis project Ga0194037, IMG submission 148653) | Anoxic zone freshwater microbial communities from boreal shield lake in IISD Experimental Lakes Area, Ontario, Canada - Jun2016-L304-6m | ecosystem: Environmental > Aquatic > Freshwater >...
GTTTTTAATCTAGCGGCATAGCCTCCCACATTCAACCAATCGGATGTAATAAAAGTAGGCGCGGCTGGTGTTACTGTTCCAAATGATCTAATACTATCCGTCTCTCCCGTTAACCCTCCAACTGTCGCAGTTGAAAAAGTTAATTGCTTTGATACCCATCTAGTTCCATCTGACATTAGTACACTTCCCGCTGAGCCAGGCTCAATACCTGTAAGAGCCGCATTACCACCTCCCACTAATATACTATTGGCAAGTATATTATTACTTTGATTTAACATATACGTCCAAGTTGTTCCATCATAGTGATATAATCCCTTCTTGCCATCTGTTTGATATACGATTAACCCAGCCTCTGGCTTTATAATTATATTTCTTTGGATCTCACTCATTCTCGGAGGTAAAAACCCCTTTGTTGTTGAGCTTACATCCAACATCGCTGACGACGCTGGCGTGGGAACACCTATAGATACCTGTGCTTCCAAGTTATTCTTAGTCATCATTATTAGTAGCATCATCGATACTACTTTTATAATTTTATTTATTTGACTCATATAGCTCTTTTTATATTTAATATTTTATATTGGTATATTATTAATTTGGAATGATTACTATTTTACCTAGCTCATTGGCCTTCAATAAATAAGAACCTGGTTTTAAATTTGAAACAGGTACACTATAAGTACCAGACTTATAATTATTTCTCCATAATAAGTTTCCTGAAAAATCATATAAACCCACCTCAGCTACCCCATTGATATTAAATACTAAGATCCCATTAATAACAGGATTACCCAGTATTGTTAATATTGGCGTAAAGGCATTGTCTGTTAATACTATCTCATTTAGCGACTGACTGAATAATTGACTCTGGGTATTATGCGTGCGCACATCATTAGTCTTTAAAGGCACTACCGACCAGGCCTTACCATTATGAACATCCATCTTTAAATTAGAAAAATTACCACTAGCTAACTCCTCTGGTAAATAATTTATACTCGCCTCACCTATGAACGCATCAGTAGTACTACTAAATTTATATACCCTAGAAACTGTAGTTTGACTTAAATAGTTACTCACCTTTTCATTCTTGTAAAGGCTAACATTGTTTAATGTAAAATCCGATGAGGGTAATAACGTTAATCCATTAACATGAAATGATGTGCCACCTATAATTGTCATAGGCGTGCCATATAGCACCGTTAACTCTTGAGAGTAAATGGAATTACATAATAGTGTAATTAACACTATAGTGATAAGGAATTGCTTATAAATGATATGTAAAATTTTAATTTTCAAATATTTTGTTTTAATTCATAATTGTTATAAAGATTAAGCCGCTTTACATTCAGGGTGTAGTGAAAGTTATTTGTGGGCCATAAAAAGTTCCATTACTATTTGTTGCATAGGCTCTTACATAATATAATGTACCTCCATTTAACACTGTAATGAAACTTGTGAATGTGCCAGTTCCAGTACCATCATTAGTTAATCCGCCATTAGTTGTTGTAGTAGGCCAGGGATTTGTTGACCATACGACACCCTTAGCAGTAATTCCACTTCCACTATTTATAGTTCCGCCGCTAGTTGTTGAACTAACAGTTATATTAGTTGCAGTAGTAGTCTCAATAGATACATCGGTTTGCTTTATTGCTTTTTTACCTTCATAATTTACAGGTAGTCCTGAGTTAATTTGTCCATTTTCACTTACAAGCTGTGTGCTATTTTCCGTGATTTGTCCATATCTAGTTACACCAGTTACATAAATTGTTACAACAACTGTTTTTGATACAGTTTCTCCGTTAGCTGTAGCATAAACTGTATATGTTCCTGAATTATAAAATTTATTAGTTGCTGAATTGGGCATTGTGCCTCCTGTCCAATAATACGTGGTGGGAGATACAGACGAACCCGTTGCTGTTAATTTTACATATACATAATCGGATTGGTTACCAGATATAGATACTCCAAAAGGATTTCCAATAACTGCCGAAACAGCTGTTCTTGTTGTAGATGTTACATTTGTACTTGATACTCGGCTTTCTGCATAATAAATGGTAGTAGTTGTTAATGTAACTGTAGTATAAGTTAAACTACCAGAGAGCAAAGCTGTTCCTCCTGTTGACGCAGAATACCAATCTACGGTTTGACCATCATCAACAGTAGCAGAAATAGTAACAGTTCCAGAACTTGTTATTGCATTATCATAGCCAATTGGAGGATAAGGCGTAGCTCGATAAGTAGCCACTTTAGTGGGTGTAATTTCTGCTTTACAATAGCCATTCTTCACAGTAACCCGATATGCATTTGATTTTGTTATTGTACGTGTTATGTTATCTGTATTTTCTACTCTTTTTTCATTTTCATGACCATCTTCATGTTCATGAAAATTTTCGTTATGCTTTTTTTCATCATCATCGTCACTATCATCTTCACGATAATGATCCTCTTTTTCTAAATCATCATTACGTCCTCTTTTATGATCAGATTCCTCCCATCTAAAATCATCTCCTTTATACCCAATTAATGTAAGCGTAGCAAATCCATACCTATCAATTGTATATGATATAGTACCTGCTACTGTAGGTTGGCTAACCACACCAGTTAAACTTATAGTTTTACTTGTACCTGATGCTGATAAAGTAACAGTCCCAGTTATTGTTCCAGAAATAGTTCCAGTTAATCGAACATAAATTTGCTTCCCCTCTATTTGAGCATAAGATGATGGAGCAATAGTTATTGAGCTAGTAAAATTAGAATTATTGGAATACGAAACTTCATAACCAATAGAAGGCAATACGGTTAAAGATCCGGGTAGTGCGCTTGCTGATACTGTGAATTTTTGAGACTCCGAACTAGATCCATAACAGGTATTAAATCCAGACAAGGAAGTAGTGGATGGGGTAATGATTGCACTCACCGTAGCTTCTACATTAGTTCTACTAGTTGCAACACAACCTGTACTTGCATTTCGTGCTAGAGCCCAATATTGAGTTGTAGTTGTTAAATAAGGGGTTGTATAAGAAAGTGTACCTGTTGCACCTGTAATAATACTAGTTGTGGTGGATGAGGTATACCAATCTGCAGTTCCTGTTGGTGACACTGTGACACCAATGTTGATTCTTTGTGTTCCATTACCTGTACCTGTTATTGCAGTTGCAATAGGCAATACATTCACAGTTCCACTTACTGATATATTTTGTGTACTCGCTCCACTTGACATGAGTGTAATGTTACCAGTTGTTGTTCCAGTAGCAGCACTTGTGAGTCTTGCATAAATGGTGTTAGTTGGAACCGTATTAGATGATGCTGTTAAAAATAATGTAGATGCATATCCACTAGTACTAGATGTCTTAGAAATTTCAAAATTACTTGGTGCAGTCAAAGTAATTGTACCAACTATACCAGCACCAGATACGGTGAACGATTTAGAAGAAGATGCGATGTTAGTACAGGTAGTAAAGGCATCTAATGCATTAGATGAAACTGTTATTTGAGATCCAACAGTGGCAGTTACAATAGTTCTAGAGACAGACAAACAATTACTTGCAGTAGTTCTTGCAACTACATAAAAATTAGTTGTTTGAGTCACTGTTGGAGAATAAGTTAAGCTTGCAGATTGTAATAAGGTGCCAGTACCACTTGTTAATACGTCATACCAATCTGCAGTAGCACCTGATGAGACTGTTGCTGATAATGTGATAGATCCTGAACCATATCTTATATTTCCATAAGTGATAGGACTAATAGGGATTGCTGAAACTGTTCCGCTTACTGTAATTGTTTTACTTAATGTACCGCCTGCATTAATAGTAATAGTACCTGAAGGCGTGCCGGTTGCAGAACTGGTAAGTCTTGCATAAATAGTGGTACTTAAAAGTATTTGATTGCTAGTAGTTAATGTTATGGTTCCAGAATAGCCACTTCCTGATGTTGTAGTAACTTCATATCCAGTAGGTGCAGTAATTGTTATATTAGAACTTACACCGGTTCCATCGACAGTAAAGGATTTATCACTTGATGCTGTACCTTGACAATTAGTAAAATTGGTCAAAGAGCTTGTTGAGGTATTAAGTTGAGCTCCTGTATGAACAATTATTGCAACACGAGGTGTTGCATCACAAGAAGTGTTATTATATTTAGATGTAATTCTAGCATAATAAGTAGTAGTTGAAGTTAAGCTTGAAATTCTATATGAGCTACTATTAGCTAAACTATTTTGGGTTGCGGTTTGACTATTATACCATTGTACACTATTTGTACTTCCAGAATATGATGATGTGATAGTTACACTAATTGTTACACTACTTCCAGAAAAATAAACATCAGTTAAGTTAGCAGTTGCTGTTGGTAAACTTATTTTTTCTGATGTTAAATTTAAATTAGTAACTGCGGGGTTGTCACCTGATGAAATAGTAATTGTTCCTGTTGGAGTTCCTGTTGCAGAAGATTTTACACGAACATATACTGTACTTTGAAGTTTTGTGCTATTTCCGCTTTGTTGTGAAGGGGTTGCTGTTATACTTAAAGTTGATGCATATCCAGTAGATTGAGATTTTGAAACTTCAAAATTGGATGGAGCGGTGATAGTAAAGGAAACTGAGCTAGGTCTGGAATTATTAGCATACGTTTCAACAACATAAAATTTAGTTCCATTTGTAGGAAAACTACTGCCTTCACAAGCAGAAATAATTAAATTACTTATATAACTACTACTACCGTAAGAACTGGTTGTGACCGAAATTGTCCCAGCCGTAAAATATATTGGTGCGCTTACAGTTGTCAATGCGCCAATAGGTTTATCTATTTTTTCTGCAATAACTTTTGTAGATGCGTAGCTTAGGTGAACAAAGAGGATATAACAAACAAATAAAATAATCCCTTTGTTAAAAGTTGTATAAATTTTAATAGAGTAAAGTTAATGTTAATGATATTGTTTAAATAATTATTTTTAGATTCATAAATTTATTAAACAATTTCAAGTAGCATTATATACTAATTAAAGTAAATAAAATACAACTATATACTATATAAAGTAATTGAATTGTACTTTATATTATTCGTTATTTATTTATCGTCAACTTATAACTAAAAATTAATACTAATGCTTGGTGAAACAAAAGTATAAATGCACTTATACTTAATTAAACATACATCGCTTCAATCTCTTTTTCAAAATTCGCTAGTACTACTTTTCTCTTTAAACTTAGTTTTGGTGTCATTTCTCCGTTATCTATATTCCACTCTCTTGGTATTAAAGCAAACTTTTTAACCTGTTCTACCTGATTGAATAATTTATTATACTCATCAATAGTATCTTGTAACATAGTAAGCACCATTGTATTTTTTATAATTTCTGCATTACTCACATATTCAATACCATGTTGCTTCGTCCACTCTTTTAATTTAGCAAAAGAAGGCACTATTAAAGCACTAACAAAGCGTTTATTATCGCCAATAAGCATGATTTGCTCAATGAAAGGACTCTCCTTCATTTTGTTTTCTATAGGCTGAGGCGCTACATATTTACCCCCACTGGTTTTAAATAATTCTTTTTTACGATCGGTAATTTTTAAATACTTCCCATCTTCCAAGATTCCAATATCTCCAGTATGTAACCAGCCATCAATGATTGTTTCAGCCGTTAAATCGGGACGCTTATAATACCCTAGCATTACACTCGGACCCGCCACACAAATTTCTCCATCTGCCTCTATTTTATACTGCACCCCTTCTATCACAGGGCCAACTGTTCCATATTTAGAGCCACCTACATTACGTTGATTCACACTAATAATTGGACTATTCTCTGTAGGACCATAGCCTTCATAAATAGGTATTTGCGCTGCATTAAAAATGCGAAGTAGTTTCACTTGACAAGCCGCACCACCTGTAACAATAAATTTTACATTGCCACCCACTGCTTCACGCCATTTTACAAAAATTAATTTATTAGCTAGTTTTAACTGCGTGCGGTACCACCAAGAACCTGGAATTAAATTATCATATTTTTCAGCCAAGGCTACTGCCCAGAAAAATAATTTTCTTTTGACACCCGTTAACTCTTCTCCCTTCATCATTATTTTTTCAAACATTTTTTCTAAAAGTCTTGGCACGGTAGAAAATCCGTCAGGAGATACCTCTTTTAAATTATCGCCAATGGTTTCTAAGCTTTCTGCATAATAAATACTCATACCACTATATAAATAAATATAAGAAGCGAGTTTTTCAAAAATATGATTCAGTGGTAAAAAGCTTAATACTTTTTGGTCGGGCGCATCGTTGAAAGGAAATGATTTTTTTCCCATGGATAAGTTAAAGTAAATACTTTTATGTGTTAACATTACACCCTTTGGTGTACCCGTAGTGCCTGAAGTATAAATAAAAGTAGCTACTTGTTCAACAGGTATGGTTTTTTTAATTTGATCTACTTGGGCTAATAATGAGGCGTCATTATTTCTTAATTCAGACCAATGCTTAGCGCCTTTAATACGATCAAAAGTGTACACTTCTTTTAAACAATCTACTTTATCCTTAATAGACATAACCTTATCATATAGTTCTTGATTGCTAGCGAATATATATTGTACAGAAGCGTCATTCAATATAAAAGTCAATTCTAAGGGATTCGTAGTAGGATAAACAGGAACCCAAATAATACCTAATTGTTGGGCGGCTAAATCACCAAATATCCATTCAGGACGGTTGGTACTTATGACTGCAATTTTATCGCTGCCTTCTGGAGAAAAATTATGGGCAGATAAACCAAGGCTTAATAAGCCGGCACTAAGTTCATTGGTAATTTGCGCTACTTCCTTTGTGGAATATTTGCGCCACTGGCCATTTTCTTTGGCTGCCAACATATCCTCTTGAGGAAAATGTTGTAATTGATGTTCGATGCAATCGAAGAGTCTTTTAGATTCCATAAGGCAAGCAATATTGTCTAACAAAATACTAAAATAGCGGGAGAAAAAAAAGAAAATAGACTATGAAATACAAAGAAAAGGATAGTAAAACCTGATTCGATTTAATTGTAAACCTAACTATATAATTAAACTACCCACTACTTATTAAATAACTACTAGTAAATCAAATGAGTAAGTAAGCCATCTCTTAATTTAGGCTCAAACCAAGTGCTTTTTGGAGGCATGACTTCGCCGGCGTCGGCTATATTAAATAGTTGATCAATGGTTACTGGATATAAACTGAAAGCCACAGCCATCTCACCACTGTTCACTCTTTTTTCAAGTTCTGCTAAACCTCTTATGCCACCCACAAAATCAATTCTTTTATCAGTTCTTTGATCATCTATGCCCAGTACTTTTGATAATATAGCATTAGATAAAATAGTTACATCTAATACACCAATAGGGTCAGTTGTATAAATACCTGGCTTCGCTGTTAATTGATACCAATTGTTTTCTAGATACATTCCAAAACTATGCAGGGTATTGGGTTTGAAAGCAGACTCTTCTTTTTGAATCGTAAAATCTTGTTCAAGTGCTGCTGTAAAATTAGCAGCAGATAATCCATTTAAATCTTTTACCACACGGTTGTAATCCATGATGGCTAATTGATTAGAGGGAAATAAAGTTGTTAAAAAATAATCAGATACTTTTTTAGCTTCATCGCCCGGCTTCACCGCTTCTTCACTAATAGCTAATTTTACTTTAGCTGCAGAAGCTGCTCTATGATGACCATCTGCAATATAAGTGCAAGGCACTTCAGTGGCAAACAAGTTTGTGATCTGATTTATGATAGTTTCATCACTTATAGCCCAAACTGTATGTTGAATTCCATCTTCGGCTGTAAAATCGTACACTGGGTTCTTAGTCGTTTTCCATTTGTCTATAATGGTATCAATGCTTGCTTGGTTTCTATAGGCTAAAAATACATTGCCTGTTTGTGCGCCAGTAGTCTTGATATGATTGATTCTATCTAGTTCTTTTTCAGGACGCGTGAATTCATGCTTTTTAATAATATCATTATTGTAGTCGTCAATACTACTCGCGCAAACCAATCCTGTTTGTGCACGACCATCCATAATTAATTGATAGATATAATAACAAGGCTTAGACTCTTTAAATAAAACATCTCTTTGTATAAATGCATTTAAATTTTCTAAAGCTAATTGATATACTTCTTGACTATGTACATCACTATTTTCAGGTAAACCAATTTCACTTTTAGTAATATGTAAAAAAGAATAGGCATTACCTACTGCTTCTATTTTTGCTTCTGCACTATTTAATACATCGTATGGTTTACTAGCAACTTGTTTTGCTAATTGAGGCTGAGGACGTAAAGCTTCAAAGGGACTTATTTTTGCCATGGCCGCAAAGTTCGTTCTTTTTGTTGAGAATTAAATTTTTTCAGCGAATGATTTCATCAAGTTGCAGAAAGCTTCTACACTTGAATAAGGTAGGGCATTATACATACTCACTCTTATACCACCCACTGTTCTATAACCTTTCACACCAATCATTCCTTCCGTTTTACATAAAGCTAAAAAAGCTTCTTCTTTAGAACTATCTGTTAAAAAGAATACAGCATTCATAATACTTCTATCTTCCTTCGCAATAGGACAATGAAAAGCAGGAAGACTATCAATGGTATTGTATAATAAATTCGATTTTGCAAGATTTAATTTTTCCATAGCAACTAAACCACCTTGGGCTTCTATCCAACGCAGGGTTAATAAACTAACATATATAGAAAAAACAGGTGGTGTATTTAACAAAGAACCAGCTTCAATATGTTTTCGGTAATCTAAGATGGCAGGAATTTTTCTATTAATTTTTCCTAAAATTTCTTTTTTAACCACTACTAAAGTTACCCCCGCTGCACCCATATTTTTTTGAGCCCCTGCATAAATTAAATCGAAGGCTTTAAAATTGGTGGGTCTACAAAATATATCTGAACTCATATCTCCCACTAATAAGGCAGCGCTCTGAGGATAGCTATGCCATTGTGTTCCCTCTACTGTATTATTTGTGGTAATATGTAAATAACTGGTATTAGATGGTATATCTAATGCCTTATTAATATAAGTATGTTTTTTATCGGCAGTATCTGATACCACTTTCACCGGTCCAAATAAACTAGCTTCTTTCACTGCTTTATTGCCCCATACACCATTATCACAAATAGCAGCCAATCCATTTTCATCTAATAAATTCATGGGCACTTGCATGAACTGCATAGTGGCACCTCCTTGTAAAAATAAAACTTCATAGGAGTCGTCTAAGCTCATTAATCTTTTCACAATAGTTTGTGCTTCAGTAACTACTTCCACAAAATGAGAAGTGCGATGTCCTATTTCTAAAATAGATAAACCCGTATTATTAAAATTATGAATAGCTGCAGCAGCTTTTTCTAAAACTTCTTGAGGTAAAATAGATGGGCCTGAATTAAAATTGTGCAAATGCATTATAGTGATATAAATTAAATATTAGTATTGTTCGTATCAGAAGAAAGTTTTACTCCTGCATCAGTTGAAAGTTTTACTCCTGCATCAGTTGAAAGTTTTACTCCTGCATCAGAAGACGCCTTAGCGTCTTCTTCTTCTTCTTCAACAGTTGTCACACCTCCTGAAACCACGTACTTCATTGCTTCTGCGGCGCTCACCCCTTTAGGGAATTTTTTTATTCTAGTAGCAGGTACAATATAAGTAATACCAGAAATCGCATAAGAATGCGGAACATATACAGTTACAAATTGATCCATTCCAAAATGCGCAGTATTTTTTTGAGTAATAAAACCTATTCGCCAAACATCTGTAGAATCTACATTCACTAAAACGGGTTCATCAAATTTTTTCTTATTACCTGCGAAAGCTTCTAAAAAATCTTTCACCGAAGAATAAATAATTTTTACACCCGGTGTTTTTTCTAAAATTTTATCGAAGATGGACATGAGTCTTTCTACAAAAAATAAAGAAGACAACCAGCCCACTATTAATACAAGTGCAATGGCTACCAAAAAACCAAGACCAGTGACTTTGGGAATTTGTCCGTTGACTGAAGCGAATTGTTGCGGAAATATAAAATTGAGCAGATTGGGTAAAAAATTATCAACCCAATTAAATAGACTCACGACTACCCAAATGGTGACCCCAATGGGCGCCAGTACAATGACCCCTTGAAAAAAACGCTGTGCTAGAGCCGTTAGTATTTTCTGTTTGAATATTTGACGCCTGATATTGGGCATTTGGACTAGTATTAAGGCCCAAATTTCAAACAATTTTGCCATTCAGCATAAATAATAAAAAAATAAGCCTGGAAACTTTGAAAACGAAATAAGTTTCCGTAGTTTTGCGCCTCCAAAACAAACTATGCAAGATAGAATACTTAACAAAGCCCGAGAATTGATGTTCCAAACTGGGGTCAAACATGTCACCATGGATGACTTGGCTACTCAATTGGGCATAAGCAAAAAGACCATTTACCAGTATTTTAAGGACAAAGATGCCTTGGTGAGTTCCGTAGTTGAATTTGAACTAGCCAACCATGCCTTAATATGTAATCAAAGCATGCAAGCTGCAGATAATGCGGTGCATGAAATATTCTTATTAATGTCTGTGATTCAGGAAATGTTTAATAGAATGAATCCCCTTGCCTTATTTGAAATTGAAAAATATTATCCATTGGCCTTTGAGAAAATTAAAAACCACAAGGATGATTTTATTTTTTCTATGATTAGCAAAAATTTAGAAAAAGGCATTAACGAAGGTTTATATAGAAAAGATGTGGATGTAACCATTCTTTCAAAATACAGATTAGAAACCAGTTTGATTCCTTTTAATATACATGTTTTTCATCCTTCCAAATTTGATATGCTAAAAGTGAACTTGCAAATTATTGAACACTTTGTTTATGGTGTAGCCACTTTAGAAGGTCATAAATTAATGGACACCTATAAACTTAACAATCTAAAATAAATTCTTAGTTAATAAATAAAAATGAAATATCTATCCCTCCTACTAGTTGTACTTATACAAAGCCAGCTACTAAGTGCGCAAACAGAAATCAAGCCCTTACATTCTTTTTCATTAAATGATTGTGTATCCTTTGCGCAAAAAAATAATGTACAAGTTAAAAATTCTTTATTGGCCATTGATGCACAAGTGCAAACCAATAGAGAAATTGCCGCTGCAGCCTATCCTACCATTGGAACGAATATAAGTGGAACAGATTATACAAAAATACCTACCTCCTTACTACCCGCACAAATATTTGGTGGACCAGCAGGTACTTTTATTCCGGTACAGTTTGGAACTAAATTCAATGCCAACTATGGTGCGAATTTTCAGCAATTACTTTTTGATGGTCAAGTTTTTGTAGCCTTACAAGCGCGTGAAACTTCTTTAGAAATGCAAAGAAAAAATGCAGCAGTCACTGAAGAAGCCATTAAAGCTAACATTTATAAAATATATTATCAGCTGTCGGCAAGTAAAACGCAATTGAATATTTTAGATGCTAATATTGAGCGTTTAAACAAACTAGCCCATGATGCGCAAATCATGTACAAGAACGGCTTTGCAGAGAAATTAGATGTAGATAAAGTAAGTGTGCAATTAAACAATTTACAAACTGAAAAAATTAAAGCGAATAACGCTGTAGCCATTGGTTTTATGGGATTGAAAATGTTAATGGGTATGCCGGTGAAAGATAGTCTTGAATTGACTGATGTTATTAACGAACAAAGTTTAAGTAACGATGTATTAGTAGAAAACGATTTTCAGTATGGCGTAAGAAAAGATTTTCAATACTTAAATACTGTGAGAAAATTAACAGATTATAATGTAAAGCGTTATCAATTAAGTTATTTACCAACAGTAAATATGTCGGGCGCTTATTCAAAAAATGCACAACGTTCTACATTTGATTTTTTTGAAGGAGGCAACTGGTTTACTACTTCTTTAGTAAGTTTAAATGTGAACCTTCCCTTATTCAATGGCTTTGCTAGAGACGCAAGAGTGAAAAGAACGAAGATTGAATTAAAGCAAATTGAAAATCAAATAGACGCTTTAAAAAATAATATTGACAACGAAATCACACAAGCGAAATTAAATTATATGTCTTCAGTGGCTACGGTGCAATTCCAGAAAAAGAATATGCAATTAGCTGAAAATGTATACCAACAAACTAAAAAGAAATTTGAAGCAGGTACAGGTTCTAATACTGAAATATCTGCAGCACAGGCCGATTTAGTAAGTGCACAAAATAATTTCATGAACGCTTTATACGCTGCTTTAATTTCAAAAGTAGATTTATTAAAAGCTACTGGAAAATTATAATCCCCTCATTAAAATAAATATTAAAATAATAAAAATGAAACATATCTCTACAGTCTTAACAAGTACTTTAATTTTATTCTCCATGGCCTGCGGCGGTGGTAGTAGTTTAGAAAAGCAGAAAGCAAGTTTAGCTGCTTTGAAAAAAGAAAGCCTTGGCTTGAATGCAAAAATTGCAACACTTGAAGCAGAAATTGCAAAAGCTGGTGGTGCAGAAACTGCAAAAGCCATATTAGTAGCTATTACACCCTTAACCAGTCAGGATTTCACCCATTATATTGAGCTACAAGGAAAGGTAGAGTCTGAAAGCGTTTCTTTTGTAACACCTCGCGCTGGTGGTGGTCAAGTGAAGGGCTTGTTTGTAAAAAGAGGCGACTTGGTTAAAAAGGGTCAGCTATTATTACAATTAGACAATAGCTTAATTAAACAAAGTGCAGCAGCAGCTAGTCAAAATATTGAAACAATAAAAGCACAGGCTGCTTTAGCTAAATCGGTGTATGAGAAACAAAAGAATTTATGGGATCAAAATATTGGAAGTGAGATACAATTATTAACGGCTAAAACCAACGCAGAAGCAACAGCTAGTCAATTAAAGGCTGCTACAGAACAGCTTGGCATGGTGCGTGATCAATTGGCTTATACAAGTGTATATAGTGATGTAGAGGGTGTGGCAGAAGAAGTGAATGTGAAAGTGGGTGAGCTTTTTATGGGACCTGGTCAAATTAAAATTGTAAATACATCTCGTTTAAAGTTAACAACTATGATACCTGAGAATTATGCAGGTAAAGTTAAAGTAGGGACTGAAACAAGTTTAAACTTTCCAGATATTCAAAAAATAATTGAAGTTAAAATATCAGTGGTGGGCAATGTGATTGACCCATTAAGCAGAAGTTTTTATATAGAAGCTAAATTACCAGCTGACAAAAATTTCCGTCCTAATCAATTAGTACAAGTTAAAATTAAAGACTACGAAAAAAAGAATGCGATTAGCGCTCCTATTAATTTATTACAAAACGACGAAAAGGGTAAGTTTATTTATGTAGCTGTAATGGAAAATGGAAAATTAATGGCACGTAAAAAAGCAGTAACCGTAGGACAATACTATGGTAATAATATTGAAATTTTAGCAGGACTAGTAGCAGGTGACAATGTGATCACAGAAGGGTATCAAACATTATTTGATGGCCAAAACATTACCACAACAGATAAATAATTTCCACCTAAAAAGTTAATTGATTCTTATGTCGACAATAAAAAATATAAAAGAAAAGTTCAAAGAGTTTAAACCTACTTCTTGGGCTATTACCAATAAAACCACTATTTATTTAGTGATGTTATTTCTTAGCTTAGGAGGAATTTATCAATTCCTTACACTTCCTAAAGAGAATTTTCCCGAAGTAGTCATTCCTAATATATTCGTACAAACGGTATATGTAGGTAACTCTCCTAAGGATATAGAAAACTTAGTGACACGTCCTCTTGAAAAACAAATTAAGAGTATTAGTGGTGTAAAAATTAGCAAATTCACTTCTACTTCTCAACAAGACTTTTCAGCTATTACCGTTGAATTTAGCACCGATGTAAAACCAGAAATTGCTTTACAAAAAGTGAAAGATGCGGTGGATAAAGCTAAGTCGGATTTGCCTACCGACTTAACACAACAACCTAGAGTCATTGAGTTAAACATTAGTGACATGCCTATTATGTATGTGAACATTAGCGGTAACTATAGTCCGGTTCAATTAAAGAAATATGCAGACGATTTAAAAGATAAATTAGAAAGTATTTCACAAGTAAACAGAATTGATTTAGTAGGTGCTCCTGAAAGAGAATTTCAAATTAATGTAGATAATTATAGAATGCAAAGCTCTGGTATCACCTTTGATGATATCAGCGCTGCTATTCAAAGAGAGAACCTTGACCTGTCGGGTGGTTTATTAGAAGTAGGTACGATGAATCGTAACCTACAATTAAAGGGTCAATTAAAAAATGCAAATGATATTGCAAATATTATTGTGCGCAATACAAGCGGTGCACCTATTTATTTAAGAGATGTAGCATCTATTAAAGATACAGTGAAGAAGAATGAAAGCTATGCACGTTTGAATGGTAAGAATGTACTTACATTAGCTATTGTTAAGCGTAATGGTGAAAACTTAATTTTTACAACCGATGCGGTGAAGAAAATTGTAGAAGATGCCATTGCAAATGATTTACCTAAAGATGTAAAATTGGTAATTTCGGGTGATACAAGTATTAGAACTAAAAGTTCTTTTACGGACTTAGTCAACTCTATTGTCATTGGTTTTATTTTAGTGTTAGTGGTGTTAATGTTCTTTATGGGGGTGACCAATGCCTTCTTTGTGGCCTTGTCAGTTCCCTTGAGTATGTTTGTGGCCTTTGTATTGTTACCAGCAGGTGATGTATTAGTAGGCTCGCATATTACTTTGAACTTCATGGTTTTATTTGCACTCTTATTTGGACTAGGTATTATAGTAGATGATGCCATTGTGGTCATAGAAAACACACACAGAATTTTTGTTCATGGCAAAGGAAAATTAACAGCAACTACTTCCGCTAAAATGGCGGCAGGAGAAGTATTTATTCCTGTATTAGCAGGTACGATTACTACTTTAGCACCTTTCTTTCCATTATTATTCTGGCCTGGTATTATTGGTAAGTTTATGATTTACCTACCAGCCATGTTAATATTCACTTTAGCAGCTTCCTTAGTAGTGGCCTTTATCATGAACCCTGTATTTGCAGTAGATTTCATGAATCACGAAGAAGTAAAATCAGACGAGCCTAAATCGGCCATGTTTAAGAAAAAAGGTTTCTGGATTCCAATTGGTATTGGCATATTATTAGACTTAATGGGCTTTACTTTCTTAGGAAATTTATTAATCTTCTTTATGATATTAGTAGTAGCCAATAAATATTTTATTACCGATTTAATTGAAAAGTTTCAGACCAATACGCTACCTAAATTAATGGAGACCTATGAGCGTATTTTACGTCGTGCCTTAAATGGTTGGAGACCAGTGAAATTATTAATAGGCACTTTTGTTTTATTAATAGTTTCATTTGTATTTTTTGGCATTAGCATTAGTACCGGCAGAGTGGGTATTGAATTTTTCCCTAAAGGTGATCCTAACCAAGTATATGTTTATTTGAAATTACCTGTAGGTAGTAAAGTAAGCTATACCGATTCTATTACTAAAATTGTAGAACATAAAGTAGCCAAGGCTTTAGAAATGGATAATGATAAAAAGAATCCGCTCGTAGAAAGTATTATTACCAATGTGGCAGTAGGTGCAGGCGATCCAATGCGTGGAGATAGAAGTACTAGATCTGAATTAGGTCGTGTGCAAATAAACTTTGTGGAGTATGAAAAACGTCATGGTAAATCAACGGAACCTTATTTAGATGCAATTCGTGCAGAGATGAAAGGCATTCCTGGTGCTGAATTTACAGTGAATCAAGAATCAAGTGGACCTCCTACCGACCCTCCAGTGAATATAGAAGTTCAAGGAGATGATTTTGACAAATTAGTAAAGACAGCAGTAGGTTTGAAAAATTATTTAGACGCTGCACAAATTCCAGGTATTGATGGATTAAAGATGGATGTAGATTTAGTGAACCCAGAATTAACCTTAACCATTGATAGAGACCGTGCTTTGATTGAAGGGGTAAGTAGTGCACAAGTAGGCATGCAAATTCGTACTGCTTTATTTGGTAAAGAAGTTTCTAAAATTAAAGATGGTAAGGATGAATATAAAATTCAATTAAGAAACGAAGAATTACAAAGAAATAATTTAGTAGATCTATTGAACATGCGTTTATCTTTTAGAGATATGGCTGCAGGAGGTATGGTAAAAAATATTCCGATTAGCTCACTTGTAAAAGTAGAACCAACTAATACCTTTGGTAGCATTAATAGAAAAAATCAAAAAAGATTAATTCAATTAAGATCGAATGTTAAATTAGATCAAGGTTATAACCCTACCGCAGTGAATGCGGTGATTGCTCAATACATTGGCAACTTTAAAGGTATTTCTGAAGGCGTAACTGTTAAACAAACAGGTGAGAACGAACAACAATTAGAAACAGTAGCGTTTTTAGGTAAGGCCTTGGTGATTGCTTTAATGTTAATCTTGTTTACACTCGTATTGCAGTTCAACTCTATTTCTAAATCGGTGATTATCTTAACGGAGATTTTATTTAGTATTATAGGTGTGCTTTTAGGCTTCTCTATATTTGGAATGAAAGTTTCAGGAGTAATGACAGGCTTAGGTATTGTAGGACTTGCAGGTATTGTAGTGAAAAATGGAATATTAGTAATTGAATTTGCCGATGAGTTAAGATCAAGAGGCTATAAAACAAGAGAGGCCGTTATACAAGCAGGAAAGACAAGAATTATTCCTGTACTATTAACAGCCCTTGCAGCTATCTTAGGTTTCTTACCTATTGCCATTGGATTCAACATCAACTTCGTGACTTTATTTAGCGAGTTAAACCCACATATTTTCTTTGGGGGTGATAACGTTGCTTTCTGGAAGCCATTGAGTTGGACCATTATTTATGGATTGGCCTTCGCCTTTTTCATGACCTTATTCATTGTACCTGCTATGTATATTATTGCAGAGCGTTTACGCCGCCCTATGCGCCGTCATTTTGGTGGTAAGTGGATAAGCATATTAGGTATTCCTCCATTAACCTTTATTTTTATTCCTTTAATGTTTATAACTACATTTATACATAGAAAGAATCAAAAAAGAAGAATGGCGAATAATAATGCGAATGGTGATGAAACTATTAATGGTTCTTGGTATTAAATATCTTGATAGAAATTATCTTGGTATCAATTAAAAAATAAATCAAGCAAAATGAAAAAAAATATAGTAGCTAACTTAATCATGGTTTTCTTCTTATCGGTTTTTCATTTTGCTTGTTCTTTTGGCCCTAGTAAGCAGGCTATTTCTATAGCTCAGCAAAATGTAGGAACCTATGAAGGCAAGGCGGTTACTGAATATACTTTAACCAATGCCGGTGGAATGCAAGTGGGCATTATTAATTACGGCGGTATACTTACTAAAATAATTACCCAAGCCAAGGATGGTAGCTATGGTGATATACTTACAGGCTATGAAAAATTCGATGGTTATTTACAAAAAGGCAATCCTTATTTCGGTGCATTAATTGGTAGATACGCTAATAGATTAGCTAAAGGAACCTATACTATTGACGGTGTTCAGTACAAGGCTGCATTGAATAACAATGGTCAATCACTACATGGTGGCTTAAAGGGTTTTGATAAAGTTTTATGGGATGCGAAGCCCTTAGCTGGCGATAGCAGTATTCAATTAGTATATCTAAGTAAAGATGGCGAAGAGGGTTATCCAGGAAATTTAAAAGTAGAATTAGTGTATACATTAACTGCGAATAATGCAATTAAAATAGAATATACTGCAAGCACTGATAAAACCACAGTGATTAATTTAACCAACCATGCTTATTTTAATTTAAGCGCAGGCAAGTCGTCCACTATATTTGATCATGTTCTACAAATTAAAGCAGATAAGTATACACCTGTAGATAGTGTATTAATTCCAACAGGAGCATTAGTGGAAGTAAAAGGAACACCAATGGATTTTACAAGTCCTAAAAAAGTAGGTCAAGATATTGATAAAGTAGCGGGAGGTTATGACCATAACTGGGTTTTAAATAAAGCAGCTGGTTTAGAAGAAATTGCAAATGTATATGAACCAAATAGCGGAAGATATTTAACAGTAGCTACTACTGAACCAGGACTTCAATTTTATTCAGGTAATTTTTTAGACGGAACTTTAACAGCTACTAAAAAAGGGATTGTCTATAATAAGCATTATGCACTTACTTTAGAAACCCAACACTTCCCTGATAGTCCTAACCAGCCTGGCTTTCCAAGTACTGTACTAAAACCAGGTGAAACCTATCACCAAACTACGGTGTATAGTTTTTCAACGAAATAATAAATAGAAAATGTTTTAGATAAATAAAAACCAGCTTACTAAAAGAGCTGGTTTTTTTATGCTTAGTTACTGATAAGTAAGTTTTATGCTACTAAATGAGTCCCTTCTTCAATACTTGTACTATAAACAGCTAATTCTTTATGCATTACTTGATTATACTTAGCACTTAATTCTTTTGTAATTATTTTGACTGCTGTTTTTTTAATAATATTAATGGTACAGCCTCCAAAGCCCCCTCCCATCATTCTTGCACCTAATACATTTTCATTATGGGAAACGGCATTCACCAAAAAGTCTAATTCAGGGCAACTCACTTCATATAATTTGGATAATCCTTCATGGGTCTCAAACATTTTTTTTCCAAAGGCCTGCATATCGCCCTTAGCTAAATCCTGCACTGCTAATTGAACGCGCGCAATTTCTTCCACCACATATTTACACCTATGGTATACCTTACTAGTTTTATCTTTATTCATTTCATTTTTGTAAATATCCCAAGATGCCAAGCATTCCTCAACTTGTTCCATACTTATATCTCTGAAGGTTTTTACGCTAGGATATTTTTCTTGAATTATTTTTAATCCCTGCTCGCATTCTAACCTGCGGGTATTATATTCAGATGATGCCAGTGCATGTTTAATTTGTGTATCGAATAAAACAATACTATAGTCTTTTAATTCAACGGGATAATAAGTAAAGGCTAAACTATCGCAATCTAATAAAATGGCTTTGTTTTTTTGTCCATGCAAACTTGCAAACATATCCATCAAGCCGCATTTTACCCCTGCAAATTTATGTTCTGCAGTTTGTGCCATTAAAGCCATTTGCATTTTAGTAAGTGATAAATTGTACAATTCATTGATTGCAAACAATACAGCACACTCTACAGCAGCAGAGCTTGAAAGCCCAGCTCCTAGTGGTATATTGCCTTGTAGACAAATATTAAAACCAGCAGCTAGCTTTATTTTATTACTAGATAAATTATTGATTACCTGATCCACGACCCCAATAATATAATTCACCCATTGTGTAGCATGAGGTGTTAAATTATGAATGGGTAGTATAATAGTTTCTCCTAAGTCCAGGGCTACCATATGTATAGAGCCATCGGTTCTTTTACCAATGGCTACCTCAATATATTTATCAATGGCTGCGGGTAGCACAAAGCCATAGTTATAATCGGTATGTTCTCCAATTAAATTAATTCGTCCAGGCGATTTTACTACTAAACTAGGGTGCTGGTTAAAATGATTGAAAAATTGACTCCGAATAGTTAACATAAAATAAAAAGGTTTTATGTTAATTTATAATTTTTGTAAACAAGCGGCGGCGGCTTCTAGTGTAGATTCTTTTTTGGCAAAGCATAATCTTATGACTTTATTATCCGTGCCATTATGATAAAAAGCAGACATAGGTATTACGGCCACTCCATAATCTTTCACTAATTTTTCTGCAAATACTTTATCGGACTCGTTCGATATAGCAGCATAGCTATAAGATTCGAAATAAGAACCAGAAGAAGGAATATATTTTAAAGGAGTGCTTGCTAATAATTTTCTTAGGTAGTCTCTTTTGGCCTGATAGAAATTGCCTAAACTTAAATAAGCTTCTTTATCTACCATATGTTTTGCAATACCTAATTGTTTAGGGGTATCGCAACTAAAGGCATTGAACTGATGTACTTTGCGGTATTCTTTCATTAAATTTTCTGGAGCCACACAGTAGCCTAGCTTCCAGCCTGTGCAGTGATAGGTTTTACCAAAAGAAAAACAAACAAAACTACGCTCGAATAATGCAGGATACTTAATCACCGACTCATGTTTTTTATCATCATAAATTAAATGCTCGTATACTTCATCACTTATTAAGTATAAATTATTTGAAACCACTATTTCTTGTAATTGTAGAATATCCTCTTTCGTCATCACCATCCCAGTTGGATTATGTGGCGTATTCATTAAAATAGCCTTTGTCTTTTTGGTAATGGCAGCCTTTAAGGTATCCCATGGAATACTATAATTAGGATAGGTTAAAGCAATAGGTACGACTACCCCTCCGTTAAATGTAATGTTAGGTATATAACTATCATAAGCAGGTTCAATAATAATTACTTCATCTCCTGGTTGAATAATAGTAGAAAAAGCAGAAAAGATAGCATAAGTGCCACCTGGTGTTACTGTAATTTCCGTTTCAGCATTAATAGTAGTTCCGTATAATGAATTAATTTTCTCCGCTAGCCTTTCTCTTAATAAAGGAACTCCATTGGTATGCGCATATTGATTCCCACCGGCCTTCATGGCCTCTGTAACACAATCAATAAGGGCTTCGCTCATAGGAAAATCGGGAAAGCCCTGGCCTAAATTAATAGCATTATGCTTTACCGCCAATTGGCTCATTACTGTAAAAATACTGGTGCCAATATGGGGAAGCTTTGACTGCATCTATACTTTAAAATTTCAATTGATTCGAGATACGTTTTAATTCTATCTCTGCCACTTTTGCTGTGTACTTTAAACTTACTAACCTGAAACCTGCAGTTTCAAAACTTTGTTGGGCTTGTTTTACATCTACCATGGTGGCCTGACCTAGTTGATATTTTTGCATCACTAAATTAAGTAAGGCCTGTGTCATACTATAGTTATCGGTTTCAATAGGTAATTGTTCAATACTATTTTTATAAGAGTCAAAAGTTTTATACGCATTGGTAAAAATATCTTTACTTAAGCTTTGCGCTTGTAGTTCCGCATTTTTTGAACTTATTCTTGCATTAGATACAGTTTTTTTAGCAGCACCTCCGCCATATAAAGGAATAGATAAATTCACACCTAAAAAGGGACCCTGTGTTTCATTCAATAAACTAAAACCTGCAGCAGAACTACTACTGTTTACATTATAACCAGTACTTGCTCTAAGTGTAGGATACATTAAAGCCTTAGTTTCTTTTTCTAACTGTTGATTTATTTTTACTTGTGTACTTAATGCAGCAAGTTGAGGGTTATTGTTCAAGCCTAGGGTAATACTATTGGCACCTTTATCAAAACTTAATTGATTGTCAATTGAAATAGTATCATTAATAATAATAGAAGAAGAAATGTCTTCATTATTATTAATAGTTCTTGCTAAATCTGTTTTGGCTTGTGCAATTATTAATAATTGATTTTGCTTGGCTTGTAATAAAGCGTTTAAGTCAATATTGGATTGTAAAATATCGGTTTGGTTGGCAACGCCTATTTGCTGTCTTGTTTTTACAATGTCTAATCGTTGCTGACTCGCTTCAATCGATTTTTCAATGGTTTTCAAATAAGCTTGTTGACGCACTACATTATAATATTGTTGCATCACTTGTGCGGCAGTATTTTGCATTTGTGATTGCAATAAAAAACCATTCTGCTTTTCAATCATAGCTAAGCGGTCCTTATAAGCCATAATTCTATAGCCATTAAAAATGATGATAGAGGCTGTAAGCCCTGCTGTTAAAGTATTTCCGTCTACCCCCGTTTTAGTGGTATTACGTGAAGGGTCGGCAAACTGCTGTTGAATAGTAGATACCGATTTATTATTACTAGAAGTTGCTGTAAGAGTAGGTAATGCACCAGCTACTCCATAATCGTTATTATTTTTTGAAATAGTTAAGTTGTTTTCTACCAGTTGAATATCGTAACTATTTTGAAGCGCTGTTTTAACAGCATCTGTTAAAGTTAATGTCTTCTGTGCTGCAAGCTGACCACTTGATAAAAGCAGCCAAGATGCGATAAGAAAGAAGGAGGTTAATTTTTGCATACTTTAAAATTAAGATAGCGAACTAGAAACACCATAAAAATTACATCAGTGGTTGAATAAATGAGTTTTTGAACGCTTACTAGCCCACTAAGGTACCTATAGCTGCTCCTTGCACTACTTTTAATAAATTTCCAGGTTGGTTCATGTCAAAAACAATAATAGGTAATTTGTTTTCCATGCATAAAGTGAATGCAGTAGTATCCATTACTTTTAAGTTCTTTGATATACATTCTTGAAAGCTAATTTTTTCAAACTTGACAGCCGCAGGATTTTTCTCTGGATCACTATCATAAACACCATCTACACGTGTACCTTTTAAAATAACATCTGCTTTCATTTCAATCGCGCGCAGTGAACCTGCAGTGTCGGTAGTGAAATAAGGATTACCTGTACCTGCTCCAAAAATAACTACACGTCCTTTTTCTAAATGACGAAGTGCTTTACGACGAATATAAGGTTCTGCAACTTGCTCCATCACAATGGCCGATTGCAAACGCGTATACACACCAATTTTTTCTAACATAGCTTGAATGGCCATGGCATTAATCACAGTGGCTAGCATTCCCATATAATCTCCATGCGCACGCTCAATACCACTATCGGCTTCATTCATGCCTCTATATATATTTCCACCACCAATAACGATGGCTACTTGTACACCTAGCTCTACTACTTGCTTAATTTCATTGGCATATTGTTCAATAATTTTAGGATCAAAGGGGTCTCCGGTTTTTTGATTTCCTAATAATGCCTCTCCTGATAATTTCAATAATACACGCTTGTATTTTGGCAACATAGTTCTACTTATTTTGTACTTGCAAGATAAGATTTTTGGGGCAACAAAAAAGGGTCCCCCCGATTAATCGGGGGGACCCTTTTTATACTATTATGCTAGTTAATTACTATCTAGGTATTTGAACCATTTGGATTTTTTGCATGAAGCACTGTTCACTTGCAATTTATCCTAAGGCGACACGCTTAAATTCAGTCACTTTCAATGCACCGTCAACCGACTTTACATACTCACCCACTGTTTTACCGCCATCTTTTACAAAGGCTTGTGCTAACAATGTTTGCTCTTTAAAGAATGCATTGATTTTACCTTCTGCAATCTTAGCAATCATTTCTTCTGGTTTGCCAGCCATTTTAGGATCTTCTTTCATGGTATCAATAATGATAGCACGCTCGCGGGCAACTGTTTCAGCAGGCACTGATTCAGGATCTACGGCCACTGGGTTCATTGCAGCAATTTGCATGGCTAAGTCTTTACCTACTTCAGCAGCTTCTGAACTTAAACCTACTAATACACCCATTCTGTAAGAACCATGTATATAAGAGGCAACATAAGCAGCCTCAACTCTTTCGAATTTAGCGACTCCAATTTTTTCTCCAATAGAAGCTAATTTATCATTAATCATGTCAGACACTTTTGTGCCGTTCACGCTTACTTCATTTAATTCAGCAGCAGACTTTACATTGTTCGCTACTGCAGCATCTGCAATCACTTGTGCAAAGGCTACGAATTCAGCATTCTTAGAAACGAAATCTGTTTCACAAGAAATACAAACTACAAAACCAGTTTTATGATCGGCAGAAGTTTGTGCAATAATTACACCTTCTTTTGCTTCACGGTCGCTACGCTTAGCCGCTACTTTTTGACCTTGCTTACGCAACCAATCAATGGCTGCTTCAAAATCGTTATTGGTTTCAGTTAATGCTTTTCTGCAATCCATCATACCAGCACCTGTTGCTTGACGTAATTTATTAATGTCAGCAGCTGTAATTGTACTCATAAAATATATTTTAAAATAAGATTGTTAAAAAATGGGATACGGCTTTGTATCGAAAAAAAACAATTGGGTCATTAGTATCCCAAGGACACCAATAACCCAATTGGTTAATTATTTATTTACCTGCTGGGCGACGTGTACTTTGAATACGACGCTTTGGCGCACCTGGAGCAGTTGGAGCTGCACCCGCACCACGCTTACCTCTTCCACCTTCAGCGTTTGCTTCGGCTTCCATACGTTTTGCTTTTGCTTCGTTTTCATTGTTGCCTTCTTCAGTATCGCCTTCGTCATCTTTAGAAGCTTGACGCTCCGCTAAACCTTCAGCGATAGCTGCAGTAATATAGTTTGTAATAATAGCAATAGATTTTGTGGCATCATCATTTGCAGGAATAGAAAAATCTACTTTGTTAGGATCACAGTTAGTATCTACCATACCAAATGTTTGAATACCTAAACGCTTTGCTTCTGCAAGTGCAATATGCTCATGTCCGATATCGACTAAGAATAAAGCAGCTGGTAAACGGCCCAATTGAGCAATACCGCCTAATACTTTTTCCATTTTATCTTTATCACGACCTAATGTTAAACGCTCTTTTTTAGTTAAGCTTTCTGCGCTACCATCTGCTAACATTTTTTCAATGCTTTGCATTTTCTTTACACTCTTACGAACTGTATTGAAATTGGTTAACATACCACCTAACCAACGCTCTGTAGCGTAAGGCATGTTTACTTTTTTAGCACACTCACTTACAATTTCTTTCGCTTGCTTCTTAGTAGCTACGAACATAATTTTCTTACCACTTTTAGCAATTTGCTTTAAAGCAGCAGCAGTTTGTTGTAAATGATCAACTGTTTTATTTAAGTCGATAATATGTATTCCTTTTTTCTCTGCGAAAATATAAGGTAACATTTTAGGGTTCCACTTCTTCTTAAGGTGACCAAAGTGTACGCCGGCCTCCAGTAATTGCTGTTGTAATG
>Ga0194037_1000772_pt1 | contig 24839 bp, 18 predicted proteins | sample JunL306m_MetaG_FD_148653 | JGI IMG/M metagenome (GOLD analysis project Ga0194037, IMG submission 148653) | Anoxic zone freshwater microbial communities from boreal shield lake in IISD Experimental Lakes Area, Ontario, Canada - Jun2016-L304-6m | ecosystem: Environmental > Aquatic > Freshwater >...
AAATCTTTGGCTTTAATACTCATGCCTATCTCAAATCGGTTTAATTGCACTGGCACGCTTGAACTAGTCATATTTACACCTAGTTTATAATGTGCATATAAAACATAGTAGCCTTTGTTATCAAACTCGGCGCCTAAGTCTCCATTGATAATGGCTCTATTCCCAGCCCTATTAATTAAATTCTCATTACTAATACTTGAAATTTTATAGTCGAAGCTCGGTCCAAAAACAGCATAGAACTTGTACTTGTTCATGGCGTTTACCGGAAGCAGCTTTTTGTAATGTGCAGTTACATTAAAGGTTGTGAAATTATTATCGGCTTTGAAATGCGTAAAATCGTCTATAAAAGGAGACAAGCTGTGCTTGTTCTGGTAGTAATTACCAGCAGCTATTCTGTTGACAGCAAAACTGAGTGAATAACGATGCTTCTCTTTATAAATACCATCTATTCTAAAGCCACCACTATAACCAGGATTAAAAGTATTACTGTTAACCGTGTTGTATAAATAATTAATAGGGGCTGTAACACCATTATCATTGATGTTTTGTTTAGACAATGCTAAGCTGCCAAATAATGACACATCATTACCGACAAAGTTTACAAACTTCTTAGCTAAAGATTTTTTGATTTTTTTTAACCGCTCTTGTCCTGGATTTAAGAGGTAAGCACTGTCCTGTTGCTTTTTGGTTAAAGTTTGTGCTGTTAAGGAACTAGCTGCAATACTTAAAATCGAAAAAAGTAATAAAAACTTATTTGAAAATAATCTAGTAGCTCGCATTTTATTTCTTTGTGGTAATTTAAAACACAAAGAAAAACTTGTAGAAATTAATCTAATGTAACATATGTTATCAATATTATAAATCGCATAAACAGTAACAAATGTTACTGTTTAACTTTCATGCTCTTTATTCTTGATAAATGTACACGAGAAATTCTTAAATAGGCAGCTATAATATGTTGAGGTACTCTTTGATGTATATTAGGAAAAATATTTTCTAATTCTTCGTATCTATCCTTTAAAGACTTAGTATCAGCACTAATCACAAACATTACTAAATCTATGATATGGGCTTCAGCTATATATCTTGCAACTTTATGGGCATCTTCACAAACTTTTTCCATAAAGCAAAGCGCTGACATAGGAATTTTTATCAATTCACATTTTTCTAAACATTCAACACTCACTAAAGCTCGTTGATCATCATGAATATTATGTATTCCATACCCTGTAATTAACATGTTTTCAGTTCGAAAACCATATGTACTAACCTCGCCATCAATTGTAAGCACATAATTTCTTACAATACCTTTACAAAGAAAATAGATAAAATTATTTTTTGAACCTTCCTGTATCACTATATCTCCTTTTTGAAATGATTCAATATCGCAAAATTGAATCATTTTTTCAACGTCAGATTCATTCATGCCAAAAGACGTTAAAAAATTTTTAAATTGATTATATGCTTGATTCATTTTGGCTATTTTATGGCAAAGAAAAAAATCTAGAAATATCTCTGAAAATACAAAGAAACATTATTTATTATTATATGACTTATATCATATAATAATTGTAACATATGTTACAGTATTTGGCTTGAACTACTGATTAAAAATAATTGATTTATAGCTTTTAGATGATTTTTATATCTAAAATAGCTGCAATATCAGCTGCAAATTCATCCAAACTGGCTCCTAAGTTGACTACAAAGCCTTCCCGAGCAATCGGGAAGGCTTTTTTGGTTTTAGGCAACGACGAAAGCTTGCTTTCGGGATTTGACGAGAAACAAAAAAGCCAAAAGCAAACGAAGTTTGATTTTGAAAGGCTTTGGGTAAGGCCAATGGATTGGGAGGACGTTTTGAACGAAGTGAAAAACGGCAATCCCGTCCACAGCCAAGGAGGTCGGCGTAGTGCAACGAAGCCGACAACCCCGAGTGCTTTGGGTAAGGCCAATGGATTGGGAGGACGTTTTAAACGAAGTGAAAAACGGCAACCCCGTCCACAGCCGAGGAGGTCGGCGCAGTGCAACGAAGCCGGCAGTCCCGGCTTTGGGTAAGGCCAATCTGTTATTTTTTCTTTCTAGATTTAAAATACAACATAAAACCTACGACAACTAACATGATTTGCGCCATTGCCCAGAACATGGTGCTAAAATCTCTCCCTTGCTTTCCTGCAAAGTCCATAAAATGATGCTTATGTAAAAAATTGAAAATCATAGCTGCATTGTAATCATGGTCATTTACGCTGACGGATAACTTTCCGCTAGTCGTTTCCACATAGTAGCGCTCATTTAGGTTTTTTGCATAAGCTACTTTCCAAACAGGCAAACGCTTATTTACAAAACCATACTCCCCTTCAAACTTAACAACCAACGAATCTGCAATTACCTCTTTTTCGCTATTCCCACTAAAGGTATTCGCTAAATAATGTGCATACTTTTGATCTCCGTCTTTAAGTAACTCGAAATTCGAAGTGTTTATATAAGAAATTTGTGGCTTAGGCACTTTCATCTCCTTCATCAAATCCTTAGGTTTTTTATCGCCCCCTTTAAACAGGAAATCTTTTTTTGTTGACACTTGGTAGTATTGAATACTATCCATAGTTACAAAAGAAATATTCGTAATAGGCTTTTTAACAAACAGCCTAACACTATCAATATTTAAATGTGTATGCGTAGTTTGATATACTGCTTTATCAAAAAATTGATCCCTGGTATCTTTCTCGAATTTAGTAGTTGCTTGATAAAACCCGCTAAAACTAAACATTAAAGTGAATAATGAAATGGAAGCTGAGGTATAACGATGTTTTCTTCTTGCAGCTACCAATTCGTTTCCTTTTACATTTTTGGATTTGGTGGTAAAAAAGATATACAAGCCCATAATACTTGTTATAAAGGCAAGTCCAACTAATAATAATTCAATATAGATACGGCCTACTCCTAAAAAACTAAGCCACTCCCAAGTATGAATAATAACAAAGATTCTAGAAAATATTGCTCTTTTATTATCTACCGCAAAAGCAAAACGATCTTGACTTGTTTCCACATAGACTCTTATGCCATCTTCTCTTTTAAATTCTACTTTATAAACAGGAAGCACTCTGTTGATATTTTTATACTCATCATCAAAAGATGTTAGTTTATGAACATCTGTAACTTTAGTCCCTTTTTTAGGCTTTAAAACACATACAGTGGCAGCGTCACAACAATCAGCAACTGGAGTTTCTACAATTGGAACATTAGCAGTAGCATCCTGTTTTGAACTGTCTTTTGCTTCTCCCTCTAAAAAATACCTAGCTAAATATTGGGCATAAATCCAATCCCCTTTTTTTAGTAGTTTCCCGTTTTTCACACTTAAGTAAACTAATTCATCTTTGCCAATAAGTTGAACTTGATAGAACCAATTGGTATCAATATGGATTAATCTTACATTTTTAAAAGAATCAATCTTGTTAATTGATAATGCTTTTTCTAATGTTATTTTCTTATAACTACTGTCTATGGCTTTAGCACTTAGAAACTGTGTGGCAACCTTTGGTCTAAAACTTGACATAATAGGATGCATAAAACCACTAGCCGCCCATAAAACTACAGGTATAGCAATCACGATTGATATGATGCGATGCCATTTGTATATATTTTTCTTAATCATAAGTTTAGCTTTTAAGGAATAGGAAAAATATTAGCTTTCCCTATTCCTTTATTGAATTTATTTTCCGAATTTATAAGACAAGCCCAAAGTGATTTCTCTTGGGTCGCCCATATTGTAAGTTCTGTTATTCACTCCCAAAGTAGTTCCTGGGGCAGAAGTTGCACTTACTGCATAATATTCATTCAATGCGTTCAAAGCATTAACCCACACCTCTGCTTTACCTATTTTATAAGCTACCCTAAAATTGGCTACATTATAACCACCATAGGTGTATTTATTTAAATCATCAGTGAAATATTTGTCTTGATGTTGCCATTCTGCACTAACTAACAAACCTTTGATAAATTTAGGCTTATAAATCATCTCAGCATTAGCAATGAATCTTGGTGCTCCATTAATTTCTTTGCCATTGTAGTTTACGCCTTTTACAATATTATTAATGTATTTATGTTTAGCATTCGTTCCACTAAATCTAAAATACCATTCTTCATTTGGCTTATAATTAATACCGTATTCAATTCCCATATGTTCGGTCGAACCAGCATTTTGGTTTTGAGAACTACCATCTGGCAGTTTCACAGATATAATTTCATTGGTTCCTTGTAAATTATAGATACTCCAATCTGCATACAATTTATTTCCGCCTATGGCAACCCATCCACCAATTTCATAATTCTTAAAGGTTTGAGGATCTAAATAAGGGACTAATACTGAATTAAATAACTCGGTAATTTGAGGAGGCACATAGCCCTCGCTATAATTGCTATACAACCCTATCCCTTTATAATTATAGGTAAACCCTAATTTAGGAGTAATTCGGTCAAATGTCCTTACGCTTGAAGGGGCGCCTGATTTTAATGCATTCTCAAAGTCGTAATTAAACGCGTCATAACGAATTGCAGCAACTGCTTTGAATCCTTTAAAAGGGCTAATCTCATAATCTACATAAACAGCCGTATTTCTAATATCAGTAGTATAATTACTCAATAAAGAATCTGGTGTTTTTTGAGTAAAGCTTACAAATTTATTCAAATTTAAATCCTTTGTAATAGAAATAAATTTTGCATAATAAGACTGAGGACTAAAGTCCAAAGAGGCACCTGCTATTAATTTTCCATTTAACCAATCAAACTTTTGAGTATGCTGCGCAATTACTGAATTTGTTTTAAAGGAGTTATCATTGATTTGTCCTTTAAATAAAGTTTTATTGGTGGTGGAAGCTATTGAATAAGACGGGTTTTGTTTTATAGAATTGTCCCTATATAAAAACGAAATGCTTGTGTTGCTTTTTTTACTCCATTGTTGAGACAATATTGATTTATACCTCAAAGCATACACACTTCTAAATGTAAAAGTTTGTAAAGAGCTAAAATTCTTTTGAAAATACTTTAAACTATCTAAGGCGCCAGTCATATCGCTATAGTAGTCAATATATGCTAAAGTGTTTGTCCAAGTCAATTTTTCATTGGCTTTATAATCTGTTCTTAATGAAACAGATGTTTTATTAAAATCACTATGTTCTACTGGGCCATCTTTTCTTTTTGCGTAATATCCACTTGCTAAAACACCCCATTTGCCAATAGTAGTTCCTATCTGGCCATCCGCCCTTTGGTAGCCAGTATTGTTAAATTGGGCACTTATATTTCCTCCTGTATAAGCAGGTGCAGACTGTGTAATAATATTCACTGCGCCACCTATTGCTTCCCCTCCATATAATGCAGATGATGGCCCTTTTACCACTTCGATGCTTTTCGCAGCTGGCAAATTCATTTCTAATAAGGCGTTGTGATTGTAAACACCCGTTGTTCTAATTGGAATGCCATCTTCCATATATAGGAAAAGGCTTCTTGTAGTCATTGGTTGGCGAATACTCATTTGATGCTGCTCATTGCCTAAATTCACCATATAAACACCACTCACTTTATTCAGTACCGCATCAATTCTTTGTGCTTTTGCATCTTCAATTGTTTGTTTGCTAATGGTAGTAATTGCAATTGGGGCTTCGCTTCTTTTTTCATTTGTTTTATTTGCAGTCACCACCACCTGGTCTAAAATATTTTGGGAAGGATTTAATGCAATCGCTAAATTTCCGGACGAAATCGAGATAGATTTAGACTCATAACCTACTGCAGTAACCGTTATTTTCGTTTCGTTTGTTGTTATGGCAAAACTGCCATTTTCTTTGGTGATAATTTTGTTCTTAGCATCTGCAATAACAGCACCTTGTATTGCTTCCTTTGTGAATGCATCATACACTTTTCCTGTAATATTTTTTCCTTGCTGAGAAAAAGTAACATTACTAATAAGAATAAATAATATATATAAGATCGACTTTTTCATTCCGATTTAGATTTAAATAATAAGATAGCCCTATACGCAAGTGACCCTAGTAATGCATAATTGCACTAAGGACATTGGTTAGGGAATAAGATAAAAGATAAAACTAAGCCCCTGGAGGATGGAATATCGAACCTAGATAGTTTGATGAAAAGTCATCATTATAGCTGTAAAAAGAAGTGATATTGTTTGTTGAAATAACATTAAGAGAAGGAAAAAAAGATTTTGAAGACAACACTACTTCAATTTGATTGAATTTAGGCGCCGGTGTATTTGCTCCATTATCACCCTCTTGCTTTTTCAATTTCTTAAGCATCTGACACTTACCATTACAATGCATCATGGGCTTCGTCTTGTTGACACAGGCTTTTTTATAGGCTTCTAAATTGACCATATAATCGGCCAGAACAAGTGACCTTGAAAAAGTATGTACTATAAGCGCAGTAAATAATAATATGACGATGGTGTATTTCAAACTTCCACAAAGGTATCAATTTTACAAATATGAAATATGATTTTAGTCACGAATCAAAGGTTTCTAATTATAAAAATATCGTCAAACTAAGCTTGGCAGCCAATTTTGTGCCTGGGGTAAAATGAATTTCATCCACTGAATTAGGTTCATTTTTTAATCGACTTTCGGTATCAAACTGAGTTTCCTTCCATCTTACATTAAAAATATTATTGATACTGCATCCAAGTTCATACTTTTTCTGGGTGTAGTTTAATACAAAGTCATTTACAAAATAACCGGCAGCTGTTAAAGAATAATCTTCATTAGCTGGCCTATCTCCCAACCACCTATAACGTAAACTGCCATTTAAACCAGCTCTAGTTTTGTAAGTGATTCCGCCAGTGCTACTCCAAACTGGAGCCAATGGTATAAAATCTTTCCCCTTTACTTCATCTAAATACCTCCCATGTGCATAGTTTATATCTGCATCAATGTAAACTGATTTAAAAGGCTCATATCTTATAGACGCATCAAATCCTGTTCTGGCAGTCCTTCCACTTGGCTCGGGAGTGCCGTCATCTCCATTGTAAACAAACTCTTGTTGCAAGTACAAATACCAAACAGAAGCTTGCAATAATAATTTATCAAAGGGTTTAAAAATTGCCCCTAAGTCAGATGAATAAGCACTTGGCAAGATCTTTCTTCCATATCCCAATACAGCCACTTTAGTATTATTGGAATGAAAGCCTTTTCCAACATTCAAGTACCATTGTAAATTATCATTGGCTAAATAATATAAACTCAATTTGGGACTTAGAATGGCTGCTTGTGCGCTAAACTGACTATCTAATTTTAAGTGATCTATGTACTGATTGTACATTTGATCTGCTCTTAATCCTGCATTTAATTTTAACTTATCTGTAAAATGAAAAGTCTCATTTACATATCCAAATACATTGCCCTCTGACATATCTCCATAGGCAAGTCTATTTAATAATGTAAATCGGTCTTTAGTATGAGAAAGTTCAGATTTTTTTATCATGTCCCACCTAAAACCAATACCAGCTTCACTATTAATAAGAACTGTTCCTATATTATATTGATGATGATAAGATCCATTATAACCTAATAGATTCCTATTTTCCTTTTGTCTAATTTGATCTCCATTGATTGGATCATTTAAATAAAAAGTAAAATTGGTATGTAAATCAAAATAGTAATTGGAGTAATACAACTGATTTTTAAAATAGCCTCCATTTTTTAAAGAGGTGAGCAATTGTAGATTTGCATTTGTTCTTGCTGTCTCACCACCCTCGGTGGAATCAATTGCTCCATAAAACGCTATCAAACCTTCGGATACAGCTCTATCCGGAATTTGCCCTGATGCATTCCATTTGCTATAAAAAGTTGAGGCTGAAAAAGTCAGGTAATTATTATTGTTAAGCTTGCCATTGTATTTGGTAAATAAATTAAATCGATTAAAGTTTTGCGGATGATCAAAATATCCATTTGAATAGGCATATTCAGAACCCATATACCAGGATTGTTGTTGATTACGCTTTGTAGAATCCAATAAATTAAACAAACCTACTGCACGATAAGTATCAAACATTCCACCTTCTAATTTAAAAAGGTTTTGATTTAAAGCATTTTTTGTTTGCAAATCTACATAGCCAGATGTTGTGAAATTACCTTTACTTGCATTATAAGGCCCTTTCTGAAAGTCAATAGATTCAATCGTTTCAGGAATAATATAATGCATATCGGCATATCCCTGCCCATGCGCTTGGGAAACCAAATTTACGGGCATACCATCTGACATGATATTAATATCGGTTCCATGATCGCAATCAAATCCGCGAATAAATATTTGTTCCGCCTTTCCACCGCCCTGATGTTGACCAATAAATAAACCAGAAACCATTCTTAAAACCTCTTGTGAATTATTCACCCCTCTTAACTTAATATCTAAGTTACTAATGGTTTTATACTCCTGTCCTTCTTTTGAATGTACAGTAACATCTGATAATTTTACTTGACTTGGAGTTAGATAAATCGTGTCGTTTTGTTTCAAATTAAATATTGGCACAATAATATCCTGATATCCTATTGAGGAGATTTTAATACTACTTATTCCATATTTTATAATAAATTTCCCAAATATGTCAGTACTAGTGTTAATGTTAGCTGGTTTCAAAGTCACTACCGCGCCTTCAATTGGCCTTTTTGTCATTTTATCAAAAACAAAAACTCTTGAATCACTTTGAGCAAATACATTCAAATTGAAAATTAGACAAAGGATGAGCAACTGTAATTTCACTAAGATTAGTATATTTTGTAGCTCAAATTTACATCATTAAATAATAACATTCTGAGACTCATATTACAACGTTTAATTTGCATGATTACCTCCTTTGAAAATTTAAAACTGTTATTTTATAAAATAACATTGACCAAAAATGGTTAGATGCACTTAAGCTTGGCATCTAAAATTGCCCTGACATCTTCAGCAAATTCTTCCAAACTCGCTCCTATTGAGGCTACGAACTGTTATTTTCTAAAATAATAATAGTTTTAGAAAATAATATAAAACCGACCCAAATGGGTCGGTTTTTGCTTTTACACACAAATGCCATCAAATTATTTCTGACTCAATAATTCAATTAGGGAATTGTTGACATAATAGCTTTCCCTACCCAACTTTTGCTTTTTCAAAAAGTCATTCTTAACTAATTCCTCTAAATATCTAATCGCGGTACTTCTACTTACAGACAAATCACGTTCTATAAATTCAATTTTGGTATAAGGATATTTAAATAAATTATTCAGTAGATCTTGGCTATATAATTTTGGAAGTCTCGCTTTTATTTCATGTTTATACTTTTGCATTGCTTTATGAATAGCATTAATTAAAAGAACCCCCTCTTTTGCGGTATTTTCAACACCATCCAACATAAATAAAATCCAAGGTTCCCAATTACCAGTTTCTCTTACTTTTTGAAGCTGATCGTAATATTCACTTTTCTTACTAATGATATACCTACTTAAATAAAGTACAGGGATATCTAATAATTTTTTATTTACTAAGTATAAAATATTAATGATACGGCCCGTACGTCCATTGCCATCATAAAATGGGTGAATCGTTTCAAACTGATGATGTATGATGGCCATTTTAATTAAAGGATCAATATCTGCTAACTCATCATTATTTATAAACGCTTCAAGGTTTTGCATTAAACTTTCAATCTCTAATGCATCCTGTGGTGGCATATACACAACTTCCCCAGTATTTTCGTTTAATAGTTTTGTCCCCGGGACTTTTCTAAACCCCGCATCATTTTGTTCAATTACTGATTGTATTTTCAAAATGTGGTTATTAGTAAGTAGCCCACTTGATTGAATCAAATTGAATCCATGCTTTAAAGCCTCGGCATATAAATGAACCTCTTTCGCTTCTGGGGATGCAAACAAATTGGAGTAAACGCTACTTTGATAAACTTCAGCAAATGTGCTTATAATGTTTTCAATAGCAGCACTTTCCTTAGCTTCTCTTAATGTTAGTGTTTCTAACAAAATATTTTGATTAGGAATGCTTGTAATTACTCCTTTAAATTCAGCCAGGCGCTGATGCGCAGCAGCTAATTTTCTTAATACAGACTTAGTTTCAACATCAATTTTTAATGGTAAAAAGGGTATCATTTTGACTCATTTAATTCAAATATAAGTCAAAATATGCATTTTATGACTTATATTTAAAAAATAGGTGTCAAAAATCATAAAATCTGAATTATTTGTAACTAATGAAGCTTTTTAAGATTTGGAGTTAAAATCGCCCTAACATCCTCAGCAAATTCATCCAAACTAGCTCCTATTGAGGCTACAAAGCCCCCCGAGTACTCGGGGGGCTTTTTTAATGCGAAGCCGCGAAACAAGCTCGCTTTCCAGAGTCGGGGAGCGTTAAAAAAGGCAAACAAACGCTTTGCGTTTGTTTGAAAGGCTCCCGATAAATCGGGACAAGTTTTAGTAAGGAGCCAATTTGGAAGTCAACGAACAAAGTGAGTTGATTATCCCAAGCGTCTTTGAGCGTATTTATACTTAAAATTCAAACCTTACAATTTATTAATATAGATGCTGTAAATAATATTAATAAATAGTTGCCCTTTTGGGCAACTTAAATTAACTTTGAAATTGAATACAAATAAGAAATTTAGAACCGCTGTATTTTATAAAGATTATTTTGAGCAGTTCTTTGTAAAACAAAATAATAGAGTAAAGGAAAAAATAATATGGACAATTAGATTAGTTGAAGATGTTGAAGTTGTTCCTTCTATTTATTTAAAGAGTATAACAGGAACAAATGGTATATATGAAATAAGAATTCAAACAGGATCTGATATTTTTAGGATATTTTGTTTTTTTGATAAAGAGAATATAATAGTTATTGGAAATGGATTTCAAAAGAAAACTCAAAAGACGCCTAAAAATGAAATCATTAAGGCAATTCAAATAAAATTAAATTATGAAAACGAAAAATAATACTATTTCACTAGATCAATTTGTAGAGAATCATTATGGCAAAATTGGAACTAAAAAAAGAGACTCTTTTGAAAAAGGATATGAAAATTTTAAGCTTGGTGCTATGCTACAAGAAGCTAGACTGAGAAAGGGCTTGACGCAAGAAGCATTGGCTTTGAAACTAGGCACCACAAAATCTTACATTTCAAAAATTGAAAACGATATTAAGGAAATACGCTTATCAAATTTACAAAGATTGGTTGAAATTGGACTTGAGGCTAAACTTGAATTAAATATTCAGTTCTTAGATAAATGATTTTCTGCTACTCCACCGCCTTCTCTAAATCGGCAATGATAAATTTAGACATTTGCAAAAATGCATAGGTAGCCTTTGGCGCTGTGGCAGGATTAGTCATGAATTTCCCTAAACAACTAGGTACCACCTGCCAACTTATGCCAAACTGGTCTTTTAACCAACCGCATCTGCCTGGTGCTCCATTGGCTACTAAGCCCTCCCAGTAATAATCAATCTCTTCCTGCGTATCTACTGTAATGATAAAAGAAATCCCTTCATTAAAACTAAATTCATGAGGGCCTGAACTGTCCATGGCTCCAAAGGATTGGTCATTCAATTCAAACTGCGCATATTTAATATTCCCTTCTGTATCGGGCTCTCCTTTTTGATAAGTATCAATTTGAATGGTTGCTGCATTCTTGAACAAACTAGTATAAAATTCAATCGCCTGTCTTGCTTTTCCATTTTGGTGACCAGTAAAAAATAAATTAGGCATGATTTTAGAACGACTTTTATGCCCCAACATCAATTGCCAATTCACTCCATACTTATCTGCACACCATCCATACTTTTTACTCCATGGATATTTATTAAGCGGCATTAAAACTTTACCACCCAGAATTAATTTTTCCCATGTTGCCTCCATTGCTGCTTCATCATCCATACCAAGAAAAAAAGAGATAGACGGATTAATTGGATATCCAGGACCACCATTCAAGTTCATGAACCTACGGCCATAAATAGTATACACCACGGCCATGGGATTTTCTGAAAGTATTTCCACCTCGCCAAATACTTCTTTATAAAAAACTGCCGCCTCCTTTGCTTTGCCATCCAACCACAAGCATGTGCCTATCTGATTCATCTTAAAAATATTTTTGCAAATATAATTATTGTGCTACTAAATCAAAAAGCTCCTTGTCTAATTGTGGTAATACTTCGCATTTGTTATCGAAATGCATGGTCGCTGTTTTACTTGCATCGTATTTTGGCCAAACAGGTAAGCCTTTATGATTGGGATTGCCTGTTCTTGCAAAATTAATCCAAGCATCGCTCATTTTTGCAGCTAAAGCAATGGCTTCTTTTCCTCCACCTGTCATTTCTTGACAACGCTCCACATTGTTGAATACAAATGGAAGTTCTATACAATGCACCGCCTTGTATTTACCATCCAAAACAGGCGACTGCCAAGTAAATAAATACATGTATACAGGCGCTGCATTCAATGCCGATTTATCGTTGGCTTGACGAACTGCACCTGGTCTAAACATTACATCTACATCCATTAAATCGGTAGGTTTAGTATCCTTAGGATAAGCTTTTTTTACGGCTGCCATGTATGCCTCCGCTTTGTCCTTTTGTTGCATTTTGATAATGGCTTTTACCTGTTCTAAATTAGCATCTGATTTATTCGTAAATAAAGAAGCCATGAATTCATTTTTAACCGTGCCTATCATTAACGGAATATCCTTTGATAATTCATAAGCTTCTTTGGAAGCAATTTGATAAGGCAAATCCTCACCATCCATACTTGGTCCCCAACTAGCATTCATCATCGCTGCTAAACCAGCTCCACCTGTATTGGCTTTTGCATTTACATTTTTTAATGCTTGTATGCCAGCATCGCTTAATTGTTGAAAAGGAATTGTTTGTAAACTATCTACTTGACCTGCCTGTAAATGAAGCAAGTTCAAAACTTCTGCTGCTACTTCCTGGGTGTATTTTTTATCTTTGATGGTAGATCTGAAAGAGCCACTTTCGTTGATGGCTTTGTGGAATAATCCTTTGGCAGATGGCATGGCCATTATGGTATTTACTTTGGCACCACCACCTGATTGACCAAAAATGGTAATATTATTAGCATCTCCACCAAAATTAGCAATATTGATTTTAACCCATTCTAGTGCCGCTTTAATATCCAAAATACTCACATTGGCTGAATGTTTGTATTTCTCACTATAGGCGGATAAATCTAAAAAGCCCAATACATTCAATCGATGATTGATGGATACTACTACTACATCGCCTCTCTTGGCTAAACTTTCCCCATCGGTAGAGGGTAATTCTTGAGAAGAACCAGAAGCAAATCCACCTCCATGTATCCAAAAAAGAATGGGACGTTTTTTGCCATCGTTGATACCTGGTGTCCATACATTCACTCTCATGCAATCCTCATTGGTATAACCAAAACTATGATTGTATACAAATTCACTTTCATCTTGTACAGCAACAGTGGGTGTTTGCAAAGGAGCCACAGGGCCATAAGTCATGGAGCTTCGTACATTTTGCCAAGGCTTTGGTTTATGCGGTGCTTCGAATCTCTTGGCTTCTGCATAAGGGATCCCCTTGTAGGTGTAGATTCCATTGTGGATGAATCCTCTTACTTTACCTGCATCGGTATTGGTCACTGCGGTATTGGTTCCTGTTTGTAATTGCGCCATCGTGGTTTGTCCAAGCGTCAAAAGGCTCATTAAAAAAATGGTGACTTTTTTCATAGGTTCGGTTTATATAAACAATATAGTAAATAACTTGAATAAAAGGAACCAGATTTATAAATAACTTTGCAATTATGTGTTATGCGGTAGGTATTAAAATTCCCAAAAAACAAACCATCAAAGTTGGACAGGTCCAATTAAACTTGGATGACCTTGACATTCCTGTTCAATCAGGCTTTGCCTATGAGGGCTGGCCGGTGATTTTTAATGAATCTGATGAAGCAAATACCCCTCAACAAATGCTCAGACCTGGCCTCATGCATTGGGAATTAATCCCATCTTGGGTGCGCAACGAAAAAGAATTAATTGAATCAAGAAAAAAATATACCACACTTAATATTAAAGCAGAAAATATCTTAAATAATAAAGTGGCGCAAGGCACTATACACACCCATAGATGTTTAGTATTGGCTTCTCATTTTTTTGAATGGCAACAAATAGAAAAAGAGAAATATCCGTACTGTATTTCAGTAAATGATAAGCCTGTTTTTTACATGGCTGGAGTTTGGAATACCTGGACCAATCAAAATACAGGGGAAACTAAAAACAGCTTTGGCATCATTACCACCGAAGCCAATGCACTAATGAGTAAGATACACAATGTTAAAAAAAGAATGCCTACAATATTAGATCTAGATGCAGCCAATAGTTGGGTGAATGAAAATTTAAATGATGTTCAAATTTTAGAATTGGCTAAATACCAAATAAATGAAAGTAAATTGAGCGCCTATACAGTGGCTAAAAATTTCCAACAAAGTCCTAGCCCCTGCGAAAAAAAAGAGTACAAAATATTTACGCCTCAATCATTATTTTAGGCAATCGTAAAAGTCTCATGCATTTCAGGAACAATCACTTCTTTGAATCCTTTTTTGCGTAATCTTTCTGCAAAATGATCCTGCACTTCCGCTTCTCCATGTACTATAAATATTTGTTTGACTAAAGCAGGATTTTGACAAGCTAAGAATTGCATTAAATCTTCATAATCGCCATGCGCACTCATACTTCTAATGGAGCCTACATTAGCAATTACTGAATATTCTTCACTATATATCTTCACCACCTTAGCCCCATTCATTAATCTTCCTCCTAAGGAATGCGGTTCACAATACCCTACTAGTAAAATAGTATTCTTCGCATTGCTAATATTATTTTTAATGTGGTGCTTTACCCTGCCTGCATCGGCCATACCGGAGGCAGATATAATTACTTTAGGATGCAAGTCCTCATTCAAGGCCTTGCTTTCTTCCACCGATTTGATATATCGTAGCCCTTCAAAATCAAAGGGGTCATCATCTACCTCCAATATTTTTTGTATTTTTTTATTGAAGTATTTTGGAAACATTTTTATCACATCAGTGGCTTCAATACTTAAAGGACTGTCTACATAGACTGGAATATGTGGAAGCCTTTTTTCTAAGGATAATTGATTGAGCTCAAATAAAATTTCTTGGGTACGTCCCACACTAAAGGCAGGAATGATTAAATTTCCTTTTTGCTCCACACAAGTTTTTTCAATCCACTTTAATATATCATCTGGAGTAGTATGAATAAGGTCATGTAATTTATCACCATAAGTGCTTTCAATAATTATTGTATCCGCTGCTGGAAAATTAGCAGGTGAACGCAATATCATATCGCGATACCTTCCCACATCCCCACTAAAAGTGAGTGTTTTAGTTGCTGGACCTTCTTTAATTTTTAAACTGACAGCTGCACTTCCAATAATATGTCCTGCATCGGTATATAATAATTCAACAGAATCGGAAATTTTTGTAAGCACATCATATTCCACCGCCTTTAACAATGGTAAAACTATATTTACATCATCCATATCATACAAGGGCTCGATGGGAGGCATACCCTGCTTGGCTCTGCGCTTATTACCATACTTGGCATCATCTCTTTGTATCATTGCAGAATCTTCTAATAAAATTTCAACTAAAGCCTTGGTACCTGGTGTACAATAAATATTTCCTTTGAAACCTTCTTTGGCTAATTTAGGTAATAAACCAGAATGGTCGATATGTGCATGTGATAAAATAACATAATTTACTTTGGTGGCATCAAAGCCAAAACTAGCGTTGAGTGAATCGGTATCTCTGCCCATTCCTTGGAACAATCCACAGTCCAATAAAAAATTTTCTCCGTTGTTTAACTGTACCAAATGTTTGGATCCTGTAACGGTGCGCGCAGCACCATGAAAGCTAATTTTCATTCGATAAATTTGTACTACTAAGTTAGCTTAAATAGCAATGGCAGCCACCAAATAATCGGCGATTAAAATAAGTATACAACTTACCACCACCGACTGCGTGCCTGCTTTACCAATTTCTAATGCCCCGCCTTTCACATAATAACCAAAATAACAAGGCACAGTGCTTATGATAAAAGAGAAAATAAACGATTTATAAAAGGCGATTGCTACATAATTAGCATCAAAACCTTTTCTAATACCCATGATGAAAACTTCTGGCGCAACGGAACCTGTTAATCCGCCCACGAAATAACCACCCCAAACACCTATAACAGCTGAAATTCCAACAAGAATGGGCACCATGGTAAAGGATGCTAATATTTTAGGTAAAATTAAATAATTCTTAGTGTTGATGCCCATAATTTCAAGTGCGTCTATTTGCTCGCTAATGCGCATATTGCCTAATTCACTAGCAATTTTACTACCTACCACACCTGCTAAAACAATACTTAAAAAAGAGGGCGCAAATTCAAGCAACATTCCATCACGCACAACTATACCAATGGTGGTGATAGGAATTAAAGGATTCACAAATTGAGCAGCCGTTTGCACTGTAATAACCGCACCTAAAAAAAAGGAGATAATAATAACAATAGGTAAGGAGCCAAAACCGATATCCACACATTGTTTGATATACTCATTCCAAAACATTTTTTTGTTTTCGGTTTTTGTAAACATCCCCTTTAACATCAAAAGGTAGTAGCCAAAATGAGTAAAAATATTCATGCCACAAAAATAGCCTATTTCTTTCTCTTTTTCATACGGTTCCACCAACTTACTCTCTGAACTTCCATATTGGTGTCTACCCTTGTTTTTAATTGAGCATCTACCACCGCAACGGTAGCCATATTAATGATATTTCTCACTCCAGATCCTAACTGAAGTACATTCACTGGCTTTTTCAATCCCAATAATATTGGACCAATAATATCTACCCCCCCAATTTCTTTTAATAAATGGTAAGCAATATTTCCAGAAGTCAAATTAGGGAAGATGAGTACATTCACTTGCGCATCTACTAAATCGCTGAATGGATAATTTTCTTTTAAAATTTCCTTGTTAAAGGCCATCATGCCTTGCATTTCACCATCTACTATTAAGGAGGGATTGCGTTGCTTAATAATTCTTGTAGCTTCTGCCACCATTCTTGCTTCCGGTGTATCACTACTTCCAAAATTAGAATAACTCAACATAGCAATTCTTGGTTCCATATTAAAATTACGTACTTCTTTGGCCACTAATAAAGCAATGTCTGCCAACTCCTCTGCATTGGGATTGATGTTTACCGTAGTATCTGCTAAAAACAAAGGACCTTTTTTAGTCAACAACAAATACATCCCTGCTATTTTTTTTACGCCTTCCTCAGTTCCGATAATATGTAAGGCAGGTTTGATACCATCGTTATAATTTCTAGTTAATCCAGACAACATCGCATCTGCTTCTCCTGTCTCCACCATCATCGAACCAAAATAATTTTGCGTACGCATTAATTTTAAGCTCTCGTATTTATTAATACCCTTGCGTTGTCTTTTTTGAAATAAGATAGATCCAAAAAATTCTCTTTTCTCCTCCATCGCATCGCTTCTTACATCAATAATAGGCAAGTCGCTAATATCAATATTATTGGCCGCTGCAATATTTTTTATTCTAGTTTCATTACCTAATAAAATAGGGTAAGCAATACCGTCGTCGTATACAATACTAGCCGCTTTTAATATTTTAATGTTTTCTGCATCAGCAAAAACCAATCGTTTTGGATCACGTCTTGCCTTATTGCTAATCAAACGCATCAATTGATTATCTAAACCTAAACGTTTGTTTAATTGTAATTCATATTCCTCCCAATTGGTAATGACCTGTTGCGCCACACCCGAGGCCACGGCTGCTTTTGCAACGGCCGGTGCCAAAGTGCTTAATAACCTTGGATCTAATGGTTTGGGGATAATATATTCAGGACCAAAACATAAGCTCTGTTGATTGTAGGCCATATTCACAGCATCAGGTACGGCAGATTTTGCCAATTCTGCCAACGCATTCACAGCCGCTAGTTTCATAGCTTCATTGATGGATTTAGCACGCACATCTAATGCCCCTCTGAATATATAAGGGAAACCTAAAACATTGTTCACTTGATTAGGATAATCAGACCTACCCGTAGCCATGATAATATCTTTTCTTGCTGAAGTAGCTGCTTCGTAATCAATTTCAGGATCGGGATTCGCTAAGGCAAATACGATTGGATTTTTTGGCATAGAAGCCACCATTTCTTTACTTATAATATTTCCCACACTTAATCCTAAAAATACATCGGCAGTTTTAAAAGCTTGCACCAAGCTCATATTATCGGCCTTGATGGCAAATGGTTTTCTATCTTCTCCTAAATCTGTTCTGCCCGTATGCAAAACACCATCTTTGTCAAACAAAATAAAATTTTCATAACGCGCTCCTAAAGCCACATATAATTTTATACATGCCATGGCTGCTGCGCCTGCGCCACTTACTACAAATTTTACTTTGTCAATTTTTTTCTTTTGTAATTCTAATGCATTTAATAAAGCAGCACTACTAATAATAGCTGTTCCATGTTGATCGTCGTGCATCACCGGAATAGACATGGATTCTTTTAATTTTTGTTCGATATAAAAACACTCAGGTGCTTTTATATCTTCTAAATTAATTCCACCAAATGTGGGTTCCAATGATTTTACAATTGCTACAAATTTATCTGGATCGGTTTCGTTAATCTCAATATCAAATACATCGATGTCTGCAAAAATTTTAAAAAGTACTGCCTTACCTTCCATCACCGGCTTACTTGCTAGGGGGCCAATATTTCCTAATCCCAATACCGCTGTTCCATTGGTAATCACCCCCACTAAGTTTCCTTTGGCGGTATACTTAAATACATCGGATGGATTGTTTTTTATTTCGGTACAAGGAATGGCCACGCCTGGGCTATAGGCTAAGGATAAGTCTTTCTGTGTCTTGGCTTCTTTAGTGGGAACCACTTCAATTTTACCCGGTCTACCATTGGCATGGTATTCTAAAGCCTGTTCCTTTCTTGAGTTTTCTTTATACGACATGTAATAAATTTATAACGAATGTTAGTTTTCTAGATAGACAAAGCTACTGAATATATACAAAACGAGGTTTTTGTACTATATATTGTTGAAATATAATGCTTTAGGCGAATAATTGGGTGCCTAACCAGGCCATCATGCCCACCCCATTTTCTATGGCGGCTTCGTCTATATTAAACTGTGGGGTATGTACATTATGTATGATGCCTTTAGCTTCATTGCGCACACCTAGTCTATAAAAGCAGCCAGGGATTACTTGAGAATAATAGCCAAAATCTTCTGCGCCCATTCTTTTTTCAGTTTCTTCTACATTGCTAGCACCCATATAAGTATCAGCTAATTGCCAAGCAGCTTGGGTAATCATTGGTTCATTATCGACAGTGGGATAACCCACATCTACTCTAAAATCTATATCAGCACCTGTGGCAATGGACAAACCTTTAGCTTGTTCTAACATTAATTCATGTGCTTTAAAACGCCATACTTCATCCATGGCTCTGAAAGTACCCATTAGTTTTACTTCCGTTGGAATAACATTGGTGGTATTACCTCCATGTACAGAACAAATAGAAAGTACCGATGGATTTTGTGGATCGCGATTGCGAGAAATAATAGTTTGTAAACTAGTAATTAATTGTGCAGCAACTAAAATAGTGTCTACTGTTTGATGTGGTGTGGCAGCATGTCCTCCTGGACCTTTAATAGAAACATATAATTCATCGGCACTGGCCATCACACGTCCTTTTCTAAAACTTAATTTTCCTAGGTTCAATCCTGGATGCACATGCAAACCTACAATGCCTTTTGGCACTGGGTTTTTAAGCACTCCATCACGAATCATATAACTTGCGCCACCCGGATTTTTTTCTTCTCCTGGCTGGAATAATAATTTAATCGTGCCTTCAAATTCTTCACGTAAGGACCATAAAATTTTAGCAGCACCTAATAAGATGGTGGTATGTACATCATGTCCGCAGGCATGCATCACGCCTTCTTTGGTAGAAATATAATCGACTTTATTTTCTTCTATAATGGGAAGGGCATCCATATCTGCACGAAGTGCGACCACTCTTTTATTTGGATTTCTTCCTTCAATGATGCCTAATACACCCGTAGTGGCAATCACAGTAAATGGAATGCCAATGGCTTTTAACTGCGCTTGTACATATTTACTAGTCTCAAATTCTTGATAGCTTAATTCAGGATTTGCATGCAAATGTCTACGAATAGAAATATTCTCTGCTTGATGCTGCTTGGCTAATGATTTTATTTTCTCTAGTAACATGATAATAGTAAAGTTAATAATTAGATTTTACATTATCTGCATTAGCGCCAGATACAATGGCCACCCCTGCGCTACAACCAATGCGGGTTGCCCCTGCATCAATCATTAATTTGGCAGTTGCATAGTCTCTAATGCCACCCGAGGCCTTTATTTGTACTTGATCGGGTAATTGTTTTCTAAATAATTTAACTGCTTCTACGCTGGCTCCTTTTTCTGCATAGCCAGTGGATGTTTTTAAATAATCAATACCGGCTATTCCGTATATATCGCAACACTTGATGATCTCCTCATCGGTTAACACACCAGATTCAATAATTATTTTTACTACTTTATTTTTTGAACGAATGATGGGCATAATGTGATTGATCTCATCTGCTATAGCAGACCAATCGCCATTTTTTATAGCAGAGATATTCGCTACCACATCTAATTCATCGGCGCCATCTACCATGGCCAAAATAATTTCTGCAATTTTTGCTTCGGTAGCACTGTATCCAAAGGGGAATCCAATGACGGTAGCTACTTGTACAGTAGAACCCACTAATTTTTCTTTAGATAATTTTACAAAATTAGGGGGCACGCATACTGCTGCAAAATCATACTGCTTAGCCTCAAAGCATAGTTTTTCTATATCCGAAACCAAACAAGTAGGTTTTAAGATTGTATGATCGATGTATTTATTAAGCGGCATCTTTCCCATGACAGGCTTTGTATTTTTTTCCACTACCACAAGGGCAAGGATCATTGCGTCCGATTTTTGGACCTACCTGTACTGGTGCTTGTTTTTGTTCACTTGGATCATTATAAGTCTGCGTTCCAGCATCCTCAGTTCTATTGGCACTTAATTTAGATAAATCAGTTTTTTGTTGACGACCTTCTTTTACTCCATCTTCAAAAGGTAAATGTGCATGACATAAAAACTGCACCAACTTATGGTTGATTTCTAAATCCATTCTTCTAAACAATTCAAAGGCTTCCATCTTATAAATGACTAGTGGATCTTTTTGTTCGTAGGTTGCTGTTTGCACCGATTGTTTTAAATCATCCATCGCACGTAAATGTTCTTTCCATGCATCATCTATAAAACTTAAAGAAATATTCTTTTCTGCTTGTGCCACCAAGGTAGCACCATTGCTGCTTACATTTTTATCCAAATTCACTAGTACATTATGCACTATTTTTCCATCACCCCCGGGCACAATTACATTTTCAATATGACTGCCTTGGTCTTTTCTAATGTTTTTGAAAACTGGAATACTTTGCTGCATCATTTCATTGCGCTTGTACTCATAATGCGCAATGGCTTCCTGATACACTGCTTCTACCAATTGATTGTCCACGGTTGACTTAAATAGATCTGCAGTAATTTTTGTATCAAATCCTGCATGCACAATCAAGGCCAATTTCATTGCCTCATAATCATTATTGGCTTTATGCGACAAGACCAATCCTTCTACTACTTGATAAAATGCATTGTCTAAATCCAATGCCAATCTTTCTCCAAACAAGGCATGGCTTCTTTTCTTGTAAATCACCGTTCTTTGTTTGTTCATCACATCATCGTATTCCAACAAACGCTTTCTGATACCGAAATTATTTTCCTCTACTTTTTTCTGTGCACGCTCAATCGATTTGGTAATCATACTGTGCTGAATCACTTCGCCTTCTTTGTAGCCCGCAAAGTCCATTACCTTAGCAATACGCTCGCTTCCAAACATGCGCATTAAATCATCTTCTAAAGAAATAAAGAATTGAGAAGATCCTGGATCTCCCTGTCTTCCTGCACGTCCACGTAACTGTCTGTCTACACGGCGAGACTCATGACGCTCTGTACCTAGTATGGCTAATCCACCTGCAGCTTTTACTTCAGGGCTTAATTTAATATCCGTTCCACGACCTGCCATGTTAGTGGCAATAGTAACAGCGCCTGTCAAACCTGCTTCGGCTACTACCTGCGCTTCACGCGCATGTTGTTTTGCATTTAATACATTGTGTGGAATATTTTGTTGACGCAACATTCTACTTAATAATTCACTTACTTCCACCGATGTGGTACCACATAAAACTGGTCGGCCTTGTTCTCTCAAAGCAACTATGGCTTCGATGACTGCTCCTAATTTTTCACGCTTGGTTTTATACACCAAATCTTGTTCATCTTTTCTGATGGCTGGAATATTCGTAGGAATAGAAACCACATCTAATTTATAAATGCTCCAAAATTCTGCTGCTTCTGTTTCGGCAGTACCGGTCATCCCTGCCAACTTATGGTACATTCTAAAAAAGTTCTGTAAAGTAATGGTCGCATAGGTTTGTGTAGCGGCTTCGATTTTTACATTCTCTTTGGCTTCAATGGCTTGGTGCAATCCGTCTGAATAACGACGCCCTTCCATGATACGGCCAGTTTGCTCATCTACAATTTTTACCTGTCCTTCAATCACTACATATTCTACATCATTGTCAAATAAAGTATAGGCTTTCAACAATTGATTCACAGTGTGAATGCGATCGGCCTTAATACTATAATCGGTGATGATGGCTTCTTTTTGTTGTAATTTTTCTTCTGCTTTTAAATGAGCATTTTGATCAATTGCATTTAAAGCCACACTAATATCGGGGAGTAAAAAGAAATTCGGATCCTCTCCTTGTTTCGTAATTAAATTCAATCCCTTATCTGTCAATTCTACTGAATTATTTTTTTCATCGATATGGAAAAATAAATCCAAATCTACATTGGGCATTTCTCTTTGCTGATCTGCTAAATAATAGTTTTCAGATTTTTGTAATTTCACTCTAATGCCTGGCTCACTTAAATATTTAATAATGGCACTGTTTTTAGGCAAGCCTCTAAATGCACTATACAAAGCCTTTCCACCATCTTTAGGATCGTCATTGCCTTCTGCTATTTTCTTTTTAGCCTCAATTAAAAATTGGTTCACCGTTTTCTTTTGCATCTCTACCAACTTTTCAATTCTTGGTTTCAATTCAAAAAATTGTTGCTCTCCTGTTTGATAGCCAATAGGACCAGAAATAATTAATGGGGTACGCGCATCATCAATCAAAACACTATCCACCTCATCCACCATCGCATAATGATGTTTGCGTTGCACCATTTCTTCTGGTGTTTGCACCATATTGTCTCTTAAATAATCAAAACCAAATTCATTGTTGGTGCCGTAAGTAATGCCAGCACGGTAAGCATTGCGACGCTCTTCTGAATTGGGTTGATGCTTATCGATACAATCCACGGTAATACCCAACCACTCAAATAAAGTGCCATTCCATTCGCTATCTCTCTTCGCTAAATAATCATTCACTGTTACAATGTGCACACCTTCCCCTGCTAGTGCATTTAAATAAGCTGGTAAAGTAGAAACCAAAGTTTTACCCTCCCCTGTTGACATCTCGGCAATTTTTCCTTGATGCAAAACTATACCTCCTAACAACTGCACATCGTAATGCACCATGTTCCAAGTGATAGGCGTGCCTGCAGCCTTCCAAGTAGTTTGGAATACCGATTGGTCTGCCTTTATATTGATGTATTCTTTTTTGACGGATAAATCCCTGTCTAGTGGAGTAGCTGTTGCCACTAATTCCTCTTCCTCTGTAAATCTGCGAGCGGCCTCTTTAACCACTGCAAAAGCTTCTGGCAAAATCTCCCATAAAGCCTTTTCAACGGCTTGGTCTCTTTCTTTTTTTAAAGCATCTATACTTTCATAGATATTGTCTCTGCCTAAAAAATCGCTCAAAGGCAGGGCTTCAGCCCTTTCTTGCTCCTGGGCAATTAGGTGGTCGGTTTCAGACAAATGAGCCTTGATACGCTCTTTAAATTCTTCTGTTTTAGCTCTTAATTGGTCGTTGTTCAACGATTTATAGCCTTCAAAATGCCCGTTAATCACCGGCACCAAATGTTCAATTTTCTTGACATCTTTCTCGCTTTTTGAACCTCCAAATAGCTTACTTATAATTTGCAACATATTCCTGCTTGATAATTGTGTTAAAACCTATACTCAATAGGCGTGCCAAAGTTAAGTAATTGGGGTGAGTTTGAGGGTTTTAAGGGGGTTCCAATATAAAAATTAACTTGAATGGCCTTAAAATTGAAAAATGGACGAAAAAATGATACCTTTGCTCGCCTTAGAATCCCTGCGATTTTAACAGGCTTTCACTAGAACTTTAGAAACTAAAAAATGCTATGGCAGGTCAATTAAACGAAGTTAGAAATAGGATTAAAAGTACCCAAAGTACCCAACAGCTTACAAAAGCCATGAAAATGGTGAGTGCGGCAAAATTACGACGTGCGCAAGATGCGATTACCCAAATGAGGCCTTATACCCGCAAGTTGCAAGACATGCTAAGCAATATTATTGGCAGTTTGGATGGAGACATGAACTTGGCTTTGGCTGAAACTAGACCCGTGAACAATGTGTTATTGATTGTGATTACTTCTGATAGAGGTTTATGTGGTGGCTACA
>Ga0194037_1000773_pt1 | contig 24825 bp, 23 predicted proteins | sample JunL306m_MetaG_FD_148653 | JGI IMG/M metagenome (GOLD analysis project Ga0194037, IMG submission 148653) | Anoxic zone freshwater microbial communities from boreal shield lake in IISD Experimental Lakes Area, Ontario, Canada - Jun2016-L304-6m | ecosystem: Environmental > Aquatic > Freshwater >...
GGATCGCAGCATGGGAAAAGGCTCTCGATAATGAGAAAATTATGTATAACCCAACAGGAATCATGCCTCTCTCTGGCCCACGTAGCGTTCTAGCTATTGACGGCCGTGGAAAGTTTGCCTCGGGAAACTGGACGGCATCCGATATGAAGAATGTTGACTTGAGAGCGACGTACACGGATTACTACGTACTTCACTCCAAGGGTGATATCGCCAAAGCCTCTGCGTTACCTAATTACTTCAGTACGGGTAAAGGCGCCCTAAAGGGATAACAATCTCCAAATAGCAACCCCTGGCTGCATTAGTGGCTAGGGGTTTCTATTGCCTCCGCATTGCTTTAAGTGCAACCGCACAGCGGGATAGGCGAAATGAGGTTCGCGAGTGGGCATCATTAGTAGGTATAGCCCCCGCTCCTGCGTCGAATACGAGACTTCTGTACCTGATTTCCTTAGAATCTGCCCATGACATTTGCAGGATTGAACGTAATAGGGCTACTTCTCGCATTTGTCGTCTCATTCATCAGTGGTGCAATCTGGTTTGGTCCAAAAACCTTTTATCCCATATGGATGAAAGCTAAAGGCATCACCTCCGGTCAACTTGCCACCCAAGCAAACAAGCCGCTGGCTTTGTTTGGGGGAACAGCATTTGGGTTATTGGTTCAAATTCTCACACTTGGCCTACTGGTGAATTCCTTACAAAAAGGCCACCCCAACTTTGGAATCCTTGATGGGGCTGGCGTGGGATTCGCACTCGGTATCGGTATCGCAATGTTCGCATCACTCAGCCACAGACTATTCAGTGGTGAAAGCTTCAAAGCTTGGATTATTGAAACTGCGAACGACGCAATTAACCTAACAATTGCCGGAGCAATAATCGCCTATTTCAATTGAGAGCGTAAGGGCAGGGCACATCTAGCTCTCGTAATTGTTTTTCCTCTTTCGAGAGGATAACCTCCGCCCCATGTTGATTCTCTTGCCTCCTAGCGAGAAGAAGAGAATCCCCGAATCCGGTCCGCACGTTGATCTTCATGCACTTTCTTTCGCGAAAGCATTGCTTAGCGCGCGAACAACGGCCTTAGAAACAAACAGACAGTGGGCACAGACGCCTTGCGCCGAAGCAATCAATATTTATTCAGGAGTCTTGTATCAAGCCCTTGATTGGTCACAACTTGATCTGCCCTCACAAAAACGCGCCCAGGAATCTATCGTGATTATTTCGGCACTCTTTGGCGCCCTTCGTCCTCTTGATTTGATCCCTTATTACAAAGAGAAGATCACGCCAGTACATTGGAAGACGATCATCACTGCAACGCTCTCAGAATTGCACTCCAAATTAATCGTGGATGCTCGATCTTCTACTTATTCATCCGTGTGGACACCCCCACCCGCAAATACCGTGGGAATTCGGGTGCATCAAATTCGCCAAGGCGAAAAAACAGTGATCACACACATGTCCAAGAAAACGAGGGGCGATGTGACCAGACTTCTTGTATCCGAAGATGAGAAACCACAGACACCCGATGCGGCACTCGCGATCATTAGGCGTGCATACAGCTGTGAATTGATCCCACCCTCAGGTGGTAAGAGTTGGTTCATCGACGTAATAGCTGAATGAAGCGCGGTCAAACCTTAGTTTCAGGTGAAGATAACGTGCCTATTCTCGTCAACTAAGAGATAGCCAAGGTCCTGATAAATTCTATTGCTCCTCGGATTTGAAGCTTGCGTGTAAAGCGTAGGCAGCGCACCTAAATCGAGAAGTGATTGCGTAATGGCAGAAGTTATAGAACTTGCGTATCCATGCTTACGAAATTTCATAGGTGTATAAATCGGGCCAACCCTGCCCACAAGTTTTCCATTTATCTCATGAATTCCCGCCCTTCCTCCTAATGAGACAGGAATGTTGCCTACAAAGAGGAGGGAATACCGTCGGGCATTCACGGCACTACGGACTATATTTTCCAGATCAAAATCTCGTAACCCAGTCTCTTCTATAAAATCACGCACCCACGAGTAAACAAGATCAAAGTCAGCTTCAGTAGCTAAAACCACGTCTCCATTGATTTTCGCCGGAATGAAGGCGCCAAGCTGATAAACCAACTCATTCTCTGATTCTGTGACTTTTCGACCAGCAATCTCAACCAGGTAGTCAATAACTGTTTTGGGTCCCGCAAATTCATTGGCCTCAGGATCCTCCAGGGCAATTGACTTACTCAAAGCATCTATCGCCGCATTCGTCATGGGTGAAAACACATACCCGTATGGAATTGTTCTCGATGCAATTCCAATAACTTTATCTTCGCGACTGACTGTCCACCAAAAATACCCGTCATATTTTCTAGTTCCATCAGCAACTGATCCGGCAATGCTTGAAATCAATCCCGTACGAACTGGATCTGCGCCACGGAAGACTTTTGAGACCTGCAAAAACTCTTCAACTGAATCATGACGTCTAACCCTCACCATGTGCGCCTCATTTGTCCTCGCCTATTCTCCTTTTGCGTCTGCGTATCCCAAATGACGTACAAGCTTCTCGATACCCATCGAGATGCTTATGGGAGAAGTATAAAAGCAAGACGCGTCAAGGGAACATACTGCTGCGAGTTAATTCCCTAGAGCTCGAGATCGAAGCAATAGGTAAAGTCTCTCAGCCTCAGCTTGAGTCTTTTCATCGAGTCGATATCCAACTGGTTCCCGCACGATGACATTTGTGAACACTCCTTGCTTCAGCAACAGGAACTTTTCGATGGCGAGATAAGCATCTAACGAGTGTTGCAGATCGATCAAGCTGGCAAGCGGCCCTGCAATCGCATCGATAACTGTCCAATCACCAGAATTCAGAGCTTTCCATAAGGCAACGAGCGCCCAAGGAATATCAGCACCAGGCATCGTTCCAATAACTCCTCGATGGAAGGTGTCGACAAGCGCGCCACCTCCAGATCCTTCAAATACTCTCGCTGTGTTTCCAGTTGCTTCCATGAATCTTGAGAGACGTGGCCCTATTGGAACCGCCTCTGGTTTGAAGTAAACGCGCTTTCCAAAACTATTTAACAATTCGACTTGCATTTCTATAGACAACGGCTTTCCCACATAGCCGGAGGCATCTTGGACAATGACTGGTATATCTGTTTTATCCAAAATAGAAGCGTAGTAGCCATACGTCTCTTCATCATCCAAAGATGTCGAGATTGGAGGATTCACCATCACCGCATCTGCTCCACAACTTTGGGCATGCAGTGAAAATGCGATTGCCTGCTTTGTAGATTCAGCCCCCGCACTCAAAATCACGAGTCCACCAAGAGGTTTAGCAGTTTGAGCAACTACCTCATGTAGTCGCATTCTCTCTTGCACCGAAAGGCGCAGAATCTCTGAAACCATACCCGTAGTAACTCCATCGGCTCCCTGCACCAAAACCCAAGTAATCTCCGCTTGCAAAACCTTCTCATCAATCTCGTCAGATGAATTAAATGGCGTAGACAAGACAGGCAATACTCCACGAATTTCGCGATACGGTGTCAATGAATTTCCCCTCGTTCAAAGGCACATGTCGACCCTATTGAGATAAAAATATCTTGCCTTGGGTTATCTGAAGAAGTCTATAAAGGCCAAGAAACTCACTATTTATACTAATTTTTCTTCGAAACCCGGAAATTGTGAATGCAGCCATTTATAGATTCAATATTTTATTCAAAATGTTAACCACTTAGAGAAATCCATAATTGAATTTGAGGGATACTAAGCAAATGATAGAGACAATTTTTCGCGGTGGTCATGTGATTGATGGAACTGGCAAATCTCGGTTTCGAGCAGACGTTGCCGTTTCAAACCAAAAGATCATTAAGATCGGAGACCTGTCAACAGAATCTGCTGCCACAGTAATTGATGCCACAGGAATGATCGTCTCGCCTGGATTCATTGACATTCATACGCATTCGGATCTCACTCTCATTTCAAACCCATTAGCACAAAGTAAAATTCGACAGGGCGTAACTACCGAACTCGTAGGAAACTGCGGTTTTGGACCTGCACCAATTCTTCCCGGAGGTGACAATTCCCTACTACGTGCAGCGGTTGCGTATTTGGATGTTGATCCAGCGATTAAATGGGAATGGGAATCTCTTTCAGAATACCTAACAAAAATGGAACAGGTTAAACTTAGTTTAAATATGGGAACTCTCGTCGGGCATATTCCAATTCATACCGCTGTTGTTGGATTTGGTAAAGACATTGCGACGCCCCTGCAAATTGAAACAATGAAGGACCTGCTTCACGAAAGTCTTGCAGCCGGAGCATTTGGATTTTCGACTGGTCTGAATTATTCACCAGTGTCATACGCTTCCAATGATGAGCTACTCGGATTTGCTGAGGTGGTAGCAGAGACTGATACCTTCTTCGCGTGGCACATGCGCAACTATGGAGATGACTTAATGCGTTCGGTTCTTGAGGTAGTAGAGGTTGCTAAAAAGACGGGTGCGAGAACTCAAATTTCGCATCTTGTTTCAGTTGGTGAGCGAAATTGGGGCACTGTCTCTAAGGTTCTAGAGGTTATCGATAAGGCCAATTCCCAAGGTGCTGAAATCAATGTAGATGTCTATCCATACATCGCCGGGAATTGCCCACTAAGCCAATTCCTCCCAGATTGGGCGCAGGAGGGTGGAGATAGCGCGATGAAGAATCGAATGAAGGATCGCGATGCGCGAGAAAAGATTCTTCGTGAATGGATCGATCCCTTAATCGATTGGAGAGAAGTACAGGTAAGTTCCGTATTGCCTGGCCGCGAAGCGCTCATCGGGAAAACCATTACTGAAATTGCAGAAAAGGAAGGAAAATCTGGAGACATCTGCGCAATAGATCTATTAGAGGACATGGGAAACGCGATTGGAATTATCGCTTTTGGCCGCAGCGAGAGTGATGTTTCTGCTGTATTCAGTCACCCAGCAGCATTTGTTGGATCAGATGGGCAATCGCTCGATCCGAATGGACCAACAGGATCTGGCAGCCCGCACCCTCGTTCCTACGGTTGCTTCCCTCGACTACTTCACTCATACGTAGGCCCCAACGGAATTTCACTTGAGCGGGCGATACATATCTCTTCTGGCGCGGTTGCAAAGAAGATGCGCATAACTGATCGTGGTGAGATCACGATAAATAAACAGGCAGACATCATTCTTATCGACCCATTACAGGTGCGTGATCAGGCGACCTACAACGCTCCACATCAATTCCCTATTGGGATACCCCAAGTAATGGTAAACGGGGAGCTAACCATTGCAGATGGAGAGCATTTGGGCGTTCGAAAAGGTCACATTCTAAGGAAGCAATAACTACCCAAGAGAATGGATTAAGGCGGCCGCCTGTGCACGGTTCTTTACTCGCAAACGCTCATAAATCTTAATAGTTTCATATCGTGCAGTGGATTCACTGAAAAATAGTTCCTGTGCAATCTCACGATTAGTGGAGCCGTCAGAAATCATCCGCGCAATTGTGATCTGACGTGCTGACATGCCATATTTATTTTGTAAATCATTGCTGGATTCGGATGACGAAGAAACAGTCGAATTGCGCGCCACTTCAACTTTCGCATCGGATTCAAAAGCAGATGTTGCTGCGAACATTTGCTGGATTAGCATCGTTAAGCCTTCATAAAGGCTGCGTTCCCATCCGTAAATATGCTGGCTTGAATCAAAACCCCACACGACTGAGCCAACAAGCGAGCCATTACTCAGAAGTGGGAAAGCCATAAGAGAGTTGAGCCAAGGGATATGCCCAACCCATGCATTCAGGTAGGAACTATATTCTTCAATCTCTTTGCGACTAATGAGAATAACGGCCTTGCCAGTCAACATTGCATCTACCGAAGGTAACTGCTCCTCCATTGTTGTGAAAACGTCTAGCAATTTCATCGCCTCTTTCGGGTAACCACTCGATGAGAAGTTAGCAGCGACATTATCTTCGTCGATAAGAATTACCGAGATTGTACGAAGTCCGAGAGTTGTCGGACTCCTCAATATCATCGTCTGAAAGAAACGAGAGTCTGGGACTCCATGACCAACTTTCGATATCCAGTCGTTATACATTTCCATTGTCTGCGAAAAGGCATCAAAGTCACTAAGGGATTTATTATTAAGGCGCTTCACAAGCTGGAGACCCGCCGAGTCAGGTAATTTCACAACTTCGTTCTCCATTGCGCCCTCATCTCTGGTTGAACCATAAAGTTATCTGCGAAACAATCAGCCGTCAATAGCCAGCCATAAGAATAAATTGCACAGCGCATTAATAGCCTGAGCTCATAAGTTCACCTATTTGGTTTCACGCATTCTCTTGTATTCAGCCGTAACCTCTGGCGACGGAGGGTATGTGCCAGGAAGTGAAGCACCATCCCGGATCTTCGAAAGAATAAACTCTTCCAGAGAATGTTGTTCAGCCGCCGCAACTGCAACTACCTCTGCAATCTCTTTGGGGATCACGATCACTCCTTCTGCATCGCCAACCAAAACATCCCCGGGGAAAATCGCAACTCCAGCACATCCAATGGGGACCTGGAAATCTACTGCGTGATGATGTATGAGGTTTGTATTTGCACTAATCCCGGAGGAGAAAACTGGAATGCCAATCTTGTCCATTTCATGTGAGTCCCTGATCGCGCCATCAGTGACAAAAGCTACGCCACCCCGTTTTGCGAGGCGAGTCATAAGAATTTCACCCGCTGATGCGGCACGAGAATCTCCCCGAGAATCAACGATAAGCACCTCTCCCGGGCCCACCGTTTCGAAGGCAAGTCTTTGGGGATGTCTTGGATCCTTGAACGCTTCGACCTGATCAAGATCTTCACGTGCCGGGATAAAGCGCAACGTGAAGGCTTCCCCAACGAAATTGGAATGAGTAGGCGTGCGTAGCAAAACACCGTTTAAAAATCGATTATGAAAACCTCGCATAAAAAGTTGTGTCTGAATCGTTGCGGTGCTTGTAAGCAGTAATTGCTCACGGATCGATTTTGAGATCGCCATATTCAACTCTTCATTTCTATTTAGACCGTCACAGAAAACTCATGAGCTTTAACCGCACTGCGATCGATTTCAATTCCAAGTCCCGGGCCAGTAGGCAAACTTGCACCCGTCCACTTAATCCAGGATGAATCCAAAACCAAGTCTTCTTCAAAATATAGTGGGCCAAGCAGATCACTTGGTACCGTTGGGCACAGCACGGGAACCAATGCAAGAAAATGGGCCATCGCTGCTGAGCCGATACCAGTTTCAAGATTAGATCCCAGAGAAACTTCCAGTCCTAACTTCGTCGCAAGCTTGGCAGCTGCAAGGCATGCGCGAATTCCTCCTTGTTTGCCGGGGTAAAGAGATACAACTTTAAAAGAAGCTTCTTCAGCGATTCGTGCTACATCATGGAAAGTCCAGACAGATTCATCCGCCATTAATAGGGCTGGTGTGGCAGCTTGCAATCTCGCGCTCTCTTTAGCCATGTGACGAGGGTAGGGCTGTTCTATGGCAACAATATTAAAATCTGAAATTAACTTAAGTACATCGCCCTCTTGCTCTGGCCTCCACCCTTCATTCGCATCGACCAACAGACTGTGATCTCCAATAACCTCTCGCACCGCACTTAGTCTCTCTCGATCCGCAACGATGTCCAAGCCAACCTTCACTTTGAAGCTAGTGCCGCCTCTTTCTAAAGCGATTTTGGCCATCCCGCGTACTACTTCAGTTTCACGCGCAGGCAATACAAGTTTGGTTCTGAAATCTTTTCGTAACGCGCCGCCAAGGATATCGGCAACGCTCGTTCCTTTGGTTTTGCCCTCGGCATCTAAGCAAGCCATTTCGATACCAGCCTTCAAGAAAGGGCGGTGTCGAACCCATTGCTCCATTGACTTAAAAATCCCATCCCAATCATCAACGGATAAGCCAATGATTGAAGGAACAATTTTCCGCCTTAAGAGGTCAACTGAGCCAATGGCTTCTTCGCCATTCCAACCGACCGCACACGTGACTTCGCCAACACCGACTACACCATCGTTGGTTTCCACTTCTATAACAACATAATCGTTCGAAAGGGCACTTCCGTGAGAGGTCTTAGGTAGCAACTCGGTCTTACGAGTTATGTTGACAAGGTGAACGCGGACCTCGCGAATGTGAATTCCATTCATATTTTGTGTGCCTCTCTGGTTGTCATTGAATCAGGCACATTACTCACCTAGTTCTGGAACGATGCGCTTCCAATTTTCGTAAATGATCTGATCTTGAATCTTTTCTGAAATCTGAGGCATCCCTGGACTCTTTGCTACTTCATTAATATTTCTTAGCCCATCTATTACTTGATCTACGCTGGCTGACGGGAAGTCTGAACCCAATATCAATTTGTGCGTGACGCCATATTCCATGGCCGTCACCATTGTCTGCCAGTATCTCCATGGTCGATAGTGCACGGCTGAGATATCGGCATAAAGATTCGGGGCTTTGCGCATGAGGACTAAGAGATCGGTCTCCCACGGATGCGCAATATGAGCGACGATCATTCTCAAATTTGGAAAGGCCATGGTGAGATCTTCTAGTAGTAATGGCGAGGAGATTCGGAGATTAGCCTGACTAGGAAAAGTTGTTCCCTGATGCCAAATCACCGGAATATTCAACTCTTCACATCGAGCAAAAAGCGGCCAATATTTTTTGTCCGAAGGATCAAAGTGTTGGTATGCAGGCCCGACTTTAAGTCCCCGCAAACCCAATTCCAAAACACTATGGTTTAACTCATCAATACAGCCAGGGTCAGTTGGGTCAACTGATGCCCACCCCACAAGTTTTTCTGGGTGCTGCGCAACATATTCGGCAATGACCTGATTGGGCACCCATACCCCTGTTGCCCGTGCTTGTAATCCAAACACAACAGTTCTATCAGCAGTTGTCCCGCAGGCGGCCCAATGCTGTTCTGGCGTTGAATCGTAGGAATGTAAATCCAGCGTCCCCACATGAGCTTTACCGCCAGATTGCTCCAATTTTACAATTTTGGAAGCAAGCGCTTCACCCGCAAATTGTTCGGAAACATGATCGGGGTACCACATTACGTGGCTATGGACATCAATAATCATTTGTTTACTATCGATAGACCACGTGGAGCAACATTGAGGTGACGCGGAATCTCTAGACGGGTAGTAACGTGAGGAATCCCGTAAAAACCACCGACTCTGACATTAGATGTTAACGACAATAGGGCAAGTGCATCAGCGGGCTCAAGTGATAATCCTGATTCAAGCAAATGCATGCCTTCGTCCACAGCAATATATGCGGCTTCTTCAAATGTTTCAGCGACGGTTAAAACCATGACACTGTCATCATCGATTAGCCAAGGCCACGCTGGACTAGCACCCTTGATTAGATGAACTTCAACAATAACTTCTGCAGCAATTTCTAGGCCAACGCCAGATAATTCACCATCGCCTTGGGTTGCATGTACATCTCCTATGTACAAAAGGCCCCCATCAACATAAACAGGAAGCAAGATGGATGTTCCGGCGCGAACGACGGGTTGGTCCATGTTTCCACCGTGTCGTCCAGCAATACCGGTTGACGCTGCCTCCTTTGGCGCAGTTCCAATGCACCCAATCATTGGCTTGAGAGGCAATGTAATCTCAGGAGAAAAAATTACGCCATCTTGAGAAACCTCGCAGGTGCGGCCAAGTGGTTTAGGAACTCGACCTGGTTTCACCGCCCCGGCGTGAGCGTGTCCGCCACACCATCCAACCGGATCACACGTTATCGAAATAATGTGAACAAGCAGAGCATCTCCTGGTGCTGCTCCAACAACCGCAATAGGTCCTGTAACCGGATTTCCCTTACCTGCAGTTGGCTTTGGAAGGTCAAAAGCCTGTGCAGTTGGTCGATCTAGAAGTGAGCCACCTCGTGCATCATGGGTGGAGAAGTTAAGTCGCTCTCCGGAATGCACCGAAACAACTGGTTCTAGATCGGGGCTATAGAAACTTTGCGATGCACTTCTAGGAATGATTTGAATCGACATTTTACTTCGATTTCTTCAGTTTATCGTTATCTGCTTTGACTGTAGAATGATAGAAACTTTCGATAGATTCTTTCACCGCATCGATTGACATCTGCAACATTTCTTTACCCAATTCATCTGGAATGGCTCCAGGATTATCACCATAGCCATTCATGTCGATCCAAGAATCAGCTAATTCAACTCTCATTGGAGCGATCCACGATAGTCGCTTGGCCGGTGAATCTTTATCAGCCCATGATGAAGGCGCTGGAGCTTCGCCCACCAACGCAGGATTTATTGCTTTTACAATTGCCGTTTCAAATGCTCCGGCATGACCTGGGACCCGCCCATAATCAAATGCATCAGTCTTATTGAGTCGATCCCATGCAACTGACCACCAAGACGCCGCAGAAGTATGGATGCTCAACTGAAGGCATAAATCCCTCGCGGCCAATTGAAAAATTTCATGATTGCCACCATGGCCATTGATAAACATAATTTTCTTAAAACCTGAACGAACCGCGGAGCGACCTAGATTCATTAAAACCTTTAGGAGCACATCTGTATCTAGTGACAGGGTTCCACCAAATGGAAGGTGGTGGTCGGAGGAACCAAAAGGCAAAGTCGGGGCGATCAGGATTGGGAGAGAGGAGTCAACTAGTGCGCCAGCGGCTCTTGATATGTGTTCGACGGTTAATGTGTCCGTCCAAACAGGTAGGTGAGGTCCATGTTGTTCTATCGCCCCAATCGGAATTATAAGTACCCCGCCATTGGCTGCAACCGACTTAATGGTTTCACGATTGTTTTCTGCGAAGAGTCTTGAAATAGACATTTAGGCCTCCGGGATAGCAGTTGATTGATCATTGAAAGATTGGTGAATTTCTGGGTCTAAGCGTTCTAGCCACTCTTTAGCAATCGCGGCACGTTTTGCTTTGGACTGAGCAATCTTTATGGCCTCCTGGGTTGTGTGATCTCCCGCAGGATAGAGAGTTTTGGCATTCGCCAATCCAAACTTCACACACAACGGAGCTCCAGCCCGGATCAATCTGTGCATGTCAACGATTCGAATTGTGCCACCAGAGGAATCCATAGTTTCTACATATATATCTAAAGGAATGGTCACCGCTTTGCGAAGTTCCCCAATATGTTGAACCGACAGATCCGATGGAATGTTTACACTGTTTGCACCAAGGGTTTCCAATAGTTTCAAGATTTGAGCATTGCCTGCTGGAACATAAGCGCTGACCTTCCAGTGAATCTTCTTTGGAAGCAGTCCTTTTTCTTGTCGATCTTTGAGCGCTAACAATAATCCAAGATCTCCAACTAAAAAGCTTCGGATTCCAAACTCAACGGCGCGATCAACATCTGCAATTGCGCTATCCATCTGGTCATTGCCTCTAATAGCCGAATAGCCGCTAAATTTGCTTTGAGTATGGGCAAGCAAACCGACGTCATAACCCGCCCTTGGCCCCACAAATAGGCAGACCTCTACGTTATTTGATGCACCTAACTTAGCCATCTCCAATATTTCAGATTTCAACAAGAGCATTCCTCCACTGCCCTGGGAAATTCTATTTATCGTGACCCCAAGTTTTGATGCAGTCTTAAGAAGAGATTCGAATACTTTAGGTCCTTCAATGGAGGGCACCTCAATCCGGAAATGCCCACCATCAGGATAAGTGAGAAGGGCGCCTTGGCTAACTGGCGCGTCTTTCACAGTTGGCTTCGTCATTTCTTCCGAGGGTCCGCGAGGTTCAGGGCGCCTAGCGCATCAGCATGGATAATTTGTTCGACCTGCTCTAATGAGATCTGAGGCATTTTTGTGCCTTCGACAATTGCGTTCACATCGCGCAGACGTTCCATCGCATATTTCGGCGTTGTAACGGGGAAGTCGGATCCAAAGAGTAACTTGTGCATTACTCCCCACTCAGTTGCCATTACTAGGCCTTCGTAAAGCATCCACGGGCGAGTATAAATTGCAGAAACATCTGCGTACACATTTGGATGCTTGCGGATTATTACAATGGTTTCACGAACCCATGGATGGCCCACATGAGCCATAACGATTTTTAGATCTGGGAATCGCAATGCGACCTCATCGGTGACTGTCGGATGTGAGTACATCAAAGGTGCTTCGCGAACGGGTGAGGCACCTGTATGAAAAACTATAGGCAAACCTAGACGTTCAGCTCGGCCGTATAAAGCAAGAGCTTCCCGAGAAAGCGGATCAAAGCGCTGATAATTAGCACCTAGTTTAATTCCCACGAGACCTAGCTCTAAGCTTTTATCCATCTCCTCCGGCCAGTTATAACGATTTGGATCTACCGACATGAATCCGATTCGTTTCGGATCTGAAGCAACAAATTCGGCAGTATCTTCGTTGATTCTGTTTGCATCGGCTGGGGTACCGACAAATCTCTCGGTATCTGGGACATGGATGTTGAATACGATGGAGACATCGGCCGCTTCCATCCCATCCTGATAGTCCTTCCAGCTATTGGTTGTGTTTACGGGGTCCCCAGAATGCCACCCAGAATACGTCCGTTTTTCTGCAGCAGGAACTTCTAGTTCATGCGTTGGTGAATGAGTGTGGACGTCAACGATCATTAGTATCTCCGATTCAAGGTTGTAGGGGCTTTGGATTAATCCCGAAGGAAGTGCTTGAGAACATTTTTTGTGATTTTGGAAACTGCCTCATCCACCAAAAGCGCGGAGATGTAGGTGATCGAGCCAGTAGAGAAAACTTCTCCACCTTTTCCAGGAAAGTCCTTATAAACCATTTCAGCGCCAGAGTTCTCGCCAGGGTTTTGTCCCATCGCTAGAGTAATAAATCCCTCCGGCGTATTAACAGTACGCTTGTCAGTTTCGTGCCCCGAGGCTCCGCCTGGTACGCGTTCATGTTGAGTCTTCTCTCCGAATAACTGACCTGTCTTCAAACCTGTCCCTTCGAAAACCCAGTGATCTGCAGCCACAACCTTGTAAGGAGCGGCTGTGCCTTCACCGACGTGATCGAAAATAACACCGACGAGAGCTGCAGGTGATTCGTAAGTTTTATGGAATCGATTATCGAATTTTCTTTCTTTACCTTCGAGCCACACGCCCATATCTGTCCCGGCGTCAGTGTGATCTGTTAGATAGCGAACTTTAGTGTCATCGATATATTCAACTTCGCAATCGATTCCGTTTCCGCCAAGATACATAAAGCGACCATTATTATTGAAAACCCAATCCTTGACTCGGTCATACTCGCCTCGGTACCAATACTCTGGATGCATCTCAGTCAATAGCGTCTTATAAGAACTAAGATCTAAGGTTCCGTCTCTAAGTTGCGCATCACTGTACACGTCATACTCGAAACCTTCTCGCTCCAACCAACCGAGCAAACGCCACATTCCCGGTGCCATTGTTGAAGATAGGCGACCTCCCATTGGATCTGTAACCTCTTCATCTTTAGCAATAAAATTCCCTAATTCTGGGCGTTCAAATGAGATTGGAGGGTAAGCCTCATTTGGATACATCTGACTCTTTGCTGTTCCAAGATAACGTGCGAGATCTTGTCGCGAATTTATCGTGGGACGTGGTGGCAAGCCTTCATCATTTATGTAATTGCTTCGTCCACCGAAATTGTTATAGGCGTTCCAGTTGTTTGTCGCAGCCAAGACCGCAATTTTGGCTTTTGGTTTAGCGGGGGCGACGACCCAAGGGAATGAGAAGAATTCACCACCTTCATTTTCTAGATGAATGTAATACAAACCTGACTTTTCTGGTGCTTTGACCCGCCACGTCATCAATGGGTTGGGGAATCCAACTTTATTGAATTGAACTCCTGTTTGAGTTATGTCATCATCTGGCAACATCTGAATCATCGCTCGAGGCCCATGCTCATCTAGCCAGGTTACGACACCGTGTGATTCCTTCTTCCAGCCATACCTCACTAGTTCTACACGAACAGCGGTGGCGGAATTGAGTCGAATAGTTGATGACTCTCCGGACTTCGACCACTTTGGCCACATATAGCCGACAAGATTGTCTGATAAGAGACGAAACTTAATTGGTTCACTGACGGGCAGCGTGATATCAATTTGTTTAGCACCATAACCAGTCTTGCCGAGTGCCATTCGGTAATTGCCCGGCGGGAGATCAACATCAACGGCACCGGTCATAAATGTTTTAGTATTAGCTACCAGTTGCTTATCACGAGTCAACTCGATGCTCACATCGCTCAATGCAAGATAGTGTTCGTCGCTAACGTAGCCAATAATCATTTTGATTCACTACTCCTTTTTTGATTTCACGGGGGTGATCTCATCATCTTTAAAATGACAAGAAACTAAGTGGTCACTTGTATGGCTTCCAACTGGAGCCAAAGCAGGACGTTCAGCTGTGCAAATCTCTGGATTTCCAAGCTTCTCGCGAAGTGGGCACCGTGTATGGAAAGCGCACCCAGAAGGCATATCTGTTGGACTTGGTATATCGCCCTTAAGAATCGTTCGGGAGCGCTTCCTCTCAATCTTGCTATCTGGTACAGGTACTGCTGAAAGCAAAGCCAACGTATATGGATGCTTAGGATTTTCATATATCTCGCTTGCTGTCGCAACTTCGACAATTGAACCAAGATACATAACCGCTACTCGATCTGAAATGTGCCGAACAACGGCCAGATCGTGCGCAATAAACAAATATGCGATACCAATTTTCTCTTTCAATGACTCAAGAAGATTTACTACTTGCGCCTGGATGGAAACATCCAAGGCGCTGATAGGTTCATCGCAAATAATCAGCTCTGGTTCTACGGCTAACGCACGAGCGATGCCGATTCTTTGGCGTTGGCCCCCCGAGAATTGGTGTGGATATCGTGAGGCAAAAGCCGGATCGAGTCCTACTAACTCCAGTAATTCTTCTACGCGATCTCCCCGTTCAGTTTTCAATGGAAGATTATGTGTGACCAACGGTTCAGACAAGATTTGACGTACGGATTGTCTAGGATCCAAACTTGAATATGGGTCTTGAAAAACCATCTGCACTTTCCGTCGCAAGGGGCGCATATGGCTTGGCTTAAGGTGAACTATCTCTTGCCCATCAAGAACAATTGATCCTTCATGCGGCTCATTAACTCTAACGATTGCCCGTCCGACGGTAGTTTTCCCCGAACCTGATTCTCCAACTAAACCCAACGTTTCTCCTCGGTTGATTGAGAACGAAACATCATTGACCGCGTGGACAAAGTGACTTGCCTTGCGAATTAGTCCCCCACCAATGGGGAAACGAACTGAGAGATTTTCTACTTTTAAGATGGGATCATTGTTATTCATGATTGATCCTTCCCTGCGGGGCCCAACATGCGACGGCTCTCTCTTTGGAAAGGTGAGCAAAAAGAGGAACTTCGGAGCTACATTTCGCGATCGCAAAATCACATCGAGGTGCGAATGAACATCCAGGATCAACCTTTGTCATATCTGGTGGAACCCCAGGGATCGGAACGAGATTTCCAACTCGTGGACGATCTAATCTCGGGATCGATCTCAGAAGCCCTGAGGTATAAGGATGGTTTGGATTCTCTAACACGTTCTCTGTAAATCCTTGTTCTACTGCTTGACCGGCATACATGACCGTTATCTTCTCGGTAAATCCAGCTACGACGCCCATGTCATGAGTGATCAGCAGCAGGCTCATTCCTAGCTCTTTTTGAAGTCCAGCAAGAAGTTCCAATATCTGCGCCTGGATCGTGACATCGAGAGCAGTTGTCGGTTCATCGGCAATCAGCAGGGCCGGTTCGCAAGAAAGTGCCATCGCAATCATCGCTCGTTGGCGCATTCCTCCAGACATCTGGTGTGGATATTGCTCAATCCGCTCGCTAGGGGCTGGTATGCCTACCAATTCCAACAATTCAATGGCTCTATTTCTAGCCGCCTTGCCGTGAGCTTTCTTATGTACTTCAAGTTGTTCAACTATTTGCTCACGAATTGTCAGAACAGGATTCAAACTTACGAGAGGGTCCTGGAAAATCATTGCAATGGATTTGCCGCGCAAAAAGCGCAATTCTCGTTCTGGTGCTCCGATAAGTTCTACACCTTTAAATTTAACGCTTCCGCTTGAAATTTTGGAAGTCTTCTTAGGTAGCAACCCTAAGATGGCAAGGGCACTTACGCTCTTTCCCGAACCCGATTCGCCAACCAACGCCATCGACTGGCCCTCTTCAAGGGTGTAGCTAAGACCACGCACTGCTCGAACATGACCTTGGCGAGAATTAAATTCAACATGGAGGTCTTTAACTTCCAGCATAGGGATCGCCATCTGCTATCTCACCGACTTAGGGTCAACGGCTTTTCTCAAGCCATCACCGATGAAATTCACTGCGAGCACTGTTATGACAATCATGAATGCTGCAGGTATCCACATCCACTGTTTATCCAAAAGCACATCTGGCGCTTGGGCAAGATTTACCGCTTGACCCCAACTCGGAGCTGGCGGGCGCACACCCAGACCTAGAAAACTAAGCGAAGCTTCTGTAAGAATTGCATTAGAGATTCCAAAAGTAGCAACAACCGAAAGTGGGCCAAGGAGATTTGGGAATATATGCCTGGTAAGAATCCTTCGTGTTGGAACTCCGATGACCCTGGCAGCGGTGATGTACTCCTGCTCTCGTAAAGATAGTACTTGACCTCGCACTAACCTTGCCGAAGTCGGCCATGTGGAAAGTGCGATTACAACCAGCACTGAAAATAGGCTAGGGCCAACGATTGAGATGAACACAATGACGAGAATCAATGGTGGAATACTCATAACACCGTCGGTCATACGCATTAAGAATGTGTCAACCCATTTACCGAAATATCCGGAAGCCAACCCAACGCTAATACCAATGCAAAGGGCGATCGTTACCGCCCCCAAACCCACAAGAATTGATGTTCGGGCGCCATAGGCAACCCGAGCCCATACATCTCGACCCACATCATCGGTACCTAGCCAATGCCCATTTCCAGGTGCTTTAGCAACAGAATCAAGGCTTAGCGAAGTTGGCCCAAGTGGTGCTATCACCCGCGCAAACGCTGCCATCAGAGCAACTGTTGCTACAACAACCAATCCCACCAATGCCAGACGGTACGTTGAAAACCTGTATACCGCTTCCCTGAACGAAGATGAACTATTCGTCAGTGCCGCTAATTCTCGCCGTTTAGCCAAGACGCACCCGCGGATCTGCAATGGTGTAGGCAATATCAGCCAAAAGATTTCCGACAACTACTGTCGCAGCGACCACAAGAACTATGCCCATAACCATGGTGGAATCTCGATAATTTGCAGCTCTAACTGCCAACTGGCCCATTCCGGGCCAATTGAAAATTGTTTCAGTGATTACAGCACCTGCAATAATCTCAGAGACGTGCATACCTACTATAGAAATAACAGGGATTAAGGCATTTCGGAAAGCATGAGTAAATACAATCTTTCGTTCGCTCAAACCCTTAGATCGAGCGGTAATCATGTACTCAGAATTAAGGACATCCAACATGCTGGCACGGGTATATCGAATTATCGGTGCCGCGACAGTCAACGCCAACACAGACCCAGGCAAAACCATATGTTTAACGAGATCGGTAAATGTTTCATTACCGACTTCATGCATCTCCCCTGTCGGCAAGAGATTCAACTTAATGCTGATAAAATAAATGCACCCAAGGGAAACTATAAAACTTGGAATTCCGATGAACAGTACCGGCAAAGATCCAACTAAGTAATCTATCCATGAGTTCTCTTTTATTGCAGCTAAAATTCCGAAACAAATTCCAATAATGACACCCAGCAATAGGGCCACGAAAATCAAACCAGCTGAGGCGCCAATTCTATTCTTTAGCGCATCGGTGACACTACTTACCTCTGAGGAGGAATATCCAAGATCTCCTCGTACAACCTTGCCGAGCCAAATTCCATATCGAATCGGGAGTGGCCTATCTAGGCCAAGAGCCGCTCTGGCGGCCTGCATATCTGCTGCGCTCATTTGAGCGACAACCTCTGGGCCCATTCGCGCACTGAGTTCATCACCGGGAGCAAAAGAAATTCCCATATAAACTAGAGCACTTGTCATCCAAAGTACGAGAATGCCAGACAGGATTCGGCGAACGATGTGCCTAACCATTAGTTCACCACTCCCGTCTTCTCTTCAAAAAAATGTAACGAAACTTCTTATAAAAGAAATAGCGCGGGAGAGGACAACCCTCTCAGCCTCTCCCGCGCCCTTGTCTTTAGGAGTATTACGTCCCTTTACTTGGCTGCCATCGTCCAACCGGAAACGTTGAACGTGGAGTCACGATCATTCGCAAAGAGAGCAAATGAACCACCGAGTCGAGTACTCACGGCATTGAGAGTTTGCTTTTCCCAGATAGTAATGAAAGGCACATCAGTATTGATGATGGCTGCAATCTTGGCCTTAATTGCATCTTGAGTTGCTGGGACCGTAGTCGCCAACAAATCTAGGAACAATTGATCAAGAGCGCAGTTGGCATACCAACTGTTTAATGGAGCCTTACAGTTGAAGTACCCAGCGCTTCGTGAAGCGCCAAGACCGATAGATCCGCCAGAGTTCAAAGTCAATGCATATGTTGCATCTTTTGAATTCTGCTTAGAAACCCATGCTGCTTGATCCACTGGATTTAGCACAACGTTAAGACCAACGGCCTGTAGTTGTTGTTGCATTACAGGAACCATCTTTGGCCAGGCTGGATCAGTTAAAGGCGAATACATAATCTCGAACTTCTGTGTCAGATCGACACCAGACTCTTTTAAGAGAGCCTTCGCCTTTGTTGGGTTGTACTCGTATGGATCTAGACCAGCGATTGTCTGATCGAATCCACCAAGCATCCAACGAATTGTTCCGTGTCCACCCAAGAGATTTGTCAACATCGAGCGACGGTCAATTGCGTACATGACAGCTTGGCGAACTTTAACGTTCGCGGCCATTCCCTGGTCTGCACGGAATTGGAAGAATTCTCCAGCTACTGTGCTGTTCCAGATTGTCTTGTACTTAGTTTTCATAGTCGCAAGCTGAGATTCAAGATCTACTCCAATATCAATGGCAAGGTCCAACTCACCCTTTTTCAACATTGGTAATACGTTAGCTGGCTTGGTATTGACCATGAAATAGATTGTGTCAATCTTCGGCGCACCGCCGAAATAATTTGGGTTCGCTTGAAACACAATGTACTGATTGCGCTTGAAGAGTTTCATAATGTAAGGGCCTGTTCCAACTGGCTTGTCCACTACAAAGTTAGATAGCGCATATTCAGCATTTGAAAGGCCATCAACCTTTTTAGCAGGAACAATGGAATACACAGCATCTGTGATTAGACGAACAAACTGAGAGTTGGACTGGGTTAGCTTAATCTTGACTACATAATCAGAGACTTTGGTAAGCCCCTTTGGAGTCACATCAAGTTTACCGAGGGCATCCGAACAACCTTGAACAAGTCTCCACTGTGTTGGCTGGTAACCAATGTAGCCGGCTGGACCAAAGTGGCACGCCATGCTGATTGTGGAAATAACGTCTGCTGCTGTGAATGGCTTACCATCACTCCACTTAACGCCTTGTGCCAGCGTAAATGTGAACTCAGATGCATCAGCACTTGCAACCCAGCTCGTTGCAAGGTCAGGAAGAATTGTCTTCTCATCTGGGGCGACCTTCACAAGGTTTGAGAAAATCAGTGCGTTAAGAAGGTGATCGCTACCGGAGCTATTTCTGGTTGGTCCGAAAGCTTGTGAAATATCACCAAGACGGGTCATCCGCAGAACAACAGGATTCTTAACAGCTGAGGCCATTGCGGATTTTGCAGATGTCTTGCTACTTGTCGTGGCCGCCTGCGCTGGAATGGCAGTAAGTGAGACCGCCAAAAGCAGAGAAAGGCTGACGATCAAACTATTTCTAGTTTTGTTTTGCATTTGAAATTCCTCTCCAATAGGTGTGGTTCTCCCAAGAATTCTGCTGAGGGCACTCAACTCCAGGGCGTTGTTAGGGTTAAAATAGTCATAGCGCGTGTGCAAACACAATGATTTGCGCGTCTAATAGTTATCAAAACCGCTAATATTAAAGTTGAGTTAGCGGAATTTTTCGATTAGATCACCCCGAAGACCTACCCCCAAACCTGGGCCGTCTGGCAGTCGAACACTTCGTCCATCAGAATCCAATGGCTTATCCAAAATTCCATCGACGTAATAAAACTCACCGATGATATCTGAAGGAAATCGCATTGAAAGCCCTGGCATTGCACATGCAACTTGGAGTTGCGCGGCAGCTCCTACACCGCTTTCACCATTAGATCCGATGAGTGAATCTAATCCGAACGCATCTGCGATCCGTCCCATTTCGACGGCTTTCGAAGGCCCCCCGCTCTTGCCGACATAAATACTAATTACATCAGCAGCTTCTGCTCGCAGGACAGATACAAGATCATCAAGGTCGAAAACACTTTCATCTGCAATTACCGGGATCCCGAGCTCTTTCATTTCGTGCATACCCTGGAGATCGCCCGCGGCTACTGGTTGTTCTAGGAATGCAGGGTTATGTTCGCGCATGATTGAAACTGCTAAGCGCGCTTCACTTCGTCGGTATCCGGTGTTTGCATCCGTACCAAGAAAAGTATCTGCACCTACCAAGGCTCGCGTATAGGCAAAGCGATCACCGTCATCGATTGGATCTCTACCAATCTTCAATTTGAACGCACCAAAACCCATTTTGGTTGCTGCTTCATACACATGCTTTATGCGTGCCTTGTCTCCGCTGAGAGAAAACTTGATAGGTACTTCAGTGCGAATCGCTCCACCCAACGCATCTGCCATCGTTATGTCTAACGATCTTGCGTAGGCATCCCATAAAGCTGTAGCCACACCAGCTTTAGTGAATGGGCTAGCAGCGAGCGCCGTTTCCATTTTGGAAAGCAAATTTTCGACAGGAGAAATGGTCTGGCCTATCAGGGCGGGAGCAAGAACAGTCCTGATTGCGTGCTCCGCAGTCCCGCTATCTTCGCCACTCCACCCTAGGGTTCCGCTAACTTCCCCAATTCCTTCGATTCCTGAGGAGAGAATAATTCTCACAATCAAGAAATTAGAATGATCATGAACACCGCTAGAACCCTGAACTACGAGCGAGGGGTGGACTATGGGGTCAACTTTTAGTGTCTGAATAGACTTGATCGTTGCTTTAATAGTTTTTGTGGTCATATTCACAGTCTTCTCTTTAACCACTGATTTTTCTAATCATTTTTAGTACAAAAGATTCAATTAAAATGCCAAACTTGTGACAGATTTAGTCGAGCTCCAAGTGTCCCAAAGCTAACTCAATGGCGTTGCGCGTGATCAAAGAAATGAGTTCATCCACTGGCAGGGACGCCGTCCAACTAATAGAGCCGACACTGATAACTAAGCCCCCGCTATCTGTCGTCAGACTTACAAGTTCTGCGCCCGCTCCCTCACCGTTTAGCCCCCGCGCAAGCAGTCGGGTGTTAGGCGGGGAATTCGCATCGCGTTTGTCAGTTTCGTGGCCTGATGCACCACCAGGACAACGCGCAACGAGAGATTTCAAACCAAACTCATCACCGACTTTTAAGTCGGTATTGAGGAAGATTGGGTGGTTCGGGTCTATTACTTCATATGGAGCGCCCGTTCCCATTCCAGCAAAGCTCATGACGACGCCTAGGAGAGAGCTCTCAACCTCATGCCGTAAACCAAACCGGCTTGGTATCAGAGCCCCTTCGCCAGAATAGGCGCGGTGAGGAAGCCAGTCTGATAAATCCATATTGTTAACTGTCATGGAATTCTCGTGAAGATCAACACTGCAATTTATTCCATTACCACCGAGGTAAAGTAGTTTGCCACCTTCATGTTGAACCCATTTCTTCAATTTCTCATACATATTAATCGTCCAATATTCTGGATGTGTGCTCAAAATAAGGACTTTGTAATCACTTAGCTCAAGTTCGCCCAGATCAAACTGGTTTTCCGAATACAAGTCGTAACCGTAGTGTGATGCTTCCATCCACCCAAGAAGTCTCCACTCCCCAGCAGCAAGGTGCTCGGCTCCTATCTTTTTGATCGGATCCGTAATCTTTTCATAGAGATCGTCACTGTTAATCGGTTCAGGGCGATCAAAAGAAATGGGATCAAATGAATTTCCAACCCACCAGACCGCACCAGTTGGTCTAAACCAAGGCGACGTTTGGGTAACAGAAACTGATGGACTCAAGGGCAATTTATCGGAGGCGACATAATTACTGCGCCCGCCCCAATCGTTGTAGGCATTCCAGCAGATATTAGAAGTCAGAATTGCAATTTCTTTCTTTTTGGCAGATTTTGCAGGCGCCACAATCCACGGAAATGAGAACGTTTCACCACTCAAGGTTTTCATATGAATGTAATAAAGTCCGCTTACCTCAGGCGCAACTATCTGGCGCGCTTCTATATCAGGAGGAAAATCAAAGCGAGCGTGGTTCCAATCCACCCCTAGTTGCGAAATATCTCCGTCGGGAATGGTTTGAGAATCACCTTGTGGCGCGAAGGGTTCGAACCTCCCGATATCCCGAATCTTTTCCTTCTCCCACCCGTATCTCCATAATGAGATATCAACAATCTCATATGAGGAAAAGCGAATTTCTCCAACTTCACCGCTTCGGATCCACTTCGGCCACATATATCCAACTAATGATTTTGACATTAATCGAAATTGTTTTGGTTCCATTGAATTACTAATATCGATATCGGAAAGTTTTGACCCGAAATTCTGGTGAGCAAGGGTCACCTTGTAGTGCCCCGGATCCAGATCTAGATCGATGGCACCAGAGGCGCTAGACCTGGCAGAACTTCTCTGGCCCGTTTTCTGATTTTGAAACTCCACTGTTGCATCAGCAATCGCAACATACATCTCGTCGCTGACGTAACCTAAGAGCACCGATTTACCTCAGTGGTAATTCGTATGCGGTGTTGAGATAGATCTGAGCCGCATCATGCATATCTTGTATCGAAATTGATTCATCGGGTGCATACTTCCAGTCTCCTGGTCCAAAAACTAAACTTTCAATTCCAATCGCTTGCATGTCCGCAGCATCGGTTACAAACGCCTGAACTGGCAATTTAGTTGTAACGGTTGGATTTGATTTCTTTACGTCTTTATACGCTCGGCTAAGAGCGTCCATCAGTGGACTCTCCTTCTTTCCTTCGAAGGCTTTCTGTGCTGCAGTAATCTTGATTTTATAGGTGCATCCATCAACTGCTACTGCATCAACAACTTTTTTAAGGTCAGCCAACACAGTGTGTCGATTCATATCAGGAAGAGTGCGAATGTCACCAAGAAGAGTGGCTTCTGGTGCAATACACCCAGCTGCGAATCCTCCGTTAAGGACGCCAACGAGTACGATCGGTAGGTCGGGAAGGTCCGCATGAGGCTGATGGGTCAAGACCATCTTCGGAATATCCGAATAGAGTGAAACGGCGGCCTTTAGCGCATCGATACCATCTGCAAACCGTGAAACATGTGAAGCTTTTCCTGTAACCGAAATTTTAAATTTGACTGCTCCACCATGGGCATAGTGAATGCCCATATTTGTAGGCTCTCCACATATACCGAAACCCTCGTTTGGACCTTCTGAAGCCAGAACATATTTCGTTCCGAGCCCGACAGTGTCATGATGCATTACCGCATGAAGAATTAAATCCCTTGGCAAAGTTTTTCCCTTTGCGGCGGTTTCAACGGCAGCCACCATGGCCGCAAGGCCACCTTTCATATCAGAAGCCGCCCCACCAAATAATCTGTCCCCATCGATCCAGCCCTCTAGCGGATCGCGCGTCCAACCATCAAGGTGATATGCCCCATCCATGTGGGCATTTATTACCAGTGGGAGTTGACTCGAATCTTTGCCCGGAATTCGGACTATGACGTTAGGTCGTCCGGCTACTACGTCTTCGTCATGCGCCAAAATACCTTGGCTTCTAAACCTGTCTGCTAGGTACTGTGCTAGTGCACCTTCATTATCGCGATCGGTTTGAAACCGGATAACATCGCGGGCCAGCGTGACTAATTGGTGGCGGTCAACAGATGGAAGTGATGTCATAGGCGCGAGTATGCCAACAAAGATGCGCCAAACAAATACTAATTCCTCCAACAAAACTATCAAACCACCAAGTCGGGTCGGTCTACTTGGGGCATGTGCTATCTGGATAATCGAAGTCTCGCTCTACCTACCTGTGGGATATTGCGACTTTTCAATATCAGCTTTTGAAAAATAATAGGCTCCTGCAAACCCATGGAGCTTTCCGTCATCAGCTTTGTAGTTGATATATACCTGGTCAACAGCACCGGCGCCTCGAGTTTGGGCAGCAAATTCATTTACTTCAGGATCTTTAAGTGCAATTGACTTCATCTTCACGACTGACTTTCACCATACACGCCTCATTTGTCCTCGCCTATTCTCCTTTTGCGTCTGCGTATCCCCACACGTCAAAGTCATCCAGATTGATGGTTTCATATCCACGTAGTTCGAGGGCAGAAACTATCTGTGCCCGATGTTCCGTCGCATGATGAACGGCTTGCGAAAGAATCGTTGAGCGAGCCCGCATGATCGTCTTTCCTTCATATTCCCGCGGTATTAAAGCCTCCGGTGTGGCGCAAGCTCGAAGTAATCGATCATCAAAAAGTTGCGCCTTGCGAGAGAACTCAGCCATTTCTCTAGTCGAAGTAGGTTGCTCGAATTCACTATGCATTTCACCTGTAAGTCGAAATCCATACCAGTCAGCCGAGGAAAGAATGTGGTGGATGATCTTTGCGACAGTCCACTCTGGGTTCACTACATAGGAGGAA
>Ga0194037_1000774_pt1 | contig 24820 bp, 15 predicted proteins | sample JunL306m_MetaG_FD_148653 | JGI IMG/M metagenome (GOLD analysis project Ga0194037, IMG submission 148653) | Anoxic zone freshwater microbial communities from boreal shield lake in IISD Experimental Lakes Area, Ontario, Canada - Jun2016-L304-6m | ecosystem: Environmental > Aquatic > Freshwater >...
GTGTGCAGCCAACGACGCGGCACGGGCGTGGCCATTACCGGCGGCGAGCAGTGCCGCGTCGTTGGCTGCACACTCCGCAATCTGGGTAATCACGCGGTCACCGTGTTCAACGGACGCGAGCACGGCGTCGTCGGTTGCGACATGTTTGGGATGGGCGGCGGCGGCATCTACCTCGTGGGCGGCGATCGGCCGTCGCTCACGCCGGCGGGCCACTATGCCGAGAACAATCACATCCATCATTTCGGCCGCTGGGATCGAATGTATCGGCCCGGCGTGTTCATGAGCGGCGTCGGCCTGCGCGCATCGCACAACCTGATCCACGACGCGCCGCATTCGGCGATCCTGTTCGGCGGCAACGATCATCGGATCGAGTTCAACGAGATCCACAACGTGTGTCAGGAGTCGCACGACTGCGGCGCGATCTACGCCGGGCGCAGCTGGCTCCTGCGCGGACACGTGATCCAGAACAACTACCTGCATCATCTCAGCGGCAAGGATGGCGGTCCGTGCAACGGCATCTATCTCGATGACCTGTTCTCCTCCGCGACGGTGCAGGGCAATATTTTCTTCCAGGTGCTGCGGCCTGTCTTCCTCGGCGGCGGGCGCGACAACCTCATCGTGAACAACGTGTTCGTGGATTGTCCCAAGGCCCTGCATGTGGATGCGCGCGCGCTCGGTTGGTGCGGCCCGCACGCCGAGAGACGCATCAAGGAGGCCAGCGAAAAAGGCACTATCACGGGCATCCGCTACAAGGAGCCGCCCTATAGCACGCGCTATCCGCAACTGGTCAACCTGCTCGCTGACGAACCAAAGAAACCCAAGGGCAACATCGTGCGCCGGAATATTTTCTGGCAGGGACAAGGTGAGAATCTCCGCCGCGTTGCGCAAGGCGCGCCCGTGAAGGACACGTGGTGGAACGACATCGAGACCATCCTCCTCCCGCTGGTGCAGCTCGAGGACAATCTGATCAACAGCGATCCGCTTTTTGTGGATGCCGCCGCGGGAAACTTCCAACTCCGCGCGGATTCGCCGGCGTGGAAACTTGGCTTCGAGAAAATCCCGGTGGCGCAGATCGGACTTCAGCAGGATGAACTCCGCGCGAGTTGGCCGGTGCAGCATCCGGTGCATCCACTGCAAGCGGTGAGCATCGAGAAAGAACAACCGCCGACCAATAAAGTGAACACGAAATGATGCCTGCAGAATAACGTGACTCAACGGTCATCAGGGCCGTGAGGCTAAAAGTCGAAGAACCGCGAATTCAGAGCTGACCTTCGACCTTTGACGTTGAGACTCTTCCTTCACCCGTCCGCTACGCTACGCCGTCGCCTTAATTATTGGAGATGGTATGAGTTGATGGGCTGGCGAAAGCGGGTGATGGCGGTGCGTGAATGCTTGGCAACTCAGTGCTGGATGACCTGGAGGCGGGTGAAGTTCTTCACGGACCCGCCAGGAAGCGTGTAGGAAATCTGGGTCGGGCTGTCGGTGTCCGGAGTGACCGCGGTCCACGGATCCGCAATCCCAAGGTCGGTGGATTTTTCGATCACATAGCTGACGTCGCCGTTGGTGACGGCTTCGGCGCGCTTGTTGAAGGTGACGGTGTTGCCGACGAAGGTGCCCGCCGCGCCGTCGGAGCCCGAGGGATTGAGCGCCAGCGCGTATTCAACGAGGTTGGGAATGCCGTCGTTGTCGGAATCGCCGTTAGGGCCGCCCGTCACGCCATGGGTGAGCGCCCAGGAGGCGTAGTTGCCGAGGGGGGCGATGAGCTTGATGTCGGTGGCGGAATAAGCGATGGCGAAGCCGGCGGGCAGGCCGGTGACCGTGGTGAAGGCAGGCGTGGTGCCGGTGTAGGTGGCGATCGTGTAGCTGCTCGCCGTGGGCGAAACCGCCGTGATCGCCAGCGTGGCACCGGCGCTGAGGGTCAACGCGCCATTCACGGCGAGCAAGTCGGTGGTGCTGCCATTGATCTTCACCGCCAAAGTGCCGGTGAGGGTCGCCGCGCCCGTGGTGAGTGTGCTGGCACCGTTGCCCGGAGCAATGGTGCCCGCAGCGGTGACGTTGCCATGGATGGTTCCTGAACCGCTGAGAGTGGCACCCGCGGCGACGCTGACCGCGCTGCCTGCGGCGGTGCTGCCGGTGACGCTCAGCGTGCCGGCGGTGATCGTCGTCGCGCCGCTGTAGCTATTGGTGCCCGACAGCAGGAGCGTTGCCGTGCCAAGTTTGGTCAGGCCGATGGCGCCACCGCCGGTGCCGGTGGAGTTGGCGATGGTGTCGCTGACCGTGAAGGTGTTAGCGCTGGCGCTGGTGGTATCGAAGGCGATGATGGCCCCTGACGCAAAACCGGTGGAGCTCGTGCCATTTGCGCCGCCCAGATTGCCCAGCAGGGTAGTGACGTCGCTCGCGGTGAACCCATTGGTTCCCGCGCTATCGACATTCAAGGCCAGGGTGGCATTGGAAGCGACTTTAACATTGGCAGCGGTCCAATTTGCGGTGTTGCCGTTGTAAAGCGAGGCCGCCTTGCCAAACCGCAAAACGCCCGCGCTGTTGACCGTGGTGGTGCCGGTATAGGTGTTGTTGCCGCTCAAGAGCCACTTGCCCGCCACGATGTTGATTGCCAGAACGGCGCTGCCGTCGCTGATCACGCCGCGGATCTCGTTGGTTCCGGCGGTGTAGGTGCCTCCCAGATTCCATTTTCCGGCAAAGATGTTGTTCGTGATATTGCCGGTCAGAGTGAGGGTGTTGCCGCCGTTGTTATTCAATGCCAATGCGTTGAGACTCCCCACATTCCACGCGCGGTCGGTGGATTGCGGCGCGGTGAAGCCGGTGAGATTGAGCGCCCGGTTGTTGATGGTAATCAGGCCGCCCGAGCCGAGCGCGGAGTTGCTTCCCGTGTTGGCGAAGACGGTCGTCGCATTCGCGGTGAGATGTGCCCACCCGTTCATGCCATTGACTCCTCCGGCGAAGCTGTTGTTGGCGTTGGTCAAGGTGACGGTGCTGGTGGTCGTTGGACCGCCCCCGTAAACCAACTGGGTGGCCGCACCTGAGAGGACACCGTTGAGGGTCAAGCTGCCCGTGGATTGCTTCACCGTGGTCGAGATGTTCGAGTTGACGATGATGCTGGATGTCGAACTCGTCGTTGCCCCACCCAACGTCACGGCGCCGGTTCCGGTGATGTCGCCGGTGGAAATGGTGAGGGTCTGGCCGGCGGTCGTCACATCGACCTCGCCCTGCCCGGCGTTGACCGTGAACCCGCGGGTGTAGGTGGCCGAATTGCCGGTGTAGGAAAGCGTGCCTTTGTTCGCGGCGTCGCCGAGCACGACCGCGGAGGTCGCGTTGCCCAAGCTGCTCGCGCCGCCGCTCACCACGATGCTGGAGGCGACCAGCGTGCCCGCGCTGATCTGCGTTGCGCCGTCGTAGGTGTTCGATGCGGAGACCGTCAGGGTGCCCGCACCGCTCTTGGTGAGGGTGCTGCCGGTGCCTTGCAGGGCCGTGGCGAAGCTGACGCTCTGGCCGTTGGTGTCGATGTTCCACGTCTGGCTGCCCGCGGTGCTGAAGCGGCCCGAGTAGTCAAAGGCGTTGGACGCCGAGAATTGCAGGATGCCGCCCGTCGTCATGAGGACGGTGCCCGCGGCATTGGCCAGTTGTTTGCCCAGCGGGCCGGCAACGTTGGCGTTCTCCGCAACGCCCAGGTTCAGAATACCGCCGCTGATCGTCGTGTTGCCCGTGTAGGTGTTGGCGTTGAGCAAGCTCAGCGTGCTGGCACCGGTCTTGAGCACTGCGGCTCCGGTGCCCGTGATGGTGAGGTTGGCCGGCGTGTTCACAAGGCCGTTGTTGACGGTCAGGCCGTTGGCGGTCAGGCCGAACGCGCTCAAGTCCAGAGTGGCCCCGGTGCCGACGGTGACCAACCCGGCGGCGGTGATGCTGCTGCCGCTGACCTTCAGCGCGCCGCTGCTGACGTTCAAGTTCCCGAGCGTCCGGTTGGACGTGAGCAGCGCCGGGCTTCCCGTGGTGGCTGTGCCGCTGTAGAGAAGCGTGGATCCCGCATTGATCGTCCCGGTGCCGCTCAGGGTGATGACACTCGAATTGCCGCCGGTGGCTTGCAAGGTGACGCCGGCACCGATGTGGGTGGTCACGTTGGTCGCAGAGAGATCCAACTGTTGGACCTTCATGACGCCGCCGGCTGTCGTGCTGTTAAACGCCCAGCTGGTCGTCCCGGTGCCCGTCGTCAGAGTGTTAGGCCTCCAGATGGCGGTGCTGGTGGTTCCATTGAAAGTAAACCCGTTCAAATCCAACGCATACGAATCGATCCCGTTCACGCCGGATCCGTTGGATTCCGCAATCACTTGGCCGGAGTATGTCGTTGCCGTCACGTTGCTGCCCAAAACCAACTTATTGGCGGAAATATTCGTTCCGGAAACGCCGTATTGGAGGTAATACACCGAGGCCGTCCCACCCACTGACGATGACTGGAGCGTGTTCGTCATGTTGGCGATGTTGTTGTTATTTCTAGCCGTGAAGGCCACTCCGGCCGCTCCGGCGGCATCAAGATTCCAGGTATTGCCCGTGCCGTTTGCGACAATGCCAAACCCAAACGAACCCGCGCTCAAGGTGACGCCGGAACCGATGGTGTTCGTCGCGTTCGACCCGGTCGCCCACAGTAAATTGCCGGTTTGCCCGCTCGTCACGGTGCCCCCGGTGAGGTTGAACGATCCGGCAGTCAGGCGCAAACCACTAGTAGGGGTCCCCGAATCGCTCATGGTGATGTTGCCGGAGCTCATGGCGAGAACGCCGCTTATGTAGGACTGTGATGTGCTTACGATATTAAGCGCTGTCATCTTGAGCGTGCCCCCGGCAACCGTCACGTTGCCGCCAACAAGCGCCTGATATTGGTTGCTGGTGCCGCTACTCTGCAACACGAGCAACCCGCCGCTGTTCACGTTGATGCCGCCCGTGGCCGTCAACGTGTAGGTCGTGGTGGCGAGGGCTGGATCCCCGATCTGGAGCTCCGCCGAGCCGCCGCCGGTGGCACCCAGGGTGATCGCGTTGGCCACCGTGAGGTTCCGGAGCACCGTCAGTTGGTTCGTGACGGCCGAAGTCTGGGTGAAGTTCAGCGTGCCCAAGGCCCCGCTGGCGGCGGCATCGTAGATCACGATGCGGCTGGCCGTCGCGTTGTCGAGCAGCGCGGTGTTGCCGGTGATAGGCACGCTGGCCGGGGTCCAGTTGCCCGCCGTGGACCAAGTGCCGCCGGTGGTGGCGCTGGTCCACGTTTGGGCGGAGGCCGAGGGCGCGAGATACACCACCAGGCTCAGGACGGCGGTCGAGGCGGCAAGGAATGGATTGGATGCGGGTTTCATCGTGGATTTTCCCAAAGGATTAGCGAGAAGCTAGCGAAGTTTCCGAAACCGTCTATTGGCGGATCCGCCAATAGGGCGTTTTGGCACCGGGCAGAATGCCCGGGCCACCGTGGCGCGGGCATTCTGCCCGCCGCCTCTCTTCATTTTGGCTCATTCAATCTCCCGGCAGGTCACCCAGGACCAGATCCGGATTATCCGGCCCGAAGTGCTTGAGCATCACGATCGGGTCGGAATCCGATAGATTGCGGATCGTGACACCGGCTTTGGCGGTCGTTTCACTGACGAAATATTCGTCCTGGGTCAACTGTCCGAAGCGGATCAACGCCGGGGTCTCGACATCCCAGTTGCCCAGTTTGCCGTGCCCCTGCATCAGGATCAACCCGTATGCGCCCTGATCCTTGATCACCACGGTTTGGCCGGGCAGGACGGTCAGCTCCTTGGCACTGTAGGCGGTGGATTTGTAGCAAATCCAGTTCTCGACATAGCCGGCGGCCCGCATCCCGGCCAGGTCGGAAACCGGCCTGGGGCGCATGAAGTGCGTTCGGGCGAAGTTGGGATTCACGTTTTTGTCCCAGTCGAGCACCTCGATGAGATAATCAAAGTTACCGCGTTGGTCTGCGGGTGTGTCTTTCCAGGGCAAGTCCTCGGGAACAATCTGTTCGCCCGTGAGCGATTGATACATGGCATAAACATCGGACGCCTTTTGCGGCTCGTAGGTGCACAGGCTGCCAGGCGCATGCAGCACCCCCGGCGGCACATCCCAGCCGGTACCCGGTTCCAGGCGATAGGCCTTGGATAGATTGGCCAGCAGCCATACTCCGTCCAAAGCCGGTCACCGATGAGCGCGCCCTTCAATTCGGCCACCGCATCGCGCAGCAGCACTTGTTGGATCGCGCCATTGTCCTCACACACGACGTGGCTCAACCCTTCGTTCAGACTGGTGAGCGGGCCGTTGTCAGCGGGAGTCGTGGATGCCAGCCATCGCTCGTCAATCCCGTCGCGTTGGCCACTTAACGAGAAGGAGTCGTCCGGGTGCAGCTTGATGCGCCGCCCGTGCATAATCGCTGCCGCCGATTTTTTCTAGGATGCGCAGCGCCCGGTCGTCGCGGCCGTTCTTGATCAGCCAACGGACGCTTTCAGGCACAAAGAACATGAGTGCAAAGAACAGCCAAGCCGGGATGACCATGACACCAAACATCCATCTCCAGCCGCATTGAACGTTCCAGCTGTGCGGCCAGTTCCGCATGATCGTTGCGGCCGTGGCGTCATCGGGGATTTGGCGGTCATGCAGTGAAATCAACCAGTTGACCACCTGCGCGGAGAGCACGCCGATCATGATCATCGGCTGGTTGAGGGCCACAAACATGCCGCGCTTCTCCGCCGGGGCCATTTCCGCGATATACATCGGCGCCAGCTCCAGGGCAAACCCCATGCCCACGCCGCCCACCATCCGGAATAGGTTATACGATGAGAATGAATCGGCGAGAGCGGTGCCGACGGCGGCCACTGCAAGCAACAGGCTGGCGGCCACCAACAGGCGCTTGCGGCCCAATTTGTCACAGAGCATCCCGCAAAAACCCGCCGATGGCCGAGATCAGGCTGATTTTCCAGATGAACTTGAAATTGGATTGGGGATTGGGATTCATTCTCGTGGGAGCGTTCAATGGGGATTTTCCCGAAGCAATCCGGGCTCAATCAGACGCAGCCGAACGCCGCGCAGGCGCACCTCGCGCCAATCCGGGCCCAGCGACTTCAGGTTAAGCGTCTGGTCGCCCGCGCTGGCCACAGTAAAACAGCCGAGGTGCACGGTTCGATAGCTCTCCAGTCCGCCGCTTGCCGCCAGCCGGGTCGTGGCGGTCGTGGTGCCAAGCGTGCATGCGACGCTCGCCGCAGTAGCGAGGGCCGCCTCGGCTTCGAGTTCGAAGGTGCCGGCTCGCGGCAGGTGGAATTCCCAGTTGAGCACGGTGTTGGCGCGATCCCATTCGCCGATGTAGGCCGTGGCACCGCTGCCGAGCAGGCGGGCATTGGCACCGTAGGCATTGACGACAGCGGCGAGGCTGGCGGGCAGTTCAATGACCCCGGCTGGGTCTGGAGCCGGGAGGTTGTTTGCGATCTGCGCAGCGGTGGCGAACTCCAGTTTGATCACGCTCGCGACCGGATCCGGTGCCTGCGTAGGCAGGGTGAGAACGAGGCCGGCACCCGTCTCGTGCGTGGCGACGGCTTGGCCGGACACCAGCAGCGTGGCCTTGGCCGGGCTGCCTGCGAGGCCGGGCACGACCAGCGATCCGTTAGTCGGCCAATCGAAGACATGCAGGTAGATCGTGTTGTCCTTGGTGGTGCTGCGTCCCCACGGCAGGCGGCGGAAGCGGCTGGCGGTGGTGCCATAGATCGCCTCGCGGTTGGCGTCGATCCAAGCGCCAGCATCCTTGAGGCGTTCCACGCTGGGGGCCGGGATTTCGCCCTCGGCGTTAGGGCCGACGTTGAGCAGGAAGTTGCCGCCCTTGCTGGTGATGTCGATGAGCTTGCGGATGATGTCGGAGGCGGGCTTCCAGTTTTGGTCATAGGACTTGAAGCCCCAGGTTTCGTTCATCGTCATGCAGACTTCAAACAACTGGCCGTCCAGGCCGGTGGCGGGGATTTGGTTCTCGGGCGTGCGCGTGTCGCCGGAGTAGTCGTTCGGGTTTTTGGAGTCCAGCAGGCGGTTGTTGGTGATGATCTGCGGTTGCAGCTTGAGCAGGGGCGCGAACCGCGCGGCGCGCGCCGGCGTCATGCCGATGGGCGTGTCCCACCAGAAGGCGGCCACCTCGCCGTAGTTGGTGAGAAGCTCGCGCACCTGTGGCACAGCGATGCGCTCGATGTAATCGTCGAAACTGCCCGTCTGCGCCGCGTCCCAGCGGCCGAGCGCCGGATCGCCGCCGGCGACGCACCCCTTGTCACCACAGGCCGCGCCGCCGGCATGGTGCCAGTCCTGGGCTTGCGAGTAGTAGATGCCGAAGCGGATGCCCTCGCGCTTGCAGGCGGCGGCGAGCTCCTTGAGCGGATCGCGTTTGAACGGGGTGGCCGCGACGATGTTGAAATCCGAGGTGCGCGTCTGGAACATCGCGAACCCGTCGTGGTGCTTGGCGGTGACCACGATGTATTTCATGCCGGCCTGCTTGGCCAGACGCACCCAGGCATCGGCGTCGAACTTGACCGGATTGAACTGAGATGCATAGCCCGCGTATTCGGCCACCGGGGTTTGGGTGGACAACATGATCCACTCGCCTTGCGAATTGAAGTAGCCAGCGCCCTTGAACTCCTCCATTTTGCGACCGTGGTGGAAGCCGGCAGGCACGGCATAAAGGCCCCAATGGATGAACATTCCGAACTTCGCCTGACGCCACCAGGCGGTGCGCGCCTCGTTCCCCGGGTTCGCGGTGGGGGCGGGTTGCGCGTGCAGGGAGGCGGTGGCGGCCACGGCAAGCGCCAGGCTGATTTTCCAGATGAACTTTAAATTGGATTGGGGATTGGGATTCATTTTGAGAGGGACACGGTGGATCATAAAGCAAGCTAACGGATAGGGATGCGAATCGTCCAGGCGTGCGTGCCGGGACGGTTGGCCTCCGCCTGCAGGCGCTGCGGAAGGGTGACCTCCAAGCCTTGGTCGTCCTGGTGCCATGTCAACGCGTCCGCGCAACCCAGCAGGGTGACCTCGGCTTGTGCGGCGGCCTGCACGCCGTCCAGACGCAACGACTGCCCGGGCCACTGCGTGCAGATGGCATAGGCATAGCGCCCGTCCTTGCTGCGGGTGAATGACACGTTGCGCGCCTTGGCTAACGGCAACGGCCGGGTCGCATAGATGGCCTCGCCATTGACTTTCAGCCAGGCACCCAAGGCGCGCATGCGTTTTTCCTGGTTGGGTGGAATTCGTCCGCAGCCATCAGGGCTGACGATCAACAGCAGGTTTCCTCCCCGGGCAACGATATTCACAAACATGGCAATGGTGGCCTGTTCGGACAGCACGGTGCTTTCATCATTGACCTCCTTCCAGTTATAACCAAACGAGCGGGAAATCGACCGGCATTCCTCCCAAATCATCCCATTCGTCGGGGTGATCGAATGGTATTCGCTGGTCATGAAATCTGCCCGGCCCTTGATGGACCGGCAGCCCTTGCCGCTGCGGTCATTGATCGCCACCTGCTGGCCGCGGGCGGCGGCGCGATTGTAATAGTATGCATTCAACTCCGGGGTGCGCCACGTTTCCGCAGGGGCCTCCCACTCACCGTCATACCAGATCAGGTCGGGATTGGTTTTATCAATCAGCTCCTTGATCTGGGGAACCAGGTAATCGCGGGCATAGTCACCTACCGGCACCTTGCCCATCATGAAGGGCGCGTTGTCCTCGAGCGGCCCGGTGACCCGCCCGTTGAATCCGACGTCCAACAACTTGCCGTCCTTGACCACCGGGTAATTCCATTCCCCCACCGAAGTATAAACCCCGAACTTGAGCCCCTTGCTTTGGCAGGCTTGGGCCAGCTCCGTGGCAAAATCGCGTTTCATGCCGATTTCCATCGAATTGCGGTGCGTCACGGATGACTGCCACAGGCAAAATCCGCCATGATGTTTCAAAAACGGCACGACATACTTCATGCCGCAGTCCTGGGCCAGCTGCGCGAATGCCGCAGGATCAAAGTGGTCGGCCCGCAGCAAATCAATCAGGTCATCGCCAGTGAAATCCTTGCCCCAGGTCGCATCGTGGTAGTCCTTGAGCGGACCAAGCATCCACGACTCATACCAATCCGGATAGACCGCATCCGTCGGGTTCTTTTGCCAGGTGCCATAGCCGGCCACCGACCACGGACCCCAGTCGATGAAAAGGCCCAGCTTGGCATCCTGGAACCATTCCGGGCACGGGTGGCGGACCAGCGAGTCCCACGCAGGTTGATAGATCCCGCTGGCGTTGACCCGCTTGATGTCGGCCCACGATTGATCGGCGAAGGCCGTGACGCGCAGGGTGTCGGATCGCAATAAGTCCGCAGGGCCGTGCGGATACTTGAACGGCGCATAGTTGGCCGGACGCCTGGGCTGCTGCCCCACCGGCGGATGCGCCTCGGGCGACAATTCCGCCTTTGCGATCAGGGCACCTCCCACCAGGGCGATGATCCCGCTGCCAAGGACGAGTGTTTGACAGACCGCGACGACTGCGGCAGTGAGGAAATGGGCAATGCGTGCGGGCTTCATGGTGAGACTTTTCAAATCAGGCAGGCGACTCTGGGCACGATCCTCAGAAATCGCCATTGGCGGATCCGCCAATGGTCCGATCAAAGTGATTCATGCCTTGAGGAGGTCATCGGTCAATGAGCTCATTTCAACCGTGAACATGACCGATCTACGATTTGGATCTTTCCAAACCTCGATGGATGCGCCAACAGGGGCGGGTGATGTCTTACACAATCGGATTGGATTACGGGACCAACTCGGCACGCGCGTTGGTGGTGGAATGTGCGACTGGCCGGGAAATCGGCACGGCGGTGGTGAATTACCCTTCGGGTGACCAGGGGGTCCTGCTGGATTGCTCTGACCACCAACTGGCGCGGCAAAACCCTGCGGACTATCTGTTTGCGCTGGAGCAGGCGACGGTGCAGGCGGTGCAAGCCGCGCGGCTGGCAGAGCCGGAGTTTCGAGCGGACCGGGTGGTGGGCATCGGCATGGACGGCACCGGCTCGAGCCCGCTGCCGGTGGACGCCAATAACATCCCGCTGGCCAGCCAGTCACGCTTTGCGGCCAACCCGAATGCCCAGTGCTGGTTGTGGAAGGATCACACCAGCATCCCCGAGGCGATGGCCATCACCGCCTGCGCCCGCCAGCTGCGCCCGCACTATCTGGCAAAAATCGGCGGCACCTATTCGTCCGAGTGGTTCTGGGCGAAACTCTGGCATTGCCTCAAGGTGGACGCCGAGGTGTTTGAGGCGGCCTATTCATGGGTCGAACTGGCTGACTTTGTCCCGGCGGTTCTCGCGGGCGTGACCGATCCGCGGCAAATCCAGCGCGGCATCTGCATGGCCGGCCACAAGGCGCTCTATGCCGACGACTGGGGTGGCCTGCCAGACGCGGAGTTTCTAACCGCCCTGGACCCGCGCCTCGCCGCGTTGCGCGACCGGCTCTACGACCGGGCGCACGACGCCTCGACCATCGCCGGGCGCCTGTGCCCGCAATGGGCCGCGAAGCTGGGACTGCCTGCGGGCATTCCCATTGCCATCGGCGAGATGGACGTGCACTACGGAGCCATCGGCTGCGGAGTGGATGAAGGGACGCTGGTCAAAGTCATCGGCACGTCCACCTGCGATTGCGCGGTGGTCGCCGCCGACCAACCCGTGGCCGACATCCCCGGCATCTGCGGCATCGTCAAAGGCGCGATCCTTCCGGGATACTTCGGCATCGAAGCTGGCCAATCCGCCGTGGGTGACATCTTCAAATGGCTCGTGGAGGGCGTGCTGGGTGCCGCTGCCCTGCATGGCCCGCTCACCGAGGAGGCAGCCACCCACCGCCCCGGCCAGTCCGGACTGCTCGCGCTGGATTGGAACAACGGCAACCGCACCATCCTGGTCGACCAACAGCTGACCGGACTGCTGTTAGGCCAGACGCTCTACACGACGCGGGCCGAAATCTATCGGGCGATCATCGAGAGCACCGCCTTTGGCGCGCGCGCCATCGTCGAGCGCATCCGCGAATACGGCGTGCCCGTCGAGCGCATCGTGTGCTCCGGGGGCATCGCCGAGAAAAACCCGCTGCTCATGCAGATTTACGCCGATGTCACCGGCTGCGAGATGCGCCTGTCGCGCTCGGCACAATCCTGCGCGCTGGGTGCCGCCATCGCCGCGGCCGTCGTCGCGGGTGCCCACCCGGATTTCCAGGCCGCCCAGGCGGCCATGACCGGGCTCAAGGAAAGCCGCTACCGGCCGATCCCGGCCAACCAGGCGGTCTATCAGGAGCTTTACGCGCTCTACCGCGAGCTGCACGACGCGTTCGGCGGCGTGAGCCGGTCCGCCGACCTCGGCCACGTCATGAAAGATCTGCTGGCCCTCAAGTCCCGCCAATCCCGCTAACCGCCGCCCCCCTGCACCCATGAGCTATCAATCCATCAAGGACGAATGCCTCGCGGCCAACCTCGACCTGCCCCGAACCGGCCTGGTCGATCTGACGTTTGGCAATGCTTCGGTGGCCGATCCGGCGCGCCGCGTGTTCGCCATCAAGCCGAGCGGGGTGAGCTATGATGACCTGCGCGTCGAGAATATCGTGGTGCTGGATTATGATGGAAATGTCATCGAGGGCGCGCTCCGGCCGTCCTCGGACACCCCCACCCACCGCCATCTCTATCTGAATTTCCCCGCCATCCGGGCGGTGGTCCACACCCACTCGCGCAGCGCCGTGGCCTTCGCCCAGGCGGGCATCGACCTGCCATGTCTTGGCACCACCCACTGTGATTATTTCAACGGCCCGGTTCCGGTGACCCGTGCAATGACGCAGGCGGAAGTGGCCGGGGACTACGAATGGGAGACCGGCCGGGTGATCGTCGAGCGCTTCGCCGGACTCAATCCGCTCGAGGTGCCCGCCGTGCTGGTTAGAAACCACGGCCCCTTTGCCTGGGGATCGGGCGGTGCCAAGGCGGTCGAAACCGCCCTGGCCTTGGAGATCGTGGCGGACATGGCGCTCAAAACGCTGGCCATCAATCCCGCCGCGCCTCCCGCGCCCGACTACCTGCTGGCCAGGCATTTTTCACGCAAGCACGGCACCGGTGCTTACTACGGCCAGCCATGCTGAGAAGGTCTTGGTTTAGCCTACGATAGGATGGCTTCCTCCCGCTCGCGGAAATACCGTGCGGTCTGTTGGACGAGTTGGTCCAGCGCCTGCGGGTCGGGCTTGCCATTCATGGCGGGATAAGGATCGCCGCCGGGACCCAGCGGTTCGGGCGTGACGTAGCACCCCGGCCGGTTGTATCCGAGCAGATAGAGCGCCATGATCACGGTGTCGATGTCCAGCGAGCCATCGCCCAGCGCGCAGCGGTTGCTGTCGGCCAGATGGAGATTGGTCAACTGCTGACCCGCCTCCAGCAGTGCCGTGGCGATGTGGCTCTCCTCACTTTGCATGTGATAGAGATCGCCATTGATGTGCTGCACGCCGGGATGCCCCACGGCTGCGATATAGGTTTTGGCATCGGCGATGGTGTGGCAGAAGCTCACCTCAGACGAGCGGATCGGCTCGATGGCGGCCCTGATGCCAGAGGCGACGAAGAGGTCCGCGACCAACTGCAGCGTGGCGACCGACCGGTCAAATTCGGCATCGTCATATGCGGATGGCCTACCCACTGCGCCGGGCACGATGAGGATGTAACCCGCCTTGAGCTCGGCGGCGAAATCCAGGGTTCGCTTGAGGTAATCGAGCGCCTGCTGCCGTGCGACGCCGCTGTTGCTAGAGAGGTCGTTCTCCCGGGAGAACATGCCGCAGATTCCAGCCACAGTGATCCCGTGATCGGCGAGAACTCGTTGGGTTTCGGCCGGGCGGTAGCCGAGGTCGGCTCCATAGTGGTTGCCATGCAGTTCGATATGGCCAATGCCCGACATCGCCAGGCGCTTGGTAGTGGCGACCAGAGGCTCGATACCAAAGCCCCAGTTGCTCCAAGAGAGGTTGAGTCGCTGGCTGAGCTTCTCTGGGTGACTCGTCCTGAGCGCCTCAAACTGCTCGCGGATTTTGGCGTTCTTGATCTCGTAGTTTTGTTGGTTCATAAGATAGTCTTCTAAAATTGGTATTGATCGATGTTTTCTTTGGTGAAGATGATCGGCGCGCCAAGAAGGATGTTGTCCCCCTCGACTTTCAGTTTGCCGAGCCGCCCTGAGTCAAATGACGTCGCGCCGGGTTTGAGCTCGCCGTTTCTGATGGCGGCGGCGGCTTTCACGGTCAGGTAGCCGAGATCCTGGAGGTCCCAGAGGATCACCGCCTGGGTGACACCCTCCTTCACATAAGCGCGGTTCTCGCTGGGCAGTCCGATGCCGAGCACTTTGACCACGCCGGCTTTGCCCGCCTGCTTCACGGCCTCCGCAGCGCCGGGGACTGCGGGTGAGGTGATGGCCATGATGCACTTGATTGCCGGATACGCGCTAATGAGGTTCGCGGCCTCCTGCTGCGCTTTGCCCTTGTCGTCGTCGCTGGGCTTGGTGGCGACGAGCTTCATGCGCGGATACTTTGCCGCGAGCCGGGCCTCGATGAAGTCGCGCCAGGTATTGAGGTTTCCAGCGGTGAGCGTCCCGGTAATGATAGCGAACTCGCCTTCCTCACCGCAGAGCTTCGCGGCGGAGTCCATGAGGGTTTCGCCGATACTTTGCGGGGTCGCCTGATTGATAAAGAAGGCCCGGGCATCGCCGTTGGCATCCGAATCGTAGGTAACGACCGTGATTCCCTTCGCGCGCGCCTTTTTCAGCGGCAGGGAGATGCCGCCCTTGTTCTGCGAGGCGGCGGCAATGACATCCACGCCGAGTGAAATCCAGTTCTCGAGAATTTCGTTTTGCTTGGCCGGGTCGTTGTCCGTCGGCCCGTCAAAAACCAACTTCGCGCCAATTTCGTCTGCGGCCTGCCGGGCGCCTTTTTCGACGGTGAGGAAGAACTGGTTGCCTTTGCTTTTGGGAAGGAGGGCGATCGTTAGATGTTGGGTGCCGCCGCCAGCGGTTGCGGCTTTAGGGTCACAGCCGACGAGAACCAGCAGCAGCGCGAAGATGGCGAGGAGTTGTTGCAGCGGGTGATTCATCGGGGAACCTCCCCAAAATGCTTTTGCGCCTTGGGTGGATGGTGATGCTTTGGTTTTCGGGGTGGGTGCTTTCATGGTGGTTTCTGAGGTGGGTATTTCTAACGATTGCTTGGTGGTTGCTCGGTATCGGCCGCGGGTTCGGGTTTGATTGGGTTGGCCGGTTTGCTGCGGCTGGCGCGCTCTGACCATGCTTTGGTGAGTGCGCCGCCCGCGAGTGCGACCAGAAGCAAGGCACCGGTGAGCATGCCGGAGAGTTCACGTGAGATGTCCGAGATGCTGAGGATGCGCGAGAGGCCGTTTGAGAGCACCGCCACGGCCGCCACGCCGAGCAGCGTTCCGTAAACCGAACCGGTGCCGCCGAAAATGCTGGTGCCGCCGAGCACCACCGCAGTGATTGCTGCCAGCTCGTAACCGGTGCCGGCGTTAGCGCGCGCCTCCCCGACCCGGGAGATGAAGATCACCGCCGCCAAGCCGGCGACCATCCCCGCCAGGGTGTAGGCCAAGGCGATTCGCTGCCCGACCGGGATCCCCGCATAGCGGGCACCCTCGGGCGCAAAGCCGATGGCGCGAAAGGCCCGGCCCGCGGTCGTCCGGTGCACGAGTCCCCAAACGATGGCGAAAACCCCAACCAGCACCCATGCCTGCACCGGCACACCGCACGCGAGGCTATTGCCCAGTGAGAGAAACGAATCGGGAAAATCCGTGAACGACTTGCTCCCGCCGGTGAGCGCCTCCGCCAGTCCACGGAATAGCGAGAACGTGCCGAGGGTGACGATGAGCGGCGGCATCCTCAGCCGGGTGATAAGCGCCGCGTTCATCGCTCCGCCCGCCGCACCGAGGGTCACGGCGGCGCAACCGGCGAGCCACGGCGGCCAGTGCGCTTCCCCCCAAAGCATCCCAAACACAACGGCACACAGCCCCATCATCGAGCCGACCGAGAGATCGATCCCGCCGGTGAGAATGATGGGCGTCATCACCAGCGCTAGCAGCCCGATCTCGACGGAATGGCGGGCGATATTGCGAATATTGTCCGGAGCGAGAAAGTTCGTGCCGATGGCGCTGAACAAGAGGATTTCAAGCACCAGCACGCCGAATATGATGGTCTCCTGCCGGGCGAGCAGCGCGCGCAGGACGCATGCCTCTGGACGGTGGATAGTTGGGGTTGGGATTTCGCTCTTCATTGGACTGCGGAAACTACGGGATTGATAGCCTTTTTCGAGCGCACGCCATCCGCTGCCACGGCGAGCAGGATGACGAGCCCCTGGATGGCCTTTTCCCAATAAGCCTGGGTGTGAAAATGAGTGAGCGCCGGGTTCACGTTCGCCAGCAGCAGAAAGCCGAGAAAGACGCCCAACAGGCTGCCGCGCCCTCCGCTCACCGCGACGCCACCGACCACGCAGGCCGCGATGACTTTCAGTTCCAACCCATCGCCGCAGGTCGGTTGCACCTGGGGCGACTGCGCGATGCTCATGACCGCAGCAATGCCAATGAGCGCCCCCATCAACACAAACACGCCGAACGTCACCCGTTGCGGATCGATGCCTGCGAGCCGGGCCGCCTCGGCGTCGTTGCCCACGGCAAAGACGTGGCGGCCGGCAGCGAGATTCCTCATCGCCCACGCCGCAAAAATAACCAGGGCGGCGGCAAAGACGACGAGGGTCGTCTGCCCGACCGTCTGACCCAGGGCGAGCCACTTCACCTGCTCCGGCAAATCGAGCAGTCGCCCCTGCTGCCACAGCCGCAGGGCCTCGGCCCAGGTGACCATCGTTGCGAGCGTGACGACGATGCTCGGCAGCCGCAGCCAGGCGACGAGCGCGCCATTGATCGCGCCCATCACCGCGCCCGCGCCGATGCTCGCGAGCAGCACGCCCGGCAGTGGCACCCCCTTCGCCGCGAGCACGCCTGCGACGACCGCGCACATCCCGAACTGCGAGCCTATGGAGATGTCAATCTGTCGGCTGACGATGATCAGTGTCATCCCGATGGCCGCGACGAGCGCCGGTGTCTGCGCCGTGAGCCGCGAGAGCAGCGGCTGCAGGGCGAAAAAATTCGGGGCGAAAACCGCCAGGGCGACGAGCAGCAGCGCCAGCGCGACAGCGATGGAGAGTTCGCGGAAGTGTTTCTGAATCATGCGACCTCCTTTCCCAGGGCCGCGCTCATCACGGTGTGTGCGTCGGTTTTTCCGTCCAGCACTGCCGTGAGCGTGCCGCCGCGCATGACGCCGATGCGGTCGCTCATCCCGAGGATTTCGGGGAGGTCGCTGGAGATCATCAGCACCGCGAGCCCATCGCGCGTGAGGTCGCGGATGATTTTGTGAATCTCAGCCTTAGCGCCTATGTCCACGCCCTGTGTCGGTTCGTCCAGGATAAGCAGCTTCGGATTCGTGGCCAGCCAGCGCGCAACGCTGACTTTTTGTTGGTTGCCGCCGCTGAGCGAGGCCCCCGGCGCATCGGGGCCGTAGGCTTTGATGCCGAGGTCGAAAAGGAATTGCTGCGCCAGTTTGGTTTCCGCGCCATCGCGCAGCAGCGTGAGGGGGAAGAACGCCCGCAGGATCGCCAATGTGATATTGTGGGCGATGGGCATCTCCAAAATGATGCCGTGGCGGCGGCGGTCCTCGGGGACATAGGCGATGCCGTGGGAGACGGCATCGCGCGGGCTGCGAATGGCGATGGGCTGCCCGTTGAGCGTGATGGCTCCAGAGTCGGCGGGCGTAATGCCGAACAGGACACGCGCCAACTCGGTGCGGCCCGCGCCGACGAGTCCGGCGAGTCCGACAATTTCGCCCGCGCGTACGTCGAGGGTCACACTGCGGACACCGCCCGCGCGGGAACCGAGCTTTTTGAGCGAAAGGACGATGTCTCCCGGCGCACTCCGGGAGGGCGGGTAAATCTGGCTGACTTCACGCCCGACCATCATGCGAATGAGCTGCGCCTCGTTGAGGTCGGCGACCGGATTCGTGCCGATGCTCTCGCCATCGCGCAGGATGGTGACGCGATCCGCGAGGGCGAAAATCTCCTCGAGCCGATGCGAGATGTAGATGACGCCGATGCCTCTCGCGCGCAGGTCACGCACGACGGCGAACAGGAGATGCTGCTCCTTCTGCGTGAGCGACGCGGTCGGCTCGTCCATGATGACGATGCGCGCGCCGGTGCCGAGGGCGCAGGCGATTTCCACGAGTTGCTGCTCGGGCATCGAGAGCTCGCTCACCTCCGCATCGGGCGAAATCTCCGCGCCGATGCGTTCCAGCAATTCCTTCGCGCACGCCCGTTGCTCCTTCCAGCGCGTGCGGCTGAATGGTCCGGATTTTTTGAGGCGCAAGCCGATGTTTTCCGCCACGCTCAGATACGGGAAAAGCGCCGGCTGCTGGTAGATGCACGCGATGCCCAGATCGCGGGCCCGCGCCGGCGTGAGCGCGGCCACCGCCACGCCGCCAACGGCAAGCGTGCCGCCATCGGGTTGATGCGCGCCCGTGATGACCTTGATGAGGGTGCTCTTTCCCGCGCCGTTCTCGCCGAGCAGCGCGTGGACCTCGCCCGCTCGCAGGTCGAATGAAACACCCTTCAGCGCCCGCACGGAGCCGAAGGATTTGATGATGCCTGTTAGACTCAGAAGGTCGGGCGTCATTGGACAACTTCTGTTATGCGGATGGATTTCATGACGGTGAGTGCTTATTCATTAGCCGACTTCATGTTCCGTGATGGGTCGCGGATAATCTGTTAGTGTGTTTTTGTGTCAAGGTCATGGCAATTTGCCTGTTGTTAGAAATTCCCAGTGAACCGCGGCGCTCGCCTGCTTGCCCGTGATGGAAACAAACGTGACCTTACCCGGCTCAAATTGGGCTGACCGAACCATTTCAAAGCCCGCGGGGATCCTGACGAGGCCCTGGATGTAGTTGACGACGGTCGGGCGTTCCGGGGAAAGCTCGAGAGCGGTGGGGATGCCGTGGCGCGTCAGCACGTTCGGCTCGCACGACGCCTTAATCCCCTCGGCGAAAAACCCGCAGACGTCCTCGAGTCCAAGGCAGCGGTTGCGACCGTTCCACGGCGGGCCTTGCCGCCCGCGGTTTGAAATCCAAAACACGGTGGTGGGCAGCACCGCGGGATTTTTGAGTGCGAACCAGAGATAGCCATCCTGCTGGACGCTGGCCGTGATCCAGGCGGGCTCGCCACCCCATACCGGTTTGCGGCAAATCGCCAGCATATCGGTAAAGCCGGTGCGCGCCGGAAAGACGGTGGCATCAGCCTCGGCGGGTTCTTTCCACAACAGCGGCACGTGCCGCAAGTCCGTGAACTCCTTGCCGATGGCCATGGATTGATACTCACGGTTCCGCGGGTCGCTGAAAAGCACGGGACAGGTCATGCCCAACGCAAACGAGCTGGCCGCCACCCTTAGTGAACCCTCCTTTTCCGGAACCGCCAGGATCGCATGATGCCCTAACGGCATCGCCCCCTTGAATCCAGACAGGGTTTCCTGGGAGTAGATTGCATTCTGCCCGTCCACCAAGCTGATGCGTTTGGTGATGGTTCCCGGGCGGACCTGCGGCTTGAACAGGATTTCAAGGGTCGTCACGCGGCCGGTCTTGCCGTGGCCGACCAAGTTCCATCCGCCCCCGGACGGCTCGCCGTGAGGCGGGTGGGTTTCCCCGTTAGAGGACGCGGCATTCGTGCCAAATGGCATGCAGAAAAAATCGCCGCGCAGCACCCGCAGCACCGGTGGGGCCGCGTCTGCCAATGTTTCATCGTGCCAGGGGCAGATGTAGTAGGGTTCAACGGGGGCGCTGCTGGCACGGTAGAACTTCACCGGAGCCATGTGCGCGCCCAGTTGCGTCACTGCCAGCTCGACCTCGTCGTTGCCCATCACCCATGCTGCCTGAGAGGCGACGGTGGCCACTTTCACCCCATCCTTGGGCATTGGGGCTCCCGCGGCGAGCTCCGCGCCGGTCGCGGCCTCCACATGCGCTAGCGCAACCCAGCTGGAGCAAAGTATCGAGAGAAGGTTGATGACGTGTATTAGAGAGTTCTTGATCACTGGCTGCTAGGAAAATGTTTTAGGTTTCATGGATAATCCGGTTGGGGCGAGGTTCACTTTGAGGGTTGATTGGAGCCCGCATACTCGCGGTAGAGCTTTGTTTCCCAGCCGTCTTTTTGATCGCGCTTCCCGGACTGGTAGAGCCAGACTTCCTGGATCGAGGGCCCGCGGTTAGCCAGGGCGTAGAACGGGATCGCGAGGAAGGGCTTCTCGTCGCGGGTCAGGCCGCGGATGACCGTCACGCCGTCGAGCATGTCCGGACGGGGTTCGCTCTGGAACTTCGGGTCGGCCGGCAGGGAAACCAGCGCGCGCCCGTCGTTGTCGAGCGCCTCCAGACCATAGACGATCGGCCCGCGCTGGATTGTCACTTTGCCTCTATCGGCATCGACGCTGTGGTGGGCCTCCACCCGCCGGACCGGCATCGGCAGCTCGACCTGGACGGTGTCGCCCTTGCGCCATGACCGGCGAATGACCGCGTAGCCTTTCACGACCTCCAGCGGTTCGATCTTCTTGCCGTTGAGCTGAAGCTCTGCGTCACGCGACCAACCGGGAATGCGCACCCGCAAGGCGAACTGGGTGTCCTTTGCCGGATCGACGTGGATCAGAACCGAGCCATTCCACGGATACTGCGTTTCCTGGCGGATGGTCACCGGCCCGTTAGTCAGGGGCACCTGGCCGGTGCTGCCGACGAACAGGTTGACATAGAGGTCGTTGGCGGAAAACCCATACACATACCGGCCGACCTGCATCAGTGTGCGATAGAGTGTCGAAGGGCAGCACATGCCCCAACCCTCCCGGGAATGGTTGGCATCGCTCAAGGGGGTGGTGTAGGAGTATGTCGATCTGCCATCCAGCGCGATGCCGTGCAGGACGGCGTTGTAAAGGGCGAGTTCCAGCACGTCGGCAGCTGCGGCGTCGCCGTCCATCTGGAGCATGCGGTGGGCGAAGTTCACCAGCCCGCAGTTGGCGCACGACTCGCAATACGCCTCGCGGTTCGGCAGTTCGTAGTTCTCACCGAACGCTTCACTCTTCGGGTTGGATCCGACACCTCCGGTGACATACATCTTCTTCCGGGTGGTGCTGATCCACAGCCGCCGGGCGGCGGCGCAGATGCTTTTCTCGCCGGTTTCCAGGCCGAGGTCGGCGACGCCCGTGGCAAAAAACATCGCACACACGGCATGCCCCTTGATGTCGTTCTGCTGACGGATGGGCAAGTGATCCTGAAGATAAGCACCCTTCGAATCACCGTGAACCTGACCACGTGCGTCTATGAGCACACGCAACAGGTCGAGATATTTGGTGTCGTGCGTCACGCGGTATAATTCGGCCAGCGCCGGTTCGATCTCGGGGTGGCCTGGAAAACCGGGGTTCTTCTGCTCGACAAAATATCGCCACGCGGAGTCGGCCGCTTTGCAGGCGATATCCAGATAGATTTTCTTGCCGGTCGCGCGGTAGTGGGCCACCGCACCTTCGAGCAGAAAACCGGTCACGTAGCCATCTTCATTATCATTATTGCGTTTGCTCCACGGCACCAGTCCATGCGTGATGCAATAGGCATCGACATAGCCATCCGGTTGTTGTGCGGCACCCACCACGGTGATCAAGTCATCGATGCGTCGTTCCAGTTCAGGATCAGGGTTTAGAACCAGCGCGCAGGAGGCCGCCTCCAGGATCTTGTGCATATCCCCTTCCATATACGGATGCTCCCCTTTGAGTCGTTCCTTTTTTTCGTGCTTGGCGGCGCTTTCCAGCAGCGCTGTCGGTCGCGCCAGATTGGGCCAGACATTGGGGATCAGGTTGTCCCGGTAGATTTTGAGCTTTGGCAGCCAGAAGTTGTCATGGATGCGCACCGCCGCCAGAGGGACCTCCTCCATGGCCGCACAGCGGGCGGATGCCGGAGCTGCGGGCCCACGCCCGTTGTCTGCGGCTTGAAGTACCATCGGCTGCACCAGCAGCAGGGCAGTGAGTGCGAGCGAGGTGCTTGGTTTCATATTTCGTTAGGGAATTTGGCGGGCCTATCACCTCAGCGTTTCACCGGGCTGCTGCGCAGGGGGTTCGCTTCGGAAAAACCCACCGGCTGGGCGTGTTGCACTTTCAGCCATGAGACGTAACCGACACCGCGTTCACCAGCGGTGCCGAAATCGTGCAACCGAACTTTTGCGCCGGTGACGTCGGTGAACTCCATCAGCAGCAGCGGCGGTGCCAGCTCACCCTTGTCGGGCACGACGCATCCGCCCATGGTGGCGGCATCGAATTCCGGCACCGCTTTCTTGCCGCACGCTTCATAAACCAGCAACAAAGGGCCGCGGTAGATGGAGGTCTTGCCCGCGCATTCCCGCTCGCCCACCCAGTAATGCAATGACATGTCGAGGTCCACCTGCACGGTGTCGCCGGGCTTCCATGCGCGCTCCAGAACGAGATAGGCGCCGGGCTTCACGTCCGGAACCGGTTGGCCGTTCACTCGCACCTGGCTCTTGGCCGACCAGTGCGGGATGCGCAGTTTCAACGGGAACTTCAGGTCATGATCGGGCGAGACGGTGAGCACGATCCGGCCGTCGCGCGGATACTCCGTCTGTTGCTGGATCGTCACGGTGGTGCCTTTGAACCTAGCGCTCAGGGTGGACGGGCCATACCAATTCACGACCAAGCCCTGTCCGTCGGTCATCAACGCCCAATCGCTGACCATTCCGAAGCCGCGAGGTGCGTTGGCGCTGCAACAGTTCATATCCTCGCTGCCGGGACGAACCTGAAAGGCGATACCCGTTAGGCTGTTAACGCGCATTCCGTCCATGGGCGTGTTGTAGGTGCACCACTTGCCGGAGCGATGTTGGTATCCCAGCACCTGGTTGAGTGTGGACAACTCCAGCTCATCCGCCACCACGGAGTTCCCGGTGAGGCGCAACATGTCCACACCCATGGCGATCCACGCCACGGTGCAGCAGGTTTCAATCGCGCCCGGATGATACGGATTGCCTTGTGCCTGCTCGCCTGCGGAAAATCCGCCGTTGTTGTGGCGGTCGAGCTTGGCGATGCTCCACCAGATTTGCTCGAACGCCTTGCGGTAGTTCTCGTCGCCGGTGATCCGATACAATTCGGCGAGTCCTTGAATCGCGTGCAGGCTCTCCCAGCGTGGTTTGGGGCCTTGGTAGTATTCCTTGCCTGCCAGCGCCAGGCGCACGTAGTCGCCCGCCAGCTTGTCCTGAAATTCGTCATCCGCGATCTGGCGTGCCAGCTCCAGATAGGCCGGAGTTTTCGTGACCTCATAAAGCAGGCACAGCGAGTGGATCGCCGCGTGGTTCATCTCCACGCTGCCGGTGTCCACGATCCGTTGGCCGGAATGCAGGAATTTGCGGCACAGCAAATCGCCGATCTTCACGGCGCAGGCGAGCGCCTTCTGATCCCCGGTGTCCTCATGCCAGAGCAGCAAGCCAAGCATCAGGTGATAGTGGCCCCAAACATCCCAGGTCCAGGTGCCACCCGTGCCCGCGCCCGCCAAATGATTGTCGCGCGCGAACGGTCCCAGATAACCGTCTTGCGCTTGAAGTTGCACCAACTTTGCCACGAATTTGGTCAGGTAGTCCTTCAGCTTCGGATCGTGTGTCAAGCGCAACACTTGGGTGGCTCCGGTGAGATACTTGCCCGCGAATTCCCCCGACCACGACAGCAAATCGCGATGGGGTTGCCTGTCCCGGTCGGCCAACATCTGCAGAATCGCCGGATTCGTGTCAGGCACGCGCAGCAGCCAATTCCCGGTGATGCCTTGGAGATATTCCTGCATGATGCCGCGCAACTCGTAGTGCGCCCCGGCAACCCGGGTGAGTTGCGCTGCGCGCGCTCGATCCTGCGCGGCTGCGGCCGGCGGGGTGCTGCCGGCCGCACGCTTGGCGGCCTGCGCTGCGCGCTCGCGCGCGGCTCCGAGAGTCCGGAGCGGTTGCTGGAGAGTGCCGGGGTTGTCATCGCTGCTTGCGGGCGCCACGAACAAGTCCGCCGCACCCAGCGCCGCACGGGGAGTAAATAACAGGGCGGCTACGACGAGGATGAGCGGAATTCGTTTCATTGGCGACATCAGAGGCATTCAGACAGGCTGGAGAACAGGCCGGTGGCCGGACCGGAGGGCGGGGAAAAACGGGTTTATAATCATAGCGAGTATGTTTATCAGGATTCTGTTAAGTTAGAATGTTAATACTACGTGTCAGAGCATGCGGAACTTGCAACCTATGGCGAAAAAGTTGCGGGGCCGCCGTTGCGCACCGGCGGCCCCGCGGGATTCCGGAGAAAACCCAATAACTCCGGAAAAACGATGGCTCGCTCGCGAGCCGATTTTGAATTCTGAATTTTTGATGATGAATAACAGGGGGGATTCAGCCACTGACATGCATGAAGCAAATCTCCCATTAAAAATTCAAAATCCAAAATCCAAAATTTCATCATCTCCTGCGGCGCGCCAGGGTGAGCATTCCCAAACCGCCGAGCAGGGCGGCCGAGGTTTCGGGGATGACTTGAACCGCCATGTCGTTGCCGCCGATGAATGACGTGGTGGCGGAATCCGCCTGATAGGTGACCTTGAACAACTGGGATGCGAAGGTGAACGACGCGCCCTCGGCGTAGCCGGTGAACGTGCCGGAGATCGCGTCGGTGCCGTCATTGTTGATCAGGTAATAGA
>Ga0194037_1000776_pt1 | contig 24782 bp, 24 predicted proteins | sample JunL306m_MetaG_FD_148653 | JGI IMG/M metagenome (GOLD analysis project Ga0194037, IMG submission 148653) | Anoxic zone freshwater microbial communities from boreal shield lake in IISD Experimental Lakes Area, Ontario, Canada - Jun2016-L304-6m | ecosystem: Environmental > Aquatic > Freshwater >...
AAATAGTTCTGTGGCAACCGTGCCTACTTTATTCGACCTGGTTAGAAAAGGCACCATGCCGGAACATCAATTGGCGCCTGGCGATGTGGTTTTATTTGCTTCTGTGGGTGCCGGAATGAATATCAATGCGGTATGCTACCGGATTTGATCTGCAGCTGGTTGTTGATAATTAAAACGATTACTTGCTATACTTAATTTCTAAAATATACCTGTACTTAAGGGGTTGGAAAGCCCTAGGCTCATTTTCCGCTGACCTGAATAGGGCAGTCGTTATCGTGGCCCCCCATACCAGCAGCGAAGACTTATTCGTGTGCCTGGCTTTCCGTAAAATCTTACACCTTGAAAGATTTTCATTTTTGGGTAAACAAGAACTTTTTAAGGGTCCACTTGGATTTATCTTCAGGTGGCTGGGTGGTTTTCCGGTTGACCGGTTCCACCACACCAATTTTGTAGATACAGTAGTTAACCTGTTTAATAGTCGCGAAACATTCATTGTGGCACTCTCGCCCGAGGGTACACGAAAAAAGGCAGAACGCCTGCGTACGGGTTTTTATCATATCGCTAAAAAAGCCGGAGTCCCCATCGTAATGGTAGGTTTGGATTTTGAAAACAGGCGCATGATTTTTTCAGAACCCTTCTATACCACGAATGGTGAAAAGGAAGATTTCAACAAAATCCTGCAGTTTTTTGGTCCCATAAAAGGGAAATATCCTGAATTAGGCGTAGCGCATCTTCTGCCGTCATAACCAGTGTATTATACCCGCCATATAATAAATTCGGTGAAAAGCCTTAATTAGCCTACATTTGCAAGAAATTATCACATGGTAAATGAACTCATTACAAAGTTTTTAGAGCCTACCCATTTGGCTAAGACTGCCGTTAAGATTGAATTTAAAAAGCGCAATACGATCGTTGGGATATTTGTGAAATCCCCCGATTACGACGATCTGAAATCAAAGAATTTCTGGCGTATCGTGTCTGAAACCCATATTCCTGAGTGGAAAAAGACCAACGACAATAAGTTGTCTAAGATTTTCAGTGGATCGGAATTTACCCGTTTAACTGTGGCCAAAGAAAAATAAGCCGGTCAAAAAAATACTTCAATAAAAAAGGGACAATTAAATTGTCCCTTTTTTTATTTGCAAAACGGTGATTATCCGTTTACAGCTGTATCCATATAACTTTCAATTGGCTCACAAGTGCAGATCAGGTTCCTGTCGCCGAAGGTATTATTGATTCGCGCAATGGACGGCCAGAATTTATTCTTACTGATATACGCCAACGGGAATGCTGCTGACTCTCTGGTATACGAATGATTCCATTCGGTGGCACATACCACGCCTTGTGTATGCGGTGCATTTTTTAAAGCGTTATCAGTTTTATCAGCACGGCCTTCTTCAATATCCTTGATCTCGTGCCAGATGCTGATCAATGCTTCACAAAACCTGTCCAGTTCTCCCTTGTCTTCACTTTCTGTAGGCTCAATCATTATGGTACCCGGAACCGGAAAACTTAAGGTAGGTGCATGAAAGCCATAATCCATCAGCCTTTTGGCCACATCCTCTGCTTCAATGCCTGCCGAGATCTTAAACGGACGAAGGTCGGCAATGAATTCATGTGCGCAATGACCATGGGTTCCGCTGTACAATATTTTGTAATATTTTTCAAGCTTAGCCTTCATGTAATTAGCATTCAGAATAGCATATTCTGTTGCCGATTTTAAACCATCAGCGCCCAGCATTTTTATATAGGCATAACTGATCAGTAATATACTGGCACTGCCATAGGGTGCTGCACAAACTGCTGTGCTATTTTTTCCACTTTCTCCTAAAGCATAATGGCCTGGCAGATATGGTTTCAGTTTATTGTTTACGCAAATAGGACCAACGCCCGGTCCGCCACCACCATGCGGGATGGCAAATGTTTTGTGCAGATTCAAATGGCATACATCGGCACCGATCATACCCGGACTGGTTAATCCAACCTGTGCATTCATGTTGGCACCATCCATATACACCAAACCGCCATTGGCATGAATGATGCTGCATATCTTTTTAATGCTCTCTTCAAATACGCCATGGGTGCTTGGGTAGGTTACCATCAAGCCGGCCAGATGATCCTTGAATTCAGTAGCCCTTAATTTCAGATCGGCTACATCGATATGACCATCTGCATCAGATTTTACTACTACTACTTTCATCCCGGCCATGATGGCACTGGCAGGGTTGGTGCCATGGGCTGAAATAGGGATCAATACCACATTCCGATGGCTTTCCTTCCGGTCTTCATGATATGCCCTGATGGTTAACAGTCCCGCATACTCGCCCTGCGCACCACTATTCGGTTGCAAGGAGCAGGCAGTGAATCCAGTGATCTTACATAAATAATCTTCCAGTTTGGCGATCAGATATTGGTAGCCCTTGGTTTGAGTGGCTGGAGCGAAAGGGTGAATACCGCCGAATTCAGGCCAACTTACCGGGATCAATTCTGTAGCCGCATTTAGTTTCATGGTGCAACTACCTAAAGAGATCATGGAGCGGGTAAGACTAAGGTCTTTATCCTCCAATGATTTGATATACCGCATCATCTGGCTTTCACTGTGGAAAGTATTGAATACAGGATGCGTGAGGTAGGCTGATGATCTTTGTAATGATGATGGAATACCGAAAAGAGATTCAGTCTCATCCCATTGAAGAACGATATCTTTTCCTGTAGCCTGTTTGAAAATAGCGTTCAGATTTTTCTCCGTTTCGCCAATATAATTTGTGGCTACCTCATCAATGGATAAGCCGATGGTACCGTTGGGGTAGTAATGAAAATTGGCTTGCTGTGCATTGGCAGCAGTTTTAAATGCGGCCAGATCATTCACTTCAAAATTCAGGGTATCAAAGAAATTTTGGTTCAATACTTTGATGCCGGCTGTTTGCAATGCTTTTGCAATGGCTGCTGTAAGCAACTGGATGCGCAATGCAATTTTTTTCAAGCCAACAGGACCATGATAAATAGCATACATCGCTGCCATATTAGCGAGTAAAGCCTGTGCTGTACAAATATTAGAAGTAGCTTTTTCTCTTTTGATATGTTGTTCACGGGTTTGTAAGGCCATCCTCAAGGCACGGTTATTTTGTGCATCAATGCTGATGCCAATGATCCTTCCGGGCATGCCTCTTTTGAATTCGTCGCGGGTAGCAAAAAATGCTGCATGCGGACCACCATATCCCATCGGAACACCAAAACGCTGGGCCGATCCAATGGCCACATCGGCACCTAATTCGCCGGGTGATGTGAGTAAAGTGAGCGCCAGCAGATCGGTCGCCATGATCACAAAACCATTGATGGCATGAACTTCATTGATGAATTTTCGATGATCCTCCACTGATCCATTACTGTTAGGATATTGTACCAGTGCGCCGAAATAACTATCATCTAATTTTATATTTTTGAAATCGCCATACACCAATTCAATACCAATGGGTGTGGCACGGGTAACCAATACTTCTTTGGTTTGTGCAAAAACTGCTTCATCCACAAAAAATTTAGGAGACCCAATGAGCTCTGATTTGTTTTTGTGATGAAACAACATGGCCATCGCTTCTGATGCTGATGTAGCTTCATCCAGTAAACTGGCATTTGAAAGTTCAAATCCGGTAAGATCACAGATCATGGTCTGATAATTCAGCAGGCTCTCTAGCCGCCCTTGAGAGATCTCTGCCTGATAAGGGGTGTACTGCGTATACCATCCTGGGTTTTCAAAAACATTCCGTAGGATCACGCTGGGGGTTACCGTGTTGTAATAACCCTGACCAATATACGATTTGAAGACCTTGTTCTTAGCAGCAATTTTCTTTAGCTCATATAAATATTCAAACTCTGTTTGTGCGGCGGGAATTTTTAGCGGGCTTTTAAGTCGAATGCTTTCCGGTACTGTTTTACTGATCAGTTCATCAAGTGATGCCTCACCGATGGTTTGTAACATGGAAGCTGTGTCGGTAGCATTTGGACCAATATGGCGGCCCGCAAATTCCTGTTGTTGTTGTTCGAAGATATTCATATGGATGTTTGTAGTTAACAATCTTATTGGAAGCAAGTATAGCTGTTGATCAGGGCAACCTTTCTTTCACTCAAATATTTACCGCGCAAGGATGCTAATCGCCGCAAAATTACAACAACGCAACAAGATTTGGAGGAATAAGTTGCTTACTTTTGGACAAATGAAAAAGGATAAGTCAATTCTCCGAAAACCCAAGCAGCCATGAGTGATAACTTGTTAGATAACTGGCAAAAAAAATCAGCCGATCACCAGAAACTGTATAAGCAGTACCTGCATCGGGCCAACAAGAATAAAGTGTTGAAATCCTTGCCAGATCTGCATGAACAGGCATTTGAAAAGATCGATTGCCTCAGTTGTGGCAATTGCTGCAAAAATTATTCTCCTCGTTTCAAAACACCGGATATAAAACGAATAGCCAAATACCTAAAGATGAAGGATGGCGATTTTATCAATCAATATTTATTTGTAGACAGTGAGGGGGATTATGTGCTGAGATCAAAGCCCTGTCCTTTTCTGGGAACTGATAATTATTGTAGTATCTATGATCACCGGCCATCCGATTGCCGGCGCTTTCCCTATACCGATGAGGATGTGATCCTAAAAAGACAATCGCTCACCCTTACCAATAGTAGCTTTTGCCCGATCGTGTATTATGTACTGGAAATGCTTATGCAGGAACCCGTAAAATAATATTACTATATTTCATGATATTTTTTCTATATTGTATTAAAAATAAACAATATGCCAAAATATGTCATTGAAAGAGAAATTCCTGGTGTTGGTCAATCAAGTATTGCTGATCTGAAAGCTATTTCACAAAAATCATGCGGAGTACTGAATCAACTGGGCCCAAGTATCCAGTGGTTGGAAAGTTATGTAACCGGCAATAAGATCTATTGCGTGTATATAGCTCCCAATAAAGAAATGGTGATGGAGCACGCTTCATTGGGTGGCTTCCCGGCCAACAGGATCGAAGAAGTGGTTACCATCATCAGTCCTGTTACTGCTGAATAAATCAAATTTTTTTCAGGATTATTTAGGCGCCAGTTCTATATACGCTGCCGTCAATGGCCTTTCTATGCCTTCACCTTTCCATTCAGGAGAGCCGGGGATCTCCTTGGTCTTTAAGATCTCCTCTTTTGATTTGCCATCTTTTATGGCAGCTTCGGTGAAATGCATCAGGTTGCCGAGATAATTGCCAAAGGCTTTTAAATCGGAACTATTCAGCACAATATCATAATCTGCGCCTGCATGTCCGCAAACGAATTTCGTTTGTGCATCAAAACTGGCAATGGCCTTGTCCAGCAGAACGATCCAGTTGGCGATATTGGCTCCAGCAGATTTATCAATATATGGATGACGGCGGTTAAAGACCAGATCGCCCATATGAACAATATTGGCATGTTGAAAATGGATGAGGGCATCGCCATTGGTATGGCCGGCGCCAAAATAATGGGCCTTTATCTTTTCATTTCCCATTTTATGTTCCCAGCCATCTGCACCAAATGTTATGTCGGGGTACAATTGTTTTTCCTCTGTCTTCTGTTCCTTGGCTACTCGTTCCTGATTGGATCTTGAATTTTCATGCGCCACTACATGTTCTACCAATCCCTTGAAAGCAATATTACCTGCAGTATGATCGCCATGATGGTGGGTATTGATCAGTAAACTAAATGGTTTGTCTGTTTTGTTTTTCAATTCATCAATGAGATGTTTTGCAGCATCGGGGAACTGGGCATCGATCACCACCACTCCTTTTTTTGAAAGCAGAAAGGCGATGGTGCCGCCTTTTTCTGTGAATACACCGATCTCGTCGGTGAGCATTTTTATTTTCCAGGCCGGATCCGTTAAAAGTGAAGCCAGTACAGATTGTTGAAGTAAGGCTAAACCCGCAATGGTCAGTCCTGAATTGCGAATAAATGTTCTGCGTTGCATGGGGAACTGTTTAAAAGTTTAAGTCTAATTTATTTTAAAAACCAGAAAATTTAATACTCGAGTTTTTTCAATTTCGGGAATTTCATCCAGGTGCCTGCTACCACTACAATTGACATAGCTCCTCCGAACACGATCGCTGGCAATGAACCAAACCAGCGGGAAGTGATACCGCTTTCAAACTGTCCTAATTCATTCGATGAGTTGATGAAGATCAGGTTGATGGAGGCAACCCTTCCTCTCAGTTCATCTGGTGTATTCAATTGAGCGATGGTTCCTCTTACCACTACGCTAATGCCATCGAAACAACCCGCTACTGCGAGGGCCATAAAACTTAACCAATATACTTCAGATATTCCAAATATGATGATGCAAATCCCAAATCCAGCCACGGCCAGCAACATTTTCATGCCTTGTTTTTGTTTCATCGGGAACCAAAGCAGGATGGCTACACTGATGAGGCTGCCGATATCCATGGCGGCATTCAAAAATCCATATCCGATTGGCCCGGTATGCAGTACTTTTTCGGCTACTTCAGGAATGAATGCAACGGCTCCGCCAAACAGGACCGCAAAAAGATCCAACGACATCACACCCAATAAATTTTTATTGTTGAACACGAAGCTGAATCCTTTTTTAATGGCTGTCAGCATGGGTTCATCATTGATCTTATTGGTAGGTGGTTTGGGTTTCAGTTGCAAGGCAAATAGGCCAGCTATAAAGATCAGTGCGGCAGTGGTGAAATAGGCGTTGGAAATGCCTGCCAGAGCGATCAACAATCCGCCGGTAGCATGTCCGGTGATGGAGGATATCAACCAGGTAGAAGAGTTCAGGGAGATGGCTTTTGGTAATTGTATCCTGGGTACAATGGCTGCGATCATACTATTGGCAGAGGGTCCGGCAAAGGATCGGATCACACCTGTGCAGAATACAATCGCAAGGATCATAGGGATTTTTACTTGAGCCGCTACCTGAAAATAAGGCATACTTAATAACGCAAGTGATAATCCGCAGCACATATAAAAAACATAAGACCACACCAGGATATTTTTTTTGTTGTGCCGATCAATATAATGTCCGGCATACAAGGCCGCAATTACTGCCGGCACGAATTCACTAAGTCCGGCAATACCCACCATATACGTATTGGCCAGATGAAACATCTGGTAGATCACAATGGTGGTGATCATGCGGAGTCCGAGTACAAAGAACAAACGGGCAAAAAGAAAATGAAAAAATTCCTTAGGGAGTTTGTTCATGTATCATGTTTAAGGCAAATTGATAAAATGCTGTCCTTCTTCATAGTCTTTATCCAGGGCATCGATGATGGTTTTCAGATGAAGTTCATTGCCCAGGAAATCGGCATTGGATGCGTCAACAAATAATGTTTTGATATGGTGTTGCTTAATATACTGGGTATAGGTTTCCTGCAGGTTGAACAGGTAATCATTGGGTATTTGTTGCTCGTATTCGCGGTTACGTTTTTTGATATTCTCCTGTAATTTTTGAACCGGGCAATGTAAGTAAATAAGGATCTCGGGTTGGGGTATTTGAGGATTGATGATCTCAAATAATTTCTGATATAAACGAAATTCCTCTTCCGGCAGATTCACTTTCGCAAATAGCAAACATTTAGTGAACAGATAATCTGAGACCGTGATCGTTTGAAACATATCTTTTGTTTGCAACAGATCCTTTAGCTGTTTATAGCGTTCGGCCATAAAGAATAATTCTAACGGGAATGCATATTGGCCGGGATTTTCATAAAATTTAGGAAGGAAGGGGTTGTCGGCAAATTCCTCAAGTATAAGTCTTGCATTGAAGTGTTTGCTGAGCAAATGTGTTAAGGTAGTTTTACCGGCCCCGATATTGCCCTCAATGGTCACAAAATTATACTTCATAAAAAATAGCTTGTCTGCCAAAAGCAGTGCTGCAAAATAAATTGAATTAACCGCTTATCGTTCAGTTTTTTTTCACAGGTAGCGGATCTTGGCAAACTCTTAATAACTGGTGGATAGTTTTTTGCAAAACAGGGTGAATCAAGTTGGGGGAGAGTTCATTTAAAGGAACCAGTACAAAACGCCTGTTTTGTATCTGGGGATGCGGGATGCTAAGGGTTTCCGTTTGCAGGATGGCTTTGTTGAAAAATAGGATATCTATGTCAATGATCCTTGGATCATACTTTTTTGTTCGGATACGGCCCATTTTTTCTTCTATGGCGAGAATGCATTGCATTACCGCTCCAGCCGTCAAGGTAGTATCCAGGATGATCACCTGATTCAAAAAATCGGGCTGGTCGTTCTTGCCCCAGGCAGCTGTGCTGTACAACGCAGATGCCCGGGTGATATGCCCAATTTCCCGGGCAATATGTTTGCAGGCTACTGACAATTGCTTCTGGCAATTGCCCATATTGCTGCCCAATAATAGATAGGTATGATTCATGGTTACCAGTGAAGTCGTTTATCGAAAATAAAGGCGGTTGATTTTTTTATTTTCACTTTTTTGAAATCGGGGTGCATTGGGTTGATCAGGTAATTATACTCTTCAGGTATCACGGCAGAGGGTACCCGAAGTGCCAGCAGGTCGCCCGATTTGATGAATGCGGTTCCCATATAGGCACTATAATCAGGATCGTCCTGCCAGTTGGCTTTTAATTTTCTGGCCTCCACCGTTCCCACCGGCGCGTCATCCGGTAAAAAAATGGAGAGCAGTTGAAAACGGTTTGAAATATCTTCCCAGTTGATGTGGACCAGCATCTCCAACACACTGAGGGAAATATGCTGGGCGGTATAGAGCATGGGACTTCCGGGCTGGTTCCACCTGGCACCATATAATTTTGCTCCCGTACCTGAAAGGTCGTCTTTGTACATGGCGTGTATGATCCGGTATACCATCATGCAAATAATCCGTATTGAATCCTGTGTAATTGTGTGAGTACTTTTTCAATGCCCTGAGCGGAGGTTAGCGATTCAAATGACAATTGGCCACCGAGTATGGTCGGCCGCCTTTTGATCCACTCATAAAAATGTTCAAGTTTTCCAAAGCAGATCTTCGCTTCCTTAAGTACCTGGTCAATTTGTTGGGCCCGTTCGGCATTGATGGCCGCAAAATGGCCATTGTTCTTTGCATAGCGCTGTAGGGTACGTTCACTTACATGCAGCATGGCGGCCCACTCAGACTGGGTAAAGGGTGTTTTATCAGCCATTTTTTTGAATTCCAAGTAAGTGAAATCCTTAACGGCGAGTTGTACCTTTGCAATTCGGCCGGAACTGGCCGGAACGGTAGTTTTGAAATCGGGTATTCTGGGTTTATCTGCTTTTTTCATAAAGGCGACAAATGACGCATAAATATACGACAAATGTCGTGTAAGCCAAATTTTTTAAATTCCTTTTTTACCAATAGCTTTACGCTTCAAATACGCAATGATGCAAAAGTATAGTCAGTTGAAAGCCTTTAAGGCCATCCTGAAAGCAAGTTTTCGTTCTATCCTGAGCAATCCCAGTGCCCTATTCTTTAGTTTCCTATTTCCTGTTATTTTTATTTTCATATTTGGTTCCTTTGGAAGTGGGGGCGGGGTACATTATAATATTGCCATTTCAGATGCGGCTGATACCAGCAACGAATTGTTCGACAGCATCAAGGCGAACCCGCTGATCTCCATTACCTATTTTAAAACAAAAAGCGGATCCACCGATACCCTGGCCCGCCGCAAGGCCCTGGAAAAAGATAAGATATCAGCGATCGTAGGCATCCGTAAAATAGAGGATTCAGCCGGCAAAGCCCATTATGTGATCCTCGATACCCTTACCAATGCCAGTGGAAATGCCATTGCTGCACTTCGTCAGATTTTTTCAAATATCAGCAATGAAATTGCTTTGAAAGGTTCCGCTCAGCATCAAATACCTCCTGTACAATCGCATGTGTATGCTGTACGCGAATACCGCAATATTGATTTTGTGTTGCCGGGTATGCTGGGATTCTCTGTATTGTTCTCCACATTATTTGGCATCTCTTTCATATTCTTTCAATTCCGCCAGCAACTGATCCTGAAAAGATTTTATGCTACCCCGGTTAGTAGGATCAATATCCTACTCGGAATTGGCATCAGCCGTTTGGTATTTCAACTGATCAACGTAGTGATGCTGATCGCCCTGGGTTATTTCTTTTTGCATTTTACCCTGGTGCACGGACTGGATACATTTTTAGAAATGACCCTGCTGACCATTTTTATGTTGCTGTTATTACTTGGGGTCGGACTTATTTTCAGCAGCGTGGTTAAATCAGATACTTCAATTCCCCTGCTCATCAACCTCTTCGCCTTTCCTCAAATGCTCTTGTCGGGTACATTTTTCCCGATCGATGTTTTTCCAAAATGGCTGCAAACCATTTGTACCTATGCTTTACCCCTCACTCAATACAACGATGCCATTCGAAAAATTTCCTTTACGGGTCAGCATCTGTGGGACTGTGGAAAAGAATTGGGTATCCTGGGTATCTGGATGCTGATCATCTATATCGTGGCTGTAAAAGTTTTTAAATGGGAATAAATGCAACGTATTAAAGGATTTATTTTTACCCTGGCAGGACTGTTCATCTTGGTTACACTCTTGTCATTGTTGATCCCCTCCAAACTATTGGTATCGCGTGGTGTAGTGATTAACGCCAATGCTGAAAAAGTATTTGCAGCGGTCAGCAATATGCACCAATGGGGAAAATGGCAACCGGCATTCAAAAATAATCCAGCTGCAGTTCATTACAGTACTGATAGTAACACCATCAATAGTTTTTGCGAATGGGAAAGCAATGGCCATCTCAACAAATTTGTGATCAGGACGGTGCAACCCATGCAAATTACCACAGCATTGGTTCGTGAAGGTGAAAATGATGTTGCCAATATCATCAGCGTGTTGCCACTGAGCGACAGCAATACTGTTCAGGTAGAGTGGAAGGCCTTAACCAAATTAAAATGGTATCCCTGGGAAAAATTTTATGGCATCTTTCTTGAAAAACTTACCGGACAGGGGTATGAAGATGCGTTGGACGGTTTGAAAGATCATGTAGAAAATGGTCAGTGAGGAAAACTGATCTTGCCCATAGCCGTAGCCGGTATGCCCGGTATTCCTTCCTTTATAAATTCAGCATTTCCACTGATACATTCATTGGCCAGCAGGGCAAATAATACGGCTTCCTTGGCATCGGGGTCAATACCCAACTCGGTTGCATGTTGAAACCTGCATTCCTTCATTTCGTTTTCAAGATTTTGCATCAACACAGGATTGTGTACACCACCACCACTGCAAATAATGGTGAGATTACTTGTATCGTTGATGCCCTCACGGATACCCTTCACGATCATGTTCGCCGTAAATTTATTCAGGGTGGCCATGCAATCTGTAGGGGAAATATCTTCCGTTCCGGTTTTTTTCTGTGCCGATTGCAAATATTGTAAACTGAACAATTCGGGCCCAGTAGTTTTGGGGTATGGAGCCATAAAGAATTTATCCGATTGCAAGTCCAACAGAAGATCTTCATTCACATTACCGGCTTTTGCCAACTCGGCATTGTTGTCGTAATACTGGCCAGGATAATGCATCCGCATAAACGCATCCATCATTGTATTTCCCGGACCCAGGTCGGTACATAATATTGCTTCCTCATCGTTGCCCGGTAAAAAAGTGTAATTAGCAATTCCTCCAATATTCAATAATACCCTTCGTTCACCTGTTTTACCAAATAAGAACTGATCGCCATAAACCGCCAGTGGTGCACCTTCTGCGCCCATGGCAAGATGCTTTTGTCTGAAATCACTGATGGTGATGATGCCCGTGGCTACTGCAATATGATCGCCATCACCGATCTGTAAACTGGCATTCCCATATCCGGGTAAGCCATGTAGGTGTTTGGGTGCATGGTAAATGGTTTGGCCATGACTGGCGATCAGGTCTACCTCGCTTGCAGCGATCTTCCATTTTTGTAAACAGGAATTGATATAACGGGCATGCAGATTCGAAATTTCGGCGTGTAGCAGGCAGAGTTTTTCAAGATCAACCATTCGTACTGAAAAAATAGATTGTATCTCATTTCTAAATTCAGGTTCATAGGGGATGCTGGCAAATTGCAAAACCTGCAATTGCGTATTCATACCATGCCCGATGATCTGGCATAAGGCAATATCAAGTCCGTCCAGTGAAGTGCCACTCATTAATCCGATAACCAGCTTTTCTTTTTTGTGGGCTATCTCTACCAGCCGTTGCAGGTCATTGTTGATCATGATCGTTGAATGAAATGAAGGTTGCGTTTGATCCCTTCAAACTTAGTTCTTTTCAAGGGAGATTTTTTAAAAATAATGCGGAAAGTTTCTTCTGAAACCGCTTCCCAGTCCTCTGCTGAAAATTGTAAGATGGCCGGTAGTGGGGTAAAAGATTCTTCTGATCCTGCTTTGGAAAAACGATTCCAGGGACAAACATCCTGACAGGTATCACAGCCAAACATCCAGTTGTCGAATTTTCCACTCATGCTCTCCGGGATCAATGCCTCTTTTAATTCGATCGTGAAATAGGAAATACATTTACTGCCATCCACTACACGGTTAGGGAGAATGGCTGATGTAGGACAAGCGTCTATGCATCGAGTGCAGTTGCCGCAATAATCCTTTACCAATGGGTCATCATAACTAAGTTCGAGATCGGTGATCAATGTGGCAATAAAAAAGAAAGACCCGCTTTTCTTGTTGATCAGATTTCCGTTTTTACCGATCCATCCGAGTCCTGCCCTTTGTGCCCAAGTTCTTTCCAATACGGGCGCACTGTCTACAAACCCCCGACCATTTACTGCTCCAATATTTTCCCTTATCTCCTGTAACAGGTTCTTCAATTTCAATTGAATGATCTGATGGTAATCTTCGCCATAGGCATATTTGGAAATTTTGGGTGTATCTGCAGTTTGATGCTGTTCCGGAAAATAATTCAACAGCAGCGTAATGACCGATCTTGCTCCTGGTACCAGTTTAGTTGGATCAACCCTTAGTTCAAAATGATTCTCCATGTACTGCATACTGGCCTGCATGCCTTTGTTGAGCCATGCTTCGAGTCGTCTGGCATCTTCATCCAATGGAACTGCCTGTGCGATCCCACAATAATCGAATCCCAAGCGAGCAGCTGTATTTTTAATGAATGCAGTATTTTTTTCGGGTTGATGCATGAGTAGGCGATCATAAAAATACAAAAGCCCTGCTATTTACAGCGGGGCTTTTATAAATATATGCGGGGGTTAGAATTTTATGTCGTAGCCCACCAGTCCAATCACTTCAAAATATCCAAAATGATGTTTAGCCGAACCGCCATCTACCGTGAGGGCATTGGCATAATCTACAAAACCTGTTTTTGCAGTTCCTTCAAAGAAGAAATGTTTAGATACATAGATCCTGGCACCACCTTCTCCGCCTACACAGTAGCCTGCAATATGGAAACGGTTATCAAGTCTTTTTCCGAAAAGCGTTACATCTGTCTTAGGGATCAGGATACCGGCACCTGCTTTCCACAAGGCAGTAATGAAACTACGGTTCTTTCTGCTTTTCAGGTTATACTGCCTAACATAATTAATGTGATAAAAATTGGCTCCATTGGTATGTTCAAAATGCATTTGACTGGCTGTAAAAGCTGTGTCGGTATCGAAAGCATTATTGCCAATAAATCCTTTTGCATGCAACAATTGGTTGTCGTATACAATGTATTTGGTGTGGTCGAAATTTATTTCAAGGGCCTTGGTATGACTGGCATTCAAATAAAATCCGACGCGATAATTATATTGAGGAACACTGATCTCAATGGGTTTTTTATAAATTCCATCCATATCATTCCTGTCGTGTGCCTTGGCATGATAGATTACAAAATCATGAGGGATGCCATTTACCGCCCCTTTAAAATGAATGGTGCTTTTTGTATACCATTCCTTGTTGTATCCCCATTGCAGATACATGCCACTGAATAATTTTTTCTTTTCCTGCGCAGCAACAGATATGATCATCAGGCACAATACAGCAGATACAATTGATTTTTTTATGAAGTTGATTTTCATACTGAATGAATTGTTTAAAATTCAACGCGAAATTAGATCAATTCAAAAAAACTCTTCAATTTATTTTGAGCCTGCGTTAAGGGCTGCATCACATATTTTTTTCAGGGAGGTATAGCGATCATTTCTTCCTTTGCTCTGTAGGTTAAAGGTGAGTAGAAAGCCTGCATAATGTTGGGATAGGTTGATCCAGGGGAAACTGCCGAATAAACCGGGACTGCTTACTGCATTTGATCGTTGGTTCACCGAACTGCCGTCCATGATCCATTCTCCAAAACCATATCCCCAGTTACCCGCTTCGGCAGGGGAGTAGCCGATGGTTACATCTTTGGCGATCCTATTTTTTTGCATTTCCGTGATCGCTTTTTTACTGAGTACCTGCCTGCCATTGATCTGTCCCTCATTCAAGATCATGGAAAGGAATTTAATATAATCATCCGCGGTACTCCAAGCCCCACCCGCAGGTAAGGCAGGTTTCGCATGTCCGAAATCTGTATGCTGCATTCCGCATGGCCGCGCGATCCTTTCCGCAAAAAGCGTTTCAAAATCCTTGCCGCTGATCTTTTCAATAACGGCAGCGGCTATCTGCAATCCGGCATTGCTATAATGAAATACCTTGCCCGGCCTTCCTTCCATCGGTAACTTTGCCAGCTGCTCCATGGCTTCATCCATACTTGAAATGTTTTTCATGGCTTCAATACTTTCCTTTAATGTACCAGTTTGAATGCCGGTTAAATGACTCAGGCATTGCCAGATGCTGATGCCTCCTTTACCATTGGCCGTCATTACCGGAAGAAATTTACCAACCGTATCGTCGAGGCTTAATTTTCCTTCATCTACAAAACTCATCACGAGGGCAGCACTCAGCCACTTGCTGCTGCTGGCAATTCTTTCTTTGGTATTTTCTGTAAAATCCTGAAGGGCATCATCGGCAGATTTGCCTTGCTTTCTGGCCATCCATTTTCCCATCATCTGTTGCCTCCTGTTCATGTCATTTTCTGCATGGGAATACACTATTTTCCCATCCTTATAGATCACTAATACAGCGCGGCCACCCAGGGACCCCAACTCCTGTTTCATCCATTGCTCAGCTTGTTTAAAATCATATTGGGCGTAGGCCGACTGCAACAATAGCAGTAAAGCTGCAAACAGGCTGAATTTGCGGCAGTTAGAGCAGGGTTTATATGTCATATTTGCACAATTTTACTCTTGGATAGCGTTTTGCTCCCATAGTTTAAAATTACCTCAAATGAGCATACAAAATTTAACCGTGAAGTCGCAGGAAATACTGCAACAGGCACAACAGTTTGCTTTCAATGCCGGTAATAGCAGCATTGAAACTGAACATATATTACAGGCATTGCTGGCCGACAAAGATTCACCGGTAGAATTTTTATTGAAAAAGAATAATGTTAACCTCAATTATGTTGAGGAAAAACTTGGCCAATCTGTACAAAAACTTCCAAAGATATCTGGCGGAGAGCCAGCACAATCATTGAGCCGTGAAGCCAATAATATGATCTTGAGGGCAGGCGCTTCCATGAAAACTTTTAAAGATGAATTTGTAAGTGTGGAGCATTTGTTATTGGCCCTGTTGCAGGGAAATGATAATGCAGCTAAACTATTGAAAGATGCCGGACTTACGGAAAAGGGACTGATAACTTCGATTAAGGATCTCCGTAAGGGATCTACCATTTCTTCTCAAACATCAGAGACCCAGTTCAATGCCCTGAATAAATATGCCAAAAATTTAAATGAAATGGCCAGGGCCGGAAAACTGGATCCTGTGATCGGGCGTGATGAAGAGATCCGCAGAACCCTGCATATCTTATCCAGAAGAAGTAAGAATAATCCGATCCTGGTAGGGGAGCCCGGCGTAGGTAAAACTGCAATCGCTGAAGGATTGGCCATGCGTATCGTGAATGGTGATGTTCCAGATAACCTTCGGTCGAAAATAATTTTTGCATTGGATATGGGACAGCTCATCGCCGGAGCAAAATACAAGGGTGAATTTGAAGAGCGTTTGAAATCTGTAGTGAAAGAAGTGAGTACCAGTGATGGGGAGATCATCCTTTTCATTGATGAAATTCATACCCTGGTAGGAGCTGGTGGTGGAGATGGTGCCATGGATGCGGCCAATATCCTGAAACCTGCGCTGGCACGGGGCGAACTAAGGGCCATTGGCGCTACCACACTAAACGAGTATCAGAAATTTTTTGAAAAGGATAAGGCATTGGAACGCCGGTTTCAGAAAGTAATGATCGATGAACCCAGTGTGGAAGATGCTGTGTCGATTCTTCGTGGTTTGAAAGACCGTTATGAAACCTATCACCATGTGCGCATCAAGGACGAAGCCATCATCGCTGCGGTTGAATTGTCTCATCGATACATCACCGATCGGTTCTTACCCGATAAGGCCATTGACCTGATCGATGAAAGTGCGGCCAAATTACGATTGGAGATGAATAGCATGCCTGAAGAGTTGGATAAACTGGAACGCCAGATCAGGCAACTGGAAATTGAAAGAGAGGCCATCAAACGCGAAAAAGATGAAGCCAAGCTGAAAGAACTGAATACAGAAATATCAAACCTGTCTGTTCAGCGCGATACCTTCAAAGCTAAATGGCAGCAGGAAAAAGAAGTGGTGGAAAAGATCCAGAATGCCAAAGCAGAAATTGAGAACCTGAAATTAATGGCGGATAAGGCTGAACGGGAGGGTGACTATGGACGAGTAGCTGAAATTCGTTATGGTAAAGTGCAGGAGCAGGAAAAAATAATAGAAATATTTACCGCTCAGCTGGACGAGATCTCTGAGAAAAGGCTGTTGAAAGAAGAAGTGGATGCCGAAGATATTGCCGAAAATGTAGCGAAAGCAACCGGCATACCGGTGATGAAAATGTTGCAGACCGAGCGTGAAAAATTGCTCAGGCTGGAGGATGAACTGCACAAAAGAGTGGTTGGTCAGGAAGAAGCCATTACCGCCGTTTCCGATGCGATCCGCAGAAGCCGGGCCGGATTGCAAGACCCCAAAAAGCCGATCGGTTCCTTTATTTTTCTGGGAACCACCGGTGTGGGTAAAACAGAATTGGCCAAGGCATTGGCCGAATACCTGTTCGATGATGATGGAATGATGACTAGGATCGACATGAGTGAATACCAGGAAAAGCACAGTGTAAGCAGGCTGGTAGGGGCTCCTCCGGGCTATGTGGGCTACGATGAAGGCGGGCAATTAACCGAGGCCGTTAGGCGCAAGCCATATAGCGTTATTTTATTAGATGAGATTGAAAAGGCACATCCTGACGTTTTTAACGTATTATTGCAGGTATTGGATGATGGAAGGCTGACCGATAACAAGGGTCGCATGGTGAATTTTAAGAATACGATCATCATCATGACCAGCAATATGGGAAGCCATATTATTCAGGAAAATTTTGAGAAGGTCACTGAGAAGAATAAAGATGAGGTGGTAGAGAGAACAAAAGAGGAGGTGATGTTGTTATTACGTCATACGATCCGTCCCGAATTTTTGAATCGTATCGATGAGGTCATCATGTTTCAGCCATTGATGAAGAAAGAGATCAAGGGCATTATCCTGATACAACTCGAGCAGATCAAAAAACTGGTTGCCCAATCTGGAATCAACCTTCAGTTCAGTGATTATGTACTTGATTACCTGGCCGAGAACGGATATGATCCTCAATTTGGAGCCCGTCCTTTAAAGCGACTGATACAGAAAGAGATCGTGAACGGGTTAAGCCGCAAGATTCTGGGTGGAGATATTGATAAGCAAAACCCCGTATTAGTGGATGTGTTCGATGGTACCATGGTATTCAGAAATGATGGAGTAGAAACTGGCAAGCAAAACACTGCAAAGCAATAAGCAGATTAAAAAGATAAATACAATAGCATTATGGCAATGAAAGTTAAAGAAGTAGTAGAGATCATTCCCCCCAAGGATATTTTTGTAGGGAATAAGGATGCTGCTGTAACCCTGGTAGAATTTGGAGAATATGAAAGCGAGGATTGTGCCAAGGCCAATGAAGTGGTGAAGAAATTACTGGAAGAATTTGACGGAAAGATCAGGTTCCAGTTCCGTCACTTCCCGCTTACCAAGATACATCAACGTTCCATGAAGGCAGGTGAGGCTTCTGTAGCCGCTTCGCAGGTTGGAAAATTTTGGGAAATGCATAATATCTTGTTTGAGAACCGCCGCCAGCTGGGCACTACCAGTCTGAAATTGTATTCTCGCGAAGCAGGCATCAGCAATAAGCATTTTCTGGATGAACTCATCAACTCTACTTATGGCTGGCAGGTTCGCAATGATCTAAATGAAGGTATTGAGCGTGGGGTTCGGGATGTGCCAGCGTTTTTTGTGAATGGGGAAATGGTTGCGGGTAAACCTACTTTCGAAAACCTGAGCAAAGACATTGAGTCCGCATTGAAAAAAGCCAAGAAAAAAGCCCCTGTTAAACAGCGGGCATAAACATAGCATTTTCGGTTTGTATGGCATTGACATACAAACCGAAAATTTATTCTGCTACTATAGCATAGGTCATCAGCGCCTTTCCATTTACGGTTATCGTTAACGGATACTCTCCCTCTTCAAATTTATTACTGAAACTTAGCAAACCATTGCTATAGCTGAACGTGATTTCCTTTGTTTTTTGTTTTTTTATCTCTCCGGTTGTAAGGGTTAGTTTACTGATCACTGCCTTGGCATCAAGGGTGAAACTGAAGGCCGTAGGTCTATCTGCTTGTACTTTTAGCTTGCCCTTATCGGGATTGAATTTTTTTAATCCCAAGTCATAGGCAGCTTCTTTTACCAGGGGCAGCGCATAAAATATCCCTTTGCTTTTAGGCGCGGGGCCAAGTTTCCAAGCTTCATTATCGGGATAGTGTTGCCAGTTAAAAATGCCTTTGTCTGCAAAAAAATAGGCATCGTTAAAACTTCTTGTAAAAACTTTCATATCCGCATCCGTGGTTCCGCTTCCCCAGGTGGGGTCTACATAGAACCATTCGTCGGGACTAATGCCCAATTGCACTACTGCCCAGGTATGGTTGATATCGGGCTTGCTTTCATCAATCGATTCGGTATTTAGTTTTACAAATCCATCCGGGATCAGGCAACGGATATTGGCGCTGCTGCACATATCCTGAAACAAAGCGGCATATCCGCCAGCCGTGGCTTTGCGGTAAAACAACACATCATTGGTGCTGTTCTTGGTATCATTTCCTGTTCGGGCTAATTTACAATCAAAGCTGATATTGTAGGCGATCCAATCAAAGATGGCTCTGGCTTTTTCTGTTTTATCGGAATAGGGCTTTGTAACCATACCCGTAATGGTACCCATATTCATACTATCCAGTGAACCCAGTTTCTTTACATAGGCATCTATATTGCTAAAATCCTTTCCGGAGGTTTGTGCATTAGAAAATTGGATCAAGCCAAATAAGCTAATAAAAATGAGTGCGTAAACAATTGGTTTCATTGACTAAAATTAATGATCCGAAAGTTAATAAATATAAAAAGCTATTTGAAATCAAATAGGGTGGCGGTAAATACTCCACGTTCTCTTTTTTTGAATACTACTTTCCAGTTCCCGGTATATCGGATCAGATTGGGAATCAGCCATTCTTCAAATTTACTTAGCTGCACTTCCATTTGAACAGAAAAGTCGTACACGCCTGCATCATAGCTCAATGAATAATTACGGGCCAGTACTTCATAGGTTTGATCATTGAACCAGGTGGTCATGGCATCGATCACCACCTCATTTTTATATTCCGGTTTCACTTGTTGGGTAAACACATAGCAATTGATATTGTTGTGTACCTCCATATCGATATGCATATCGTATTTGCCCGATAGCGCATCATCAAAAATGGCGGTTTTGCCACTGATGAACGGGATGCCATTTATCTTCTTTCCCGGATTAAAAAAAAGCATCTTCAATTGTTCTTTATGTTTCTCCATTCCGGTCTTGCCCGAGGTGGAGAAACTTCGGCCGGTTACAATATTGTCTTCCCCGCAAACAGAATCCTTGGTAAAGAAAAGAGAAGCATAGAGTGAAGCAGTATAGTAGTTGAACTGATGGACTTCATCATAAATATCGCCGGTAGTTTGTTCCTCATCGGTGATCATTGTTCTGCAACCATGGTTCCTGACCTGTCTGGTTTTGCTATGCAACCCTGCAATGATATCACCATCGCTATTGTTGATCCGGATATCATTAATGGCTGAAAAGCCCAGTATATGAAGGTTTCGGAAGGCTTTATAAAATGAGCTGTCGTTCTTTATACGCTCAATGAATACCGGTACATTCAGTTTGTTGTTAACGACCACTTCACTGAGGGTGATGGTCTTTTTCCCCATGGCCAGCGCACTGTCATTTTTTTGTGCGGCTGCATAGTAACTGAGTATAGTACAAAAAAAAGCAGGTATGATTTTAATGATCATACCTGCAATTTAATTATAAGTTTTATTTTATTGGCCTATTCCTTTCCTTTTGAAGTTGTTTGATTAGGCGTTACTGCTGGCTTTAATCCTGCAGCTTTTGCTTGCTCTAAAACAGCTGTTGGCATTTGCAAGGTACTGGCAGGCGTATTTGATAAAAGAGTAGTACCGCCAGTGCTAGCAGGGGTTAAGTTAGTAGCAGGAATATACCAAGAGGGTTTGGTAGTTGCTGAACTTTGTGATGGAACTGAATTGGTTTTCTTTGCGATTTCAATATTTTTTTGCGCATTGTATTCCTGTTCAGTCATCGGAAATTTCTTTCCTTCTACAATGATAGTAGTGGCTTTGGCATTCGTATTGCCAACCGAAGATTGGGCAATAGACGTTTTGCTAAAGGCAACACATATCAGTAAGGTGAAAATCATTATTATATTTTTCATTTTGCTTTATTTATTTGTTATAAATATTAATTATTAGTGAATTAAGAATACGCTAAAATTGTTATCTCCGGTGCTGAAGCCTGCTACTGTAGCACTACTTCCAGATTGTTGCATAGCTTGAATACTTATTTTGTCACCAGCGGTCAAATGTAGCACTCCTTTTGCTTCACCTTGTATATACCAACTAGTATTGGAAGTTGCATTTGCGCCTAATTCAGTAATTGATCCATTAACTAAAATAAAAGTATTCTGTTGGCCTGTATTGCTGGCAAAAGTATTCCAAACATATTTTGCAGAAACAGCATATAAACCTGTAACTGGTACAGTATACTCTCCAGTGGCAAAATTATAATTACTTCCACCTTCTTCAAAAGCAACGGAATTCCATAAAAGTGTTACAGGGGTTCCATTTGCTACCGTTGTTCCCGATAAACCGCCAGCTCTAATACTAACTTTAGTAGTTGTAGCTGCTGTTTGCCATGTGGCATTTCCCACTGCATCACTGGTTAGTACTTTATTTGAGCCTTCCCCAATACCAGTAAATTGCAATTTACCTGCAGTTCCTAATGCGTAACCAGTACCAAATGCCTCAGCAATTACCGCTGTAGCTGTATTAATTGATGCACCTAGCACACCAGTACCGCTAAAGCTCAAACCTGCAACACCAATTTGTGTTTCACTGGCTCCTTGTACACCAATACCTGTACTTGATACACCTGATGCTCCTGAAGGAACACCAGTAAATAAATAAGTATTGGCACTAATGGTTCCTCTAATGGCAGTAAGTGTTCCATTACCAAATCCAGTAGAACTTGTATTTGCATTATTCAATACCTCTGTGATCTGAATATTAGCTGCATTAGTATTTGCAATACTCAGTACTCTGCCTGTTCCGGCAGTGGCGGCGTTGATTACCGGACTGGCATTACCAGCAGCAAGGGTAAAGTCACCGGCTCTTCCTGATCCTAAGCTAGTAGCGCTAATACCTGCACCAGCTCCAAAACTTAAACCAGCTAAGCCAGCTGCGCCAGTATTGGTAACTCCATAATTTCCTACAGAAGAACTGCTGGTGCCTAAAACTCCGACGCCAGTATTTGATTCAGCCCATACAGCTTTTTTAGCGGCAAGTGTTATTCCACCCAAACCCGATGTGGTATGTAAGGCAGCTGGTACGGTAGAGGTTGTATTAGAACTTATTGAAACTGCATCCGTAACATTTGCAGCATTATTATTTTGAAAAACAGCAGCACTACTTGTACCAGATGTACCATATACTCCAACGCCACTGGCGCTTTCTCCTAATACACCGTACCCGCTGGTGCTTAATCCATAAACACCCAAACCTGCTGGTGCTTGTCCGAAAACACCCCATCCACTTCCTGCTTGTGAACCCCAAACACCGATACCGAGTCCTGCGGTTCCATTATTCAAACCCTTTAATGCAGCAGAAAATCCGCCTGGTGTGGTAGAACTGATGGTGCCTTGAACTGCAACAGCATTAGCATCTACACTAGCACTTACACCCAATAGCGCACCAGTAATACCGGTAGCGGCTGAGTTAGTCATGCTAATCATTGGAGAAGCTGGAACGCTGAGAGTTTTAATCAAAGGAATAAGCAGCAGTGGATTAGGATAAGTACCACTTAAATCTCCACCTGCAGGTCCATTTGGAGGTAAGCTAGTAGGTAAAGCTAAAGTACTTGCTGAAGTCAATCTTCCTTTAGCATCAACTGTAAATATTGGGTAATTTAATGCATTGCCATAGCTGCCTGCAACAACACCTGAAGTTACCAGTGTTGGGTTAGGATAGGTACCGGTAAGGTCTCCACCTGCTGGTCCAACGGGAGCAGCAGCCCCTGCATTGATTGCATAAGGAACGCTCACCATTTGAGTTGATCCCACATTAGTAAAGTTTGAGCCACCTTGTGGGTCAATTTCTACCTGTAAAAATTTGCTGGCGCCACCTGATGGGAAACCAGACCAGTTGATACCGGCAATGGTACCTGTTTGAGCCAGTGTACCCGGACTACCAACTACTACATTAAACATACCGAAAGAATTAGTGAAGAGTGTTCTTGTTTCACTATACACTACGGCTCCGCCTGCGCTACCTGATAAGATACTCAAGCGAAGTGAAATTTGTTGATTAGGGATCACATTACCCACTGCATTTCTGGCTACGCCCTGATAGTTCATCAGGTTAGGCGATTGTGCCATGGTGAATAACGCAACAAAAGCAGTTGTTATCGTTAATAAAAACTTTTTCATGTTTATAAAGGTTTAGTTTTTGAATGGATGATGCAATAATTATTTTAATTTTTGCACTTTGTAAGTACCCCGTTTGGTAACAGATGTTCCTGTTGGTTCGAGGAAGATGTTTAAGAAATACTGTCCAGACGGGTAACGGGAGAGGTCCATTTTTTCAATGCGACCGGTACCATAGTAGTCAAATTGTTTTTGACCCAGCATCCTTGCTGATTCGTCGTACAGCGTAAGAGATACTTTACCTGTCTGTTTGCTTAAGAAATCTATCTCAAGCCAGGATTGAGTTGGGTTGGGCAAAATTTTGATCTCATCTCTTCCCCATTCACTGGTGTTATTTACGGTAGCCGGATTGTTGGTACCAGGTTGTAACACACCATTGGTAACCACGAGGTTTGAAGTCGACATGGTTTCAATAGCAGTGGCTTCTCCAAAACTCCATTCAAAACGATAAAAGGTGAAATAATTAGTTCCCCCTGTTGTGTTGAATGTAGCCGGAGTTACACTTTGTGAAAAAGAAACAGTAGAGAAGAAAATGCCAACTGTAAAGAAGAAAAGTTGTGATTTCCTCATAATGTACTGGTTTTGGTTTTATGTTCATACTATAAATACAAGTGTGTTAATTAATAGTATAAACGGTAATCGCAATTTGGGTGCGTTCTCAAATATAATGTGTTTTTGAATAGCAGAATTTTTTTTTGAGGAGCAAACGTGCGTATGTTTTATTATCTTAATGTTTGATTTTTTAAAAAAAATCCTTTTTATAGTAAATATTCTACTATAGAATTTCTTTTACAACAAGGATGAACTATGCACAAAAAAAACAGGTATGATTTTAAAATCATACCTGTTTTTTAATTTAAAGTTTTAGAAACTTGTACGCTTAGTCTTTCGACTTTTCTTTTTGCATTGGCACTGCAGGAACTTTAGGGGTAACCACAGGTTTAGTTTCTTCAACAGGAGTAGCTTTGGCTGGGTTGATGATCACCTCAGGCATTTTATTAGGATTAGCTACTGTTCCGGGGTCAAGTGTTCCTGCTCCAGTATTGTTTCCAATTGGAAGACTGATCAGCGGAGTGGTTGCTGTAGTGGCAGGAACTTCAACAGGTTTTGCTGTTGGGTTGCTGTTTTCTACAGGTTTAACGGCTGATTTTATTGGAGTATTGTTAATGCTGCTATTGGTTTCAACTGGAGTTTTAACCGCTGTTTTCACAGGAGCAACAGGCATTACACTACCTGATAGATCAAGCACTTTCTTAGCAGCTTTTACAGGAGCTATATCTTCAACGCTGGTTCCTTTAACTGATTCAACTTTAGCTGGTTTAGCAGGACTAACCTTAACATCATTCAATGAAGAACTTAAGTTTGCATCATAGCTGATTCCTCTGCTTTCAGGTAAATTGTAAGAAGCAGGATCGTAGTATTTGCCTTTTTGTGTTGGAGTTTTCAACTGTTCTGCGACAAATGGATTTTTCTTCATCCTGTTATCATTACGAACACCTTTTACTTCCCAGCTAACTTTTACATTAGGTTGGTTGGTGGCGATCTCAAATTTGTTATTGCTAACTTC
>Ga0194037_1000777_pt1 | contig 24764 bp, 14 predicted proteins | sample JunL306m_MetaG_FD_148653 | JGI IMG/M metagenome (GOLD analysis project Ga0194037, IMG submission 148653) | Anoxic zone freshwater microbial communities from boreal shield lake in IISD Experimental Lakes Area, Ontario, Canada - Jun2016-L304-6m | ecosystem: Environmental > Aquatic > Freshwater >...
GTTAAATACCAGGCTTCTTATCGCTGGATCGGCGCTTCAAGACTGGCTGTTGAACTGGGTAATATCATGGAGAACGGGCAGCAGAAAGAAGTAACCCTGCAAATGGATTTCAACAGATTATATCAGAAATCAAAATGGCTGAAACAATTGGATCAAACATCCAATATTGAAGACCGCGAAAAATGGAGGAAGCGCATCACCCATACTAAAGATACCATCATCACTAAGACCGGAAGGAAGATCGTGAAGCGTCACAGGATCGTAGATAAGAGCGCCGTGCCTTATGTCAATACCGGGGCTAAGATCTTTGGCAAACTGATCACCAGTTTGAAACAAGTGAATGTATCGCTTTCTGAAAATGCCAATACTCGATTGCCAGGGTATACGGATAGTACACAATATGGTGGCCAAAACTGGAAGAGCATGGCTCCGGGATATGATTTTATACTGGGCCGACAACCGGATACTAACTGGCTCAATAAAGCATCGCGAAAAGGATGGATCACCAGGGATACTAATTTCAACTCGCTGTTCACCCAGAACTTCGATCAGCGTTTTACACTAAGTGCTCAATTAGAACCGGTGCGTGATCTTACCATCGCTGTGAACCTGAGTAAAACATTCAATAAGAGCTATAGCGAAACCTTCCGGTATGTTGATACTACGGGTGGTTCCAATCGTAAGTTCTTCCACCTTAATCCATATGCTGGTGGTGGTTTTGATGTATCATTCATCGCCTTTAATACATTGTTTGGCAAATTTGATCCGAACAGGGTATCAGCGACATTCCAAACCTTCCAGGCAAACAGAAAGATTTTATCAGAGCGGCTCGGAAAGGCAAATCCTTACAGCAACGGACAACCGGTGGGTGCCGATGGATACTATTATGGTTATGGAAAATATGCGGTGGATGTACTCATCCCTGCATTCATAGCAGCCTATACCGGAAAAGATCCCAATAAGATTGCACTCATTAACCAGAACAACCCGAATATAAAATCCAATCCATTCAGGGCCATTTTACCGAAGCCCAACTGGAAGATCGATTATAATGGTTTAAGCCGGTTGAAGGGTTTCAAGAAAATATTCACTACGTTCAGCATCTCTCACGGATATACCAGCAACTTGAGCATGAACGGATTTACTTCGGCACTGTTGTATCAGGATGTATCGAAATATGGATACCCTTCATTCTATGATACGGTATCGCGCAACTTCATTCCGTTCTTCCTGGTGCCAAATATTACTTTGGCAGAACAGTTCTCTCCGCTGATTGGGATAGACATGATGTTTACCAACCAGTTCCAGGCCAAGTTCGAATACGCCAAAACAAGGCAACTTAGTTTGAGCCTGATCGATTTCCAATTGAGCGAGACCCGCAGCACTGAATTCACGGTGGGAGCAGGCTATCGTAAAAAAGGATTGAAATTGCTGGCCGGATTGAAACTGCCTAAATTCCTGAGTAAGGACGGCGGAAAGAAATTGGATAATGAGATCAACTTCCGTGTTGACTTCAAGATTAGGGATAATGTAACCGCCAATAGCAGGCTCGATCAGGAGAATAATTTTGCAACCGGTGGCAGTAAGGAGATCACCATTTCACCTACCATCGATTATTTCCTGAATAGCCGAATCAATATTAAATTGTATTTCGATCAGCGTAAGGTAAAGCCTTATATCTCATCCAGTGCACCCATCACCAATACACGTGCCGGTGTGCAGGTAAGGATCTCGCTGACGCAATAAGAAATATAGCACTCACTAAATCTTTTCAAATAATTACTTCCTATGTTGTTTTTAAAACAGCATAGGAAGTTTTCTTTTGGGTAAAGCAGGTTTGTATTTTAAATAGTGTTGGGCAAAAAAAAGATCCCGCATTGCGGGACCATATACCAAAACCAAGCATAAACTGTAAATTTTGATGGGGATCATTTTACTTTTTTCAGCAACATCACATAGCCGCATAGATTCTTTTTCTTCTTGTTCACCTGAACCGGTTTCATCATATGGTATTCAGAGAACTGGGGTATATAAGAATAGCTGATCACATTCCCGTCTACATCGCCCCACATTTTCTTTTGGTATACCACTTGTTTTTCATTCCAGTCGTACATCCTTACTTCATATAATTTGGAACTCATATCCCCAATGAAAACGAACTGATACCAGCTGCCTTGGGTAAGTGGCACGATCACGGGCATTTCAAATTCGCTTTCCATTTGCATGGAGGCTTCTTTCACAACCATGAATCCTGATTTGGCTAAAAGTTGTTTGATGCTATCGGCCTGTTGTTTAATGGAGGCGCTGGAACAAGGCTGCTGACGAATAATATCTTGTGCACTCAGGTCCTGCCCAAACAGGAATATACTGAATACAACAAAAAGAAGAATTCGGTTTTTCATTTGCTCAGTGGCGTTGATATTGGGGTAGTCAATGTTTTGGCACCGGATTCGATGCCATAGGAAAACACTTCCAATTCATTGAATTACACTTCTATAACGAGGAATAGGCTTCAATTATTGTGCCATAACGTACATGACGATTATATATAATATGATTTATCAGTAGGCAAATTCAGTTTGCAGTTGGCAGTTTGCAGTTAGCAAGGATTTCGGTCTGATTGGAAAATTCATCTTTAAAATAATCCCGAAAGGGATGACATTACTATAGAAAATCCTCTTCAAAGCAACGTCTCCTGCAAGGGACGTTGCGTCTTAATATTACGCAACGTCCTCGGCCAACACACAAGCTGGGTGAGAGACGTTGCTAGGAAATAAACTATGTTGGAGGTTGGAAGTTGGAGGTTCATTCAATTAGAAAGCTCATGATGTGAGCGAAATCACCAAACTCCTCAACTCCTCAACTTCTCAGCCAACCTTAAACCTTAAACTTTAAACCCTTAAACGGTTTAATTCAAAAACATCTCGCTACTCTTTATTAAAATAATACGTCCCCGCCTGTTGCAAACAAGTGATCGTTAGGTCATTGATACACACATGGTCTGGTAAGCTTGCGCAATAGTACACAGTATTGGCTATGTCTTCGGCGGTTAATGGGGTATATCCGTCATAGGCTGCTGCTGCCTGATCTTCAGATCCTTTAAAACGTACCAATGAAAATTCTGTTTCTGCAGCACCGGGGTTGATGCTGGTAACCTTGATATGGTGTGGGAGCAGGTCGATCCGCATGGCTTTGCTTAACGCATCCACGGCAAATTTGCTGGCACAGTACACATTCCCTTTTTCATACACTTCTTTACCGGCTACCGAACCCATATTGATGATATGTCCTTTTTTCTGGGCCATCAATAGCGGCAACACGGCCTTACTCACATACAATAACCCATGAACATTGGTATTGAGCATGGTTTCCCAGTCTTGCATATTGGCCTTATCAAAACTATCACGGCCTAAAGCCAGTCCTGCATTATTCACCAGTACCGATATTTTTTTCCAGGCATCCGGGATGCTTCCGATGGCCTTGTTCACCGCATCCATTTGCTGCACATCAAAACAAAGGGACAGTACTTTTATACCGTACTTGCTTTCAAGTGATTTTTTCAGTTTGATAAGCCGGTCTTCCCTGCGGGCGGTGATGATTACATCGTAACCATGGCTAGCAAATTTTTCGGCACAGGCAGCTCCGAATCCGGAACTGGCACCGGTGATCATAACGATTGGGTTCATAAAAAAAGGCTTCAATGATGAAGCCTAAAGGTATTTAAAAAGCAGTTTTAAATCAACGACTTTATTCGCGTATCAACACCGCATATCCTTTTTTCTTTTTAACCACGCCCTTGTAGGTAACGCCTTCGGCTTCCCAAACAAAAGTTCCGGGATCCTGGCCCTTGCCTGCGATCTTTCCATCCCATCCCTTGCCTATTTCGGTAGTAGAGAAAACCATTTCTCCAAAGCGGTTGAACACTTTAAAATAGATCAGCGATTTCATGCCAAGGAGGATGGGACGCAATACATCGTTAACGCCATTCCCATTGGGTGTGAAGGCCGTGGGTACATACATATCGGGATCCATCTTATACAACAGGATATTGATGCTATCAGCCGATCTACAACCATTTAGAGAAGTTACTTCCACTACATATTTGATATTGTTGAGCGGTAGAGAAACCGGGTTGCTGATATTGGGATCATTGAGCCAAGTGGTTGGGCTCCACAAATAAGTGGCTCCTCCGCTGGCATGTAAGAACAAAGGTTCGCCTTCCACTACCGTAGTATCAGAAGGGCCGGCATCGGCTCTTACAGCAGGATATACTTTTGCCCATACCGTATCGCTTACTGGTTTCGGGCAACCGAGTGTATCCGTTACCGTTACAATGTACTGGATATTGGCCGTAGGATTCACGGCTACCGGATTAGAAATATTACGATTGGTTAAGAAAGTAGCCGGTGTCCAGAAATAATGACTTCCTCCGCTGGCATTCAATTGCACCGGGAAGCCGGGACAAACGATCTGGTCGGGCCCCGCATTAGTAGCCGGATAGGGCACTACCTTAATGCTGATATAATCGTCGCTCTGGCATTTGCCGATATTGCCGATCACATGGTAGGTGATGGAACTAAGCGGCCTGGTAAAGGGGCGCATCAGGGTATCATAACTCAGGTAAGTATTGGGTGTCCAGATATAATGCAAGGCATCGCCGGTGGTAGGAAGTTTGAAGCCATCGGTTCTGCAAATGGTGGTATCGGGGCCTGCATTCAGGGTTACTTTATCTTTTACATCTACAAAAACAGAGTCATCGGAAAAACAACCAATGGCATCCGTGAGGCGCACATGATACCAGGTGGGTACATCGGGGCTTACAAGCGGACTGGCAACCGTAGTGCTGCTGATCATATAATTGGGGCTCCACACAAAACTTCCGGTACCCGTAGTAGTTAGTTGAAGGGTATCGATATTACAGATTAGGGTATCGTTCAAGGTGCTGATCACTGGGAGGGTACCCACATTTACGAACACCGTATCCGTTTTTAATTTACTGCAACCGTTTACACCAACGGCTACTACATAATAAGTGGGTACGGTAGGAGCGGCAATTGGATTGGCAATATTGGGATTGCTGAGTCCGGTAACCGGAGTCCAGGAATACGTATTTCCTCCACTGGCATTCAATTGTGTTGTTGATTGTCCGCCGGCACATACAAACGCATCAGGCCCTGCATTGGGAATGGCCAGTGCTTTTACAATCACCGGCACTGTTGCTGTGGCAATACAATGAGCGCCCCAGGTGGTGCGCAGGGTATAGGTGGTATTCACCATGGGCACCGCCTGCGTAACGGCCTGCGTTGGATTGAGCACCGTGGCGGCAGGATTCCATTGCCAGCTGATGCCGCTGCTGTAATTGCTGGTACCCGTAAGGGTTAGCGTGTCTTCGGCGCAAATATTGGCCGGACTGGCAACAGCAGTATTGGTAAGATCTAATTTAGGCGTAACCGTCAATGAATCCTTGTTGATACAACCGGAAGCATTGGTAAGGGTTACAATATATTTAGTAGGCGTACTCGGAAATACCCTTGGCGTGGCGGTGTTGGCACCAATGATATTGGTGAGCGGGCTCCAACTGAAATTGCCCGTACCCGAAGCCGTTAGTTGCAAACTATCGAGTCCGCAATAGGCCGTATCATGCGGGAACAGAGATAGGGAGGGGATATCGCTGATAAGGATGTCTTTATTGATTGTTTTTACACAACCCTTGCTATTGGTTACGATAAGTTGTACAGTATATGTTCCGGCAGGATTGTACGTGTAATTTGGATTCTGAAGATGACTGGTATCCGCAAGGGTTGCAAGGTCTCCAAAATCCCATCTCCATGAATCTACCACGCCATAAGCAGTGTAGGTAGTATCAGTAAAATGTACTGCAGAACCCGCACATAGTGTTGGCGAAGTAATGAAACCCGGAAGAAAACCCGGGTAAACCCCAATAGGTTTTGTAACGGAATCGGCACATTGACCAGCAAGAGAAACAACTAATTTGATATTAAAGATACCCGCTGCTGTAAAGGTATGAGTTGGATTTGGGAGATTTGAAATATTGGCTGCACCACTGGCAGGGTCTCCAAAATCCCAGGTAAAAGTGTCCGGATTTCCTGTACTGTTGTTCGTAAAATTAACGGTAAAGCCATCACAGGTAACCGGTGTAAAATCTGAGCTTGCCGCTAAGGGGATACAACCGTTCACGGCTACAATGAGGTCTTTTCGGTGTACTCCGATCAAATTTCCATTTCGGTAAACTGAAGTACATACACAAATCACATATTTTCCTGCAGGAGGTGCAGTTCCTGAAATAATTCCAGTGTGCGAATTGATGGTTACTAATGGCCCCATTGGGAATGATGCGTTATAGCCTCCTGTATATACTACTGATCCATAGGGAGGGCCAACTGGATTCTGATAATCGCCCTGATCTGCCAGTCCGCCATTATAAGCATTACAAAAATTATACACCAAAGAATCTCCATCCGGATCAGTGGCACTGAAATCAAGTGTGAATGTTGAATTTTCACAGATCACAGAGATGGGTAATTTATACGATGGTGAATTATCAATTAAAGGCATGGGTAACGTATTCAAACCTGGAACAACACAGGTATAAGTAGCACCTTCATTGTTGTTCACATTATTTGAATTTTGCCGACTGAAAGTTTGGAAGGCGACTGTATATCCTAAATTATTATTCACTAATTCAATAGTAAAAGAATAAGTTTTATACACATACAGCAAACTGGGAGGATTCTGAATACAAGGAGAAACGATGATCGGTACCGGCTGTGTTCCTGAAAAATCTTCTACCGCAGCCCAGTTATTATTTGCTGCTGGTCCAATCACTTTTCCGCCGTCATCGTTATTAAATACGCCTACAATATATTGGCTGATCAGGGAGGCTCCGGTTGGACTATCACCTTTCAATAGCAATAGCCTTATTTTATAGAGTTTAGAGTTAGGCGCAACACCGGGTCCGATATATTCATACCTCATTTCACCACCGATGATATGGGTGGCAAACAGCTCCTGCAAACACACGATTGATAAAATAGTAATCAGTACATATCTCTTCATACGAGAATATTAATTGCTTTAATGATCCAAAAATTATGAAAATTGCTGTCTGGGTATATTAGGTAGCGATTGAAAGATATTAAAAAAAATCGGCTTTACCTGATGAGCACCACATATCCTTTCTTTTTAATTTTAGTGCCCTTATAATCAGTGCCTTCGGCATACCAAACATAGGATGCTGCATCCTGCCCCTTTCCGCCCAGTTTTCCATCCCATCCTGCACCCTGGTCGGTACCCGAATACAACATTTGGCCCCACCGGTTATATACTTTGAACAGGTCGAGCGAACGCATACCGATCAGGATGGGGCGGAAAATATCGTTGTCGCCATCGCCATTCGGACTAAATCCAGATGGCACATAAATATCAGCCTTGAGTTTGTATAATTTTACCCGTATACTGTCGGTTGCAAAACAACCAATGGCATTGCTCACTTTTACCACGTATTCGATATTGTCGAGTGGCAATGCAATGGGGTCCGATATATTGGGATCACTGAGCCAGATAGAAGGCGTCCACAGATAATTGATACTACCACCAGCATGCAATTGCAGGGGCTGGCCCAATACTACTGATGTGTCGCGCGGTCCTGCATCGGCAATGATCCTGCTTACCTTCACCAGTACCGTGTCATTCACGCCCTTTGGACAACCGAGTGTATCCCTAACCGTTACTATGTAGCGGACATTGGCCGTTGGATTTACTGCTACCGGATTGGCGATATGCGAATTATTTAAAAAGGCAATGGGATTCCAGGAATACAGCGTTCCGCCCGTGGCATTCAACTGAACTGAGTTGCCATAACATATTTGCTTATCGGGACCGGCATTGGCAGATGGATAGGGCACAACTTTCAATGTTACATCGCCCTGCGATACACATTTGCCAATATTGGCGATCACATGATAGGTAGTGGTGGTGAGCGGTGTAGCGATCGGATTTTTTATCGTAGGGTCATTCAAGGTGGCTGCCGGCGACCATAAATAATAAAGTCCGTCACTTACGATCCTTAACACACCCGGATCCGTACGGCAAATGCTGCTATCCGGTGGCGTTACCAGGGTAACAAAGCTTACAACACTCACTTTTACTGAATCCTTTCCCACACAACCATAAGGGTCGGTTAGGGTAACGGTATAGGTGGTGTTAACATCCGGACTCACCAATGGATTAGGTATACCGGTATTGCTGATCATATAATTGGGTGTCCATAAAAATGATCCGGTGCCTACTGCATTTAATTGCAGTGTATCCAGGTTACAGATCAGGGTATCATTATTTAAACTTAATGCCGGCTGATCGGTGATGAGCACTTCATGCTGAATGGTACCCGAACAACCCTTGCTATTGCCTACAGTAAGCGTTACATTATAACTGCCTGCTGTGGCAAATACATGTGTGGGGCTTTGCAATAATGAACTGTTGCTTGGCGAACCCACATCCGCAAAATCCCAGCTCCAGGGCGTTACAGTGCCATAGACGGTAGTGGTATTATCCGTGAATTGAATTGGAGTGTTCTTGCATTGTCCGGCCCAACTGAATCCCGGAAAAAACCCCGGATACACTTTCACAATAGTGGTGGTAGAGTCGGAACAGGGTAGTCCACGGTTCACCACAAACTTTACCGTAAACACACCGGTATCGGAATACACATGACTGGGTGTAGCAGCAGTTGAAGTGTCATTTACACCTGAAGCAGGGTCACCAAAATTCCAATACCATTTTTGAACATTGGCATCGGAACCATCATTTTGAAAATTAACATTGAAGCCATCGCAGGTAACCGGGAAGGGATTGAGTTTGGCTGAAGGAATATCGCAATCATACACTGCCAGGATAAAATCCTTCCGGTGATGACCGATCAATGCACCATTTCGGTACTCATCGATACAAACACAAACCACATATCTTCCTGATGAGGCAGGAGCAACTCCTGTAATAATTCCTGTTTGACGGTTAATACTGCTGAGAAATCCCAGCGGATTATTTCCACTATAACCGTTGATATAGGTTACCGACTGATAAGGAGGTTTTGTAGGATTCACATTATTGGATGCAGTAGATGCACCCCTGTTATAAGCACTACAGAAATAATATACCAGTGAATCCGAATCGGGATCTACTGCACTGAAATCAAAACTGAAAGAGCTTCCGTGGCATACACGGGTTAATTGTGTTGTAAACTGCGGACTGCTATTATTTCCTACGGGCAATTGATTATCGCCCGGGATGGTACAAATATAAGTGGAACCCTCTCCCTGTGCAGGTTGTTGCTGGGTATAAACATTTTGTAAAGGGAATATTCTGCAACAGGTTTGATACGCAGCGGTATATCCCGCGGCATTATTGGGAAGCTCCACCTCAAATTCAAAATACCCCACATTGTAATTGATATCGGGTGGGTTCACCATACAAATGGGAGGTGGAACAACAGGAACGGGAGCGCCGCCGGTACCATTGCTGATGGGCACATTGTAAAACTGGCCAGATCCCGGATACTGACTGCCATTGAGGTTATCGAAGATGCCGATATATACATTGCCCGGCATTTGTGCCCCGCCACCATTGTTATCACGGAATAAACGGAGGGTAATTTTATACAGTTTTGTATTGGGATTTGTACCCGGACTCATGTATTCATAGATGATCTCTCCGCCAGAAATATGATTGGCAAATACCTGAAAAACCGACAAGCTCAATAAAACAGAAATGAAAAACTTCCTCATATTAGTCCGATATGCAAAAATTAGACCTAAAATTAACGAAAATTGCTGCCTTAATGGATAAGTTGGGGGATTATTGATGAACGGGGGGGGGTGTGCGTTTAAGACGTTTAAGGGTTTAAGTCGTTTAAGTCGTTTAAGGGTTGGGGAGGCAGGGGTTTAAGGTTTAAAGTTTAAGGTTTAAGGTTGGTTGAGAAGTTGAGGGGTTGAGGAGTTTGGTGATTGCGTTAACATCATGAGCTTTCTAGTTGATTGAACCTCCAACCTCCAACTTCCAACCTCCAACTACTCACTGCCTCGTAAAAATCCCGACAACACCGTAAAGAACTTCTCCCTCTCCTCCAGCATACTCATATGCGCACTATCCCTAAAAATATGCACATGCGATTGAATGGGCAGATAGCATTGTTGCATGCTGTGTGCAAAAGGAATGGCCAGGTCGTGTTCACCGATGATGAATAATATCGGTTTAGGGAATTGTTTTAATACAGCGGTTCTGTTGGGCCGCGCGATCATGGTGCGTAAATGCTGAATAAGGGTGTCAGCGGTAATTTGATCTCCTTTTTCCAGCAGATCGGCAATGGCGGGTTTATTGGATTCTTTGTTGGGCATGAATAAACCCGGTATGCTGGTCTTTAAAAATGCTGCGGATCCGTTCTCTGTAATAAAAGCAATGGATTTTAAGCGGGCCTGCTTTTTTTCATCACTGTCGGCAAAGGCAGATGAATGTACCAGTCCAAAAGCGTTTAGGCGTTCGGGATATTTTTCGGCAAAAGCCAGGCTGATATAACCGCCCATGCTATGTCCGATCATGATAAATTTATCGAGCTGCTCTTCATCGGCAATGGTCTTCATCATTTCCGCATAGGTTTCCATGCCAACCTCCTCCCGATAGCTATCGGGACCAACCTCCAACTTGACCTCAGGAATGATCAAACAAAATTCTTTTTCCAACTGAGCAGCTGTCTCATCCCATATGCGGCCATCTTCACCAAATCCGTGTATTAACATGATGGGCTTGCCTGCCCCTGTCTTGCGGTAATGGATGGGGCCAATATCACTGTTGATGCTGCATTGCTTCATTGTTATGGCGATGCTGTTTTAGTTTAGATATTTGATCAGGCTCGGGCAATGCGTGCGCTTCTGTATAGCAACAACAATACAAAAGGGATCAATCCGGGATTGAGTTGCTGCGGTAAAAAGAACCAGCTAATTAATAACAGGATCAACAGTGCGCTGTTGAACCCAAAATATTTTTTTACCCATACTTTTTTACTGTTCACAAAAAAGGCCATGATAAAATGTGGCGGAAAGGCCCATAGCAGGTTGAAATTATTTTTGCACATGGAATGATCGGTGCCCAGCCACATAAAGATCAATATGATGCCCAGGGTTCCGGTCAGGAAAAATATCAGTCCATCCAATCCGGTAAGTATGCCTTTTACCAGCGTGAAGCCAGTTTGCTTCCGGCTAAAAAAATCAAGTAGTACAACAAATAACAAGAACAGGGAAAACACCGTAAAAGGATTAAATATATTGGTGTCGGCAGGCGTTGGTATTAACGTATACAACTGTTTTTCGGAAGCCACATACAAATGCTGTTGATTGCTGCTGTCTAAACTCTTCATCAGGTTATCGGGCAAAAATTGCTCCTGCTCAGCGGTCATTAATCCATCACAAGGCAGCCCCAGCAGGATATCGATGCCCAGCTTGCTCCAGTCCTTATCATTCTTGTCAAGATATTCATGTATGGCCTGCCGAAACCTGCTATGGGCAGGCATTACCAACCGCTTGCAAAAACTGCTGTCCCGTTGTTTTTTGATGATATCGCGCAGCCTGGTTGTGCAGTTGTCGAAGAAGAAATCGTATTTGTAATATTTATTTTCGGGTTTAAGATTATCATTTAAAAAAATGCGGATCCTACTTTTTTCTTCGGCCGTTAATTGCAATACCTGCTCGGTGATGCCCCGGTTCTCCGACTGGTAATCGTATTTGAAATTGGAAAAATTTTCAACAGACACATAGTACAGCAATTTGCCCTGCACGAATTTCAGGTAGAAGCCCTCATCGTCGAAATTGAACGTGCCATAATTGTATACCAGGTCGGTTACGCTATTGCTGTCGATGACCCGGAAGGCACTATGCCCAAAAGTGGAATACAATTCATCGCCGGGTGTGCAGGTAAGCAGGGAGATCTGTAAACGCGACCCTTCCTGTGCATGGCTGTTCAGCGGCAATTGCATCAGCAGTCCGATGAACAAGCAACAGATCCAGTACATGCTGAATCTTCGTTTACTGCGTTTATGGCTACTGGTTATGTTCATAAATGGTATGTGGTACAAGTGAGTGACACAACGATGATGCCTAAAGATATGCTGCCGGTAAAAAAATATTTTCACCAAATTGGCTGCAAGTTTTCAGGCCCTAGTGCTGCTATCGGCTATAATTCGGTGCTTCCTTGGTGATGTCGATATCGTGTGCATGACTTTCTTTGATACCGGCATTGCTGATCTTCACGAATACTGCTTTTTGTAATTCGGCTACATTTTTTGCACCGCAATATCCCATACCGGCCCTTAATCCGCCGGTGTATTGCTGGATCACTTCACGAATATTTCCTTTGAATGCCACCCTGCCTTCAATGCCCTCGGGTACAAATTTTTTGATATCGGCTTCCACGTCCTGGAAATAGCGGTCGCTGCTTCCCTGTGCCATGGCACCCAATGAACCCATGCCTCGGTATTGTTTAAATTTTCTTCCTTCGTAGATGATGGTTTCGCCCGGACTTTCTTCAGTGCCGGCAAATACATTTCCCATCATCACACAACTTGCGCCTGCTGCCAGGGCCTTTACCATGTCGCCGGTATACCTGATGCCGCCATCGCTGATGATGCCGACCTTTTTATTTTTAAGGGCTTGCGCCGCTTCCATCACCGCCGTGATCTGTGGTACTCCGGTACCGGCCACGATGCGGGTGGTACAGATAGAACCCGGTCCGATCCCAACTTTCACCGCATCGGCACCTGCATTGGCCAGTGCCAGTGCACCCTGCGCTGTGGCCACATTTCCAGCGATCACCTGCAGGTCCTTGTATGTTTTTTTGATCAGTTTTAAAGTATCCATCACACCCTTGGTATGTCCATGGGCGCTATCTAAACAAATGATATCGGCTCCTGCTTTGTACAAGGCAGAAACCCTGTCCATCGTGTCTTTGGTGATGCCCACTCCGGCACCTACCAGCAAACGACCGAAAGAATCTTTAACGGCCAGCGGATGTGATTTCAGTTTCAGGATATCGCTGAAAGTGACCAGTCCGATCAGTTTACCCGATTTATCCACCACCGGAAGTTTTTCGATCTTATTTTTTTTGAAGATCAGTTCTGCTTTTTTCAGGTCGGTGCCTTCGGGTGCAGTGATGAGATTGTCTTTCGTCATCACCGTACTTACTTTTTGCTGGTAATGGGTTTCAAAGCGAAGGTCGCGGTTGGTGAGTATGCCTACCAGTTTATGCTGGGCATTTACGATGGGAATACCACCGATCTTATTTTCACGCATGAGGCGCAGGGCTTCACCGATGGTGGCGTCGGGACTCAGCGTAACAGGATCCAATATCAGTCCGTTCTCACTTCTTTTTACTTTACGTACCTGGTCGGCCTGTTGATCAATACTCATGTTCTTGTGCAGGATGCCGAGCCCGCCTTCTCTTGCCAGGGCAATGGCCAGGGAGGCTTCGGTAACGGTATCCATGGCTGCGCTCAGCATGGGTACATGTAACCGTATGGTTTTGGTGAGTTGGGTGCTGATATCTACGTCGCGGGGCAATACCTGCGAATACGCGGGCATCAGCAGAACGTCATCGAAGGTTAAGCCTTCACCGAAAAATTTTTGGGAACCATTGGCTGTCGGTTTGATAGCCTTGCGGGAATTATTTCTTGTTGCCATAGGCAAAGGTAGAGAAAAGTTGAAAATTATCAAATTGGGGACGAAAGTTTAAGGTTTAAGGTTTAAGGTTTAAGGTTTTGGAACTTCAACTATAGACTTTCTAAGCCGTTGGTCGGGAGACCAGACGGCGGCGGAAAGCACGAGAAAGCTAACGTCATCCCTTCGGGGTTATTTTTAAGATGAAGACAGCAATCAGAGCGTATTCCTTGTCAACTGCTCCCGAATGCTTTCGGGACCAACCGCCAACGGAATTAGCGTCTAATTGAGCTGATAAACCTTCCCCGGCAGCGCCGTCACCAAACCCTGCATTTCCAGCATGAGCAGGGCCTGTGCTACCTTACTGCTGCTGAGTCCGCTTTTGAAATAGAGTTCGTCTACGGCGATGCCATTTTTTTCTTGAAGCAGTTGAACGATGGATCTTTCTTCGGGGCTCAGTTCTATGAATAGTTCGCGTTGTGCCGGGGCTTTCCGTTTTTGTGTTTCCTTCCAGCCCATCAGTTCCAGCAGCTGTTTGGCATCCTGCACCAGGGCGGCTTTATTGTTGCTGATCAGAAAATTGCAGCCTTCGCTTTTAGGATCGTTCGTTCTGCCGGGCAGGGCAAATACATCTTTATTGTAACCATTTCCCAATTCAGCGGTGATGAGCGATCCGCCTTTTTTTCCGCTTTCGATCACGAGGATGCAATCGCACATGCCGGCCACGATGCGGTTTCGTTTGGGAAAATTTTGTTTATCGGGTTTGCTGTTGCTGGGGAAATCGGTGAGCAGTCCGCCCTGTGCGGTCATTTGTTTGGCAAGCGATTTATTCTGGTGCGGATACAACATGTCCAATCCATGTGCCAGCACCCCAACCGTATTCATATTGTGTTTGATGGCAGCGCGATGGGCCAGGGTATCGATGCCAAATGCCAGTCCGCTCACGATCAAAATATCTTCTTCTTTCAAGGCTTCGATCATTTGTTCGCAGGCCCATCTTCCATAATCAGAATGATTGCGGGTGCCTACCACGGCGAGTATGCGGGAGGTGTTGAGGTTGGCGGTGCCGCGGTAATACAGCAGGGCAGGACTATCATAACAATTCAATAACCGTTGCGGGTAGTCGCAGTCTGTGAGGTAAAGTGGTTGTATGCCGTATTGTTCAATGAAGTTGATCTCGGTTTCGGCCCGCGAAAAATCTGTAAAGTTTTTGATCGACCGGGCACGGATGGTTCCGATCCCTTCAATTTTTTCGAGTGCTCGTTTCCGGGCTTTAAAAATGGCTTCGGCAGTAGGGTAGTGCTGCAGCAACGTCTTCGTTTGTACGTCACCGATATTAGGCACTTGGGTAAGCGCGATCCGGTAAAGCAGGTCGGGGTTCATGGGTACAAAAATTTCCTGCGGCAATGATAAAAATATTTTTCATTACCGTCCCCAACTTAATTACTTAATACGGATAATTCGGTGCGGCGGTTCTGTGCCCGGCCATTCTCGGTGCCATTATCGGCAATGGGTTTTTGAGCACCCCATCCTTTGAAGCTGAGTCTGGTAGCCGCAATACCTTTATTGGTAAGATAGCTGACCACGGCCTTGGCCCGGTTATTACTCAAGAGCAGATTGTCTTTTTCCTGTCCAATATTATCAGTAAAACCGCTGATGAGGATCTTCATGTTTGGGTTCTGGTTGAGCAGGATCACCAGTTTATCCAGTTCGCCTGTGGAAGCAGGCTGTAAATTGAATTCTTTGCTGTTGAAAAAGGTATTGTTAAGGATCACCGCTGCTCCGGCCTCAATGGGAACCAGGGCAATGTCCTTGGTGTAGGCGCTGTCGGTTCCCTGTTGCTTCATATAAAAATGATCGGAATAGAACAGATAACCCTGGCGGTTCACATTGAAGGCATAGTCTTTTCCCACGGGTAGCGTAACCAGGTAATTGCCGTCTTCATCCGTTTGGATGCGGGTGATCAAACTGCGTGTATTCAAATCCGTTAGTTCAACGGCGGAAGGTAAACCAGAGGTTGTTTTTTTATCGTACACTTTACCCCGCACCCAGTAGGTTTGTATGGGTCGCAGGTCTTCCCGCAGGGTAAATTTATATAGGTCGAGCCCGCCCTTGCTATCACTTCGGTCGCTGGCATAATAACTGGTTTTGCCGTCTGCGGCCACGATCAGCGAGCCTTCATCGTCGATGGTATTCACTGGGTAGCCCAGGTTTTCGGGGCTTCCCCAGGTGCTGTCGCTGGTCTTGCGTGACAGGTACAGATCGGTGAGTCCATACCCGGGATGGCCATTGCTGTTGAAATACAGGGTTTGGTTATCGGCATGCATGAACGGGCAACCTTCATCGCCAACTGTATTGATGGTGGGGCCCAGGTTCTCGGGTGTGCCCCATCTTCCATTGGTTAGTCGGTGCGATACCCAGATGTCTTTTCCTCCATACCCACCATTACGGTTACTCGAAAAATACAATGATTTTTTATCGGGCGAAAGGGAAGGAGAGGATTCCCAGAATTCGGTATTGATCTGTCGGCCCATGTTCTGGGCTTCTGTCCAGCCACTGTTGTTCTTTATCGAATAATACAGATCACAACTACCTTCTCCTTCAGGATAATTGCAGCCGGTGAATACCAGCATTTGTCCATCCTGCGAAATATTTTGTGCGCCCTCATTCAGGTTGGTATTCACTTTGCCCGAAAGGGGCTTTGCCTTTGTCCAATTGCCGTTATCCAGATCGCTTTCATAAAAATCCTCGTCCTGATCAACCCGGCGGGTAAAGATCATCTTGCTGCCTTCGATGGTGAGCGAAGGAAAATATTCGAGCTCTCGGCTATTGATGCTATCGCCCAGGTTCAGCGGCGCAAACACATAACCGGTGGCGGGATGTTGTTTGGCATAATCTAACGCAAAGGCATAGCTGCTTTGACGGTAATGCCCCGCCTTGATGCTTTGTTGATTGAGACTGGGGTTGGCTAAAAACCGGTTCACTGCGTTCAGGGCTTCTGCAAATCTTCCGCATCCGGCCAAAGAAATAGAATAGGGAAGCAGGAAGGTGCTTGAATACACTGAATCCATATTCAGGGCGGTATCAAAATCAGCCACAGAGTTATTGTATTTTTTCAAATTGGCATAGATGCCTGCGCGGGAAAGATATGCGTCAACCAATTTTGGATCGATGGCCAATGAAGCCTTAATTTCTTCGAAAGCAATATTGTATTGTCCGGCATTGGCCGCTTCATAAGCCCTGGCATAATGTTCGGCGGCCTGCTTATTCACTTTATCCGGATCGTACCATTGGGCTTTTGTTGTTTGGGTAAACAAGCAAAGAACAAAGGGTAAGCAAGCAACCAAAATATGAACAGTCTTGAATTTTTGCATCATCATTTTTCGAATGGTGAAGGTAAAACGAAATGAACTGGGTTTTAGTCTTACCCAGGGAAAAATAACATTTCACATAAGCCCGCTGGAGAGCCTCAGGGAACGTTGATGTATTTATGAATTTGCAGGGATAGTTCCCATTGCGGATTTGCTTTGATGTATTCGATCAGCAGCGGCGTGATGGTTGCTGCCTTATCCCATTCGGGTTGTAAGTATAATTTGCAGGTGGGCAATACCAGGGCTGCATATTTTTCGGCCCAGTCGAGATCCGATTTATTGAAGACCACTATTTTTAATTCATGGGCAAGCGGAAGTATTTCAGGAAGTGGGGCTTTAAATTTTTTGGGCGATAAACAGATCCAATCCCATGATCCGGTTAAGGGATGTGCCCCCGATGTTTCAATATGCGTGGCAATGCCATTAGCGTTAAGCGTTTCCGTTAGTTCGGTCAGTTTGTGCATCAGGGGCTCTCCTCCGGTGATCACGGCCAGCTTCGCGGGTGTTTGTTTTACGAACGCAACGATCTCGGCAATGGGGAAATGCGGATGTGCTAAAGCATCCCAGCTTTCTTTCACATCGCACCAGCTGCAACCTACATCGCATCCTGCCAGTCGGATAAAATAAGCTGCCCTGCCCTGATGAAATCCTTCTCCCTGCAGGGTATAAAAATGTTCCATCACCGGAAGGGTAATGCTGTCGGTAGTATTTGAAAGCGCTATGCTGCCGGGTTTATCGTTGTGCACTGGCATGGAATGTATTCATCAAAAGTGCTGCGATGGTCATCAGTCCTACACCACCGGGTACCGGCGTAATATAACTGCATTTGGGCGCCACATCGGCAAAATCCACATCGCCTTTCAGGGCAAAACCACTTTTCTTGCTGGCATCCGGAACACGGGTAATGCCCACATCGATCACTACCGCTCCTTCTTTTACCATATCGGCTTTCAGGAATTCGGCAATGCCCAATGCGGCTACAATGATATCGGCTTGCAGGCAGATCTCTTTCAGGTTCTTTGTGCGACTATGGCATACCGTTACTGTGCAATTTCCAGGGTAGGCATTGCGGCTCAGCAGGATGCTCATGGGCCTGCCCACGATATTGCTGCGGCCGATCACCACGGCGTGCTTGCCACTGGTTTCAATCTTATAATGTTCCAGCATCAGCAGGATGCCATAAGGTGTTGCCGGGATATAAGAGGGAAGACCCTGTACCATCTTGCCAATATTCATCGGATGAAATCCATCAACATCCTTATCGGGATGAATGCTGTTGATGATCTTTTCTTCATTGAAATGTTTGGGCAGGGGTAGCTGTACCAAGATGCCATCGACATCGGCATCGGCATTCAGCCGCTCAATATTTTCCAGTAAAACTTCTTCGGTAACATTTTCATCCAATCGGATCAGGGTACTTTTAAAACCTGTTTCAGCGCAGTTCTTCACTTTGCTGGCCACATAAGTTTCACTGGCTCCGTTGGTGCCCACTAATACTGCTGCCAGATGGGGAGTTTTTTTGCCTTCAGCATGATGAAGCGCGAGTTTTTTGATGAGATCGTCCTTTACAGCCTGTGACACGATCTTGCCGTCTAAGATTTGCATGGCACAAAAATAAAGAACAATTCACAGAATATTTTTTTTATGCACATCGGTTTTTGGGCTCGGTTTTAAAATTTATTTTGGCAGCAATCTTTAACCCTAATCTACCCTACAATGAAAACAAAAACAGCATTGCTGCTTTGCTGTGCGTGCTATGCATGGCAGGCAGGTTCCCAATCCCTTCGCGACCCAATGGCATCACCCTATATACAGATGGGTGCATATAGTTCGGTTGGCCAATCTCCTTTTTCTTTTACCGGCAACACGGCTGCCCTGGCCCGTGTAAAGCAATCGGGTTTTGGCATCTATGGCGAGCGCCGGTTCATGCTGGCACCCATCGGAATGTACCAGCTTTGCGCGGTACTTCCTTCCTCGCTCGGAAAATTCGGCATCGCCGTCAATTATGCGGGGTTTAAAAATTTCAGTGAAAACAGTTTCGGACTGGCTTATGGAAAAAGCCTGGGCAAGCGGCTCGACCTCGGTATCCGCTTCAATTATTATGGCTACCATATTCCAGCCTATCCCGGTGGTGCTGCGGTGAATGTTGATATTGGCGCCTTGGTGCATATTACCCGCAACTGCCAGTTTGGTATCCAGGTAAATAATCCCATGCCGGTTTCGCTGGGAAAAGCACGGCAGGAAAAGCTGCCCAGCACCTACCGTTTTGGTATGGGCTATGATGCCGGCGAACGATTTTATACCGGTGCCGAGATCGTGAAGGAAACCGATAAACCGGTGAATATTCGCGCCACGGCCAATTACCGGTTTGCCCGAATATTATTTGCGGCCCTGGGCATCAGTTCGGATAATGGGTCGTTGTTTGGCGGGGCCGGATTGGCATTTAATAATATGCGGTTAGACCTATCCGTTAGCTATCACCCGCAATTGGGGTTCACCCCCGGAATTTTATTGATCATGCAACAAAAACCCAAACAGCCATGAAAAAAATAATCCTTTCTATATTGTTTTATATAACCATTATATCAAGTCGTGCACAGGTGACTGATCCGCTTTCCGGAAATACCGAACAGCGGCTCGAAATTCTTACCGAAAAAAATGCCGGCACAGAAACCGAAGACGATGGCTGGTTGCAACAAATGCAGCATTTTTTAAAACATCCGCTGAACCTGAATACTACTGATATGGCCGGACTGGAATCTTTGCAAATCCTTAATCAGCTTCAAATTCAGGCGTTTATGGACTACCGAAAATTGTTCGGGAAATTCATCAATATCTACGAACTGCAGGCCATATCGGGCTGGTCGGAAAACTTGCTCGATAAAATTCGTCCATTCATAACAGTTAGTGTGGAAGAAAAAAGCTTTTCCTCCCTGAAAAAACAATTTATAACCGGCGATGATATCTTGTTGTTGAGGGCCTCCTGGGTACCTGAACAATCAAAGGGGTATTTGAAACCCGACAGCAACCAAACCAATTTTTATCCAGGCAGCCGGCAGCAAATATTTGTTCGGTACTCGCACCGTTACCGCAACAACTTACAGTATGGCATACTCGCAGAAAAAGACCCGGGAGAACAATGGTTCAAGGGCGGGCAGCGCCGGGGCTTTGATTTTTATTCGGCTCATATCTTTATCAAAAATCTTGGTATCATCCACAGTCTCGCCCTCGGCGATTTTACGGTAAATATGGGGCAGGGACTGATCCAATGGCAGTCGCTCGGATTCCAAAAAACTTCCGATGCCCTACAGATCAAAAGAAATTCACCCGTTTTTCTGCCCTATCATTCCTCGGGCGAAAGCAATTTTCACCGGGGACTGGGCATTAGCCTGGGTATTCGGCAATGGCAAACAGGTCTTTTCCTCTCGTATAAAAAGATCGACGCCAACCTGGTGCCCGATTCGCTGAGCAGTTCGGATTATGTCAGTTCTTTCCAAACATCGGGTTTGCACCGCACGGCTGCTGAGCTTTCCGATCGGGGTATTCAGCGCCAGTTTGCTCTAGGGGCCTTTGTTTCCCGCAGTTTTGGAAAATGGCATATTGGGTTCAATGGCATCCGTTTTCAATTCAAATTACCAATCCAAAAAACGCCTGATCCTTACAACAAATACGCCTTCTCTGGCAATACGCTGCAGAATTTCAGCATGGATTACAGTTACACGCATAAAAATTTTCATGTATTCGGAGAGGCCGCTGTTTCTGGCCAAATGCATAAAGCCCTGTTGACAGGTATGCTGATCAGTCTTTCAGCACGCACCGACCTTGCCCTGCTGTATCGCCATATTGACCCGCAGTACCAGTCTTGGCAGGCCTCCGCCTTTACCGAAAACAGTACTCCGGTAAACGAAACCGGCTGCTATACCGGCATTCAAATTCGTCCGGCACCTGCCTGGCGCATAGACGCTTTTGCCGATATTTACCGGTTCCCCTGGTTAAAATACAGGGTTAACTCAGCATCTTCAGGAGCCGATTATTTTCTGGAGATCAACTGCAAACCCAACAAGCAGTGCGAGTTTTACAGCCGTTACAGCAGTGGCCATAAGGCACTAAATATGAACGATGCTAATGATGTATTATCTCCTGTAATACAGCAATACAAACATAACTGGAGATTGCAATTTGGCTATCAGTTCAACCCTGCCATCAGCTTTCGCAGCAGGACTGAAATAGTTTGGTTTCATCCTCAAAATCAGCCTCCGGAACAGGGCTTTATGGAAAATGCTGATGTTCTTTTTCATCCACCGTTAAAACGGTTTTCTGGGGGGCTCCGACTGCAATATTTTGAGTCGGAGGGGTATAATAGTCGGATTTATGCCTACGAAAATGATGTTTTATATAGTTTTTCTATCCCTGTTTTCGACGGAAAAGGCTTTAGATATTACATAAATATTAATTATGAGATTAACAAAAAGCTAAACGCCCAGTTTCGCTGGTCGCAAACCATTTATTCTGATAGACCCCTTATTGGTACAGGGTTGGATGAAATTGCCGGAAATCACCGATCGGCGCTAAAATGCCAGTTGATCTATAGGTTTTAACAATTTTTGAGGGCAAAAGCAGCTATTTCGGTTCGGCTGTTGTCATTAATCAGAATTTGGTGGAAGAACTATTTTTTTAACATTTTTTTGACGTTAAGAAAATATTCTTATTTTTACACATCATTAAACTCAATTAATCGCACATGAGAAGATTTTTATCACTGTTTACAATGCTTATGCTCTGTGGAGTTTTGGCATTTGCACAAAACCGGGTGGTGTCCGGTAAGGTTACTGATACTGACGGTAAACCTGTTCCTTATGCAACCGTTAAAATCAAAGGTGGATCTGTAGGTCTTCCTGCTGATGCAAATGGCGCATTTTCTATCAAAGTAAAAGATGGCGATGTACTTGAAATTTCAAGTGCCAGCTTTGAAATGCAACGTATTACTATCCGTAACACTACTGGTGCAGTTAACGTGCAATTGAAAGCAGCAGTTTCTATGGAAGGTGTTGTTGTTACCGGTTACGGTATCAAAAGACAAGCTAAAGAAATTGGTTACTCTGCAGCTAGGGTAAATACAGACGAACTGAACCAAGCTAAGGTTACCAGTATCGCTACCGGTTTAGCTGGTAAAGTATCTGGTATGGCCATCAACCTGGTTAACAACAGCGTTAAACCTGATGTTCGTATCCTGTTGCGTGGTACTCGTTCATTAACCGGAAACAACCAACCTTTGTTGGTTATTGATGGTGTGCAGATGTCAAGTTTAAGCTATCTCGCTTCACTGAATCCAAATGACGTAGATAATGTAACCGTGTTAAAAGGCGGTTCTGCTTCTGCAGTTTATGGATCAGATGGATCAAATGGTGTGATTATTGTTACTACTAAAAAAGGAACTACAAAGACTCCGGTTATTAAACTGAGCAGTACTGCTAGTTTTGAAAGCATTGCCTATATGCCCGAATTTCAAAATGAATTTGGACAGTGGGGCGGTGAACCCGCAAATGCTCCCGGTATGATCGTTTTCCCTGATCAACCCGGATTTATATATGCTCCATACGAGAACCAGAACTATGGTCCTCGTTACAACGGTCAAAAAGTGCCCCTCGGTGGTCCTGTTCGTGTGTACAGGAACGATGGTAGCTTCTTTACCGCTCAGGATTCTGCTATCTATTCAGCCAAACCAAATGCTAAAAGAGCTTTCTTTGATAAGGCCTTAACCTTTACCAATGATGTTTCTTATGCTGCTGGCGACGATAAAAGCAAATTCTTCTTCTCTTTCCAGGATGTGAATACTAAGGGTGTTTTACCCGGTGATGTGAACCGCAGAGATGCCATCAGGGCAAACGGTTCAAGAGAATCTGGAATCTGGAGGGTTGATTATACAGTAGGTTATACCATTAGTAAAACCAATACATCTCAGGGTTCTTATTTCCAGGACAGGCCTTTATACTGGACTATCATCAACCAACCAGCTAATGTGGATCTGAGAAATTACCGTAATTGGAGACAAGATCCATTTGCAAGTCCTGATGGATACTTTAATGCATATTATGGTAACCCATGGTGGCAGATCGATGCTGCAAGGTTAGATGAAAGAAATAATGACCTGATCGGATCATTTAGTATTGGTGTAAAACCAGTTGAATGGTTAGATATATCTTATAAAGTAGGTTATACTCGTAATGATTATAGCAATAAATATACTCGTGAAGGATATAATTTCGCTGATTGGGCTATTGCTGATCCTTTGGGAGCTGGTAATATTCCAAGTGGTGTAAAAGTATTGTCTCCAACAGAAAGCGATGCGATGAGTTATAGCCGCAGGCTTACTGGTGACTTCATGGCCACTTTGCACAAAACTCATAAGAACTTTGATTATAAATTCATCGTTGGTTCTCCAATGTTGGATGGCTATTCAAGGAGTATGAATATGTCAGCCACATCATTGGTTATTCCAGGTTTATACAATATTGGAAACCGTTTGGGTGAGGCTAACGTTTCGGAAGGTATTTCTCAGTTCCGTAGAGTTGGTGCTTATGTTGATTTAACAATTGGTTTTAAAAACTACTTGTTCTTACATGGTTCTGCTAGGAACGATTGGGATTCAAGGCTTGCTGAAAAGAATCGTTCATTCTTCTATCCAGGTGCTGATATCTCCTTTGTGTTCAGCGATGCTTTCAAAGCATTACAGAATAACAAATCTTTCCTTAGCTATGGTAAGTTAAGGGGTGGTTATTCAAAAACTGGTAACGTAAACGTAGGTGTTTACAGTTTGGCTAATACTTTTGATGTAGGCGGTGGTTTTCCTTTTGGATCCATCCCTGGTTTTACAGTTAACGGATCTTACAAGAATCCAAACCTGAAACCTGAGTTTATTACCGATTTAGAAGTTGGTCTTGATTTGGGCTTCCTGAAAAACAGAATCAATCTTAGTGGTACTGTTTACAAATCAAATTCAATCAACCAGACTTTAACAGCGTTGATCAGTCCTGCAACAGGATTTACCTCTTCACTGGTTAATGATGGTGAGGTTCAGAACAGGGGTTATGAAATTGACTTGAAACTGACTCCATTATTAAAGAGCCGTTCAGGTATACGTTGGGATGTAGGTGCTAACTACTCTTATAATGAAAGTAAAGTAATTAAACTCAACGGTGGAACACAGGAAATTTCTTTGGGAAATAGTGCTTACGCAACCGTAGGTAAACCTTATCCTCAGATGAAAGTTTCTGATTGGAATCGTGATGCAGACGGACATATCATTGTAGATAAGAACACTGGTTATCCTTCAAGGGCTACTGCTACTTCTTATATGGGAACTTCAACTGCTCCAACAAGGGTGGGTATCAATACTTCAGTTAGCTTTAAAGGATTTACTTTGAGCGCTGTTGCTGATGGTCGTTTCGGTGCTGTTATTGATAATAATATAGGTTCAAGCTTAGACTTTACAGGGGTTTCTGCCTATTCTGCACAGTCTGGTCGTCAACCATTCGTTATTCCAAACACCGTATATTTTGATGGTGCTAAATATGTACCTAACACCAATATCACTACACAGAATGGTAACCTCGGTTTCTGGGCCAATACCTGGAACACTGCAGAAAGCAATTATGTAACCAGCGCTGATTTCTGG
>Ga0194037_1000779_pt1 | contig 24752 bp, 25 predicted proteins | sample JunL306m_MetaG_FD_148653 | JGI IMG/M metagenome (GOLD analysis project Ga0194037, IMG submission 148653) | Anoxic zone freshwater microbial communities from boreal shield lake in IISD Experimental Lakes Area, Ontario, Canada - Jun2016-L304-6m | ecosystem: Environmental > Aquatic > Freshwater >...
GACCGGGAAAGAAGCATATCCCGTTAATGTGGGAGCAAAGTCAACAACCATTAAAAATGGCGACGTTGTCATTGCATCTATCACTTCTTGTACCAACACATCTAACCCTTCAGTGATGATTGGTGCAGCTCTACTTGCAAAGAAGGCGGTAGAAAAAGGTTTAACTTCTAAGCCATGGGTGAAGACGACTCTTGCACCAGGATCAAAGGTTGTTACCGATTACTACGATCGCGCCGACCTCACACGTTACATGGAAGCGCTCGGCTTTAACTTGGTCGGTTACGGCTGTGTGACCTGTATTGGAAATTCTGGTCCGCTCCCTATTGAGATCAGCAAGGCAGTAAATGAGAACGATCTCGCGGTTACTGCAGTTCTCTCTGGAAACCGAAACTTTGAAGGACGTATTAGCCCCGATGTAAAGATGAACTACCTAGCATCTCCACCACTTGTGGTGGCGTATGCACTTGCTGGAACGATGGATCACGACTTTGACAATGATTCTCTCGGAAACGATACAGCTGGTAATCCAGTTCTTCTGAAAGATATCTGGCCATCGGCACAAGAGATCCAGGCTGTGATCGACTCATCAATCTCTTCAGAGATGTTTAAGAAGGATTACGCAACTGTCTTTGATGGCGATCATCGTTGGAAGTCACTTGATACTCCAACTGGTAAGACCTTTGATTGGGATCCCCAATCAACTTATGTTCGCAAACCTCCGTATTTCGAAGGAATGCCAGCAGAGCCAAAGCCGGTTACCGATATCACCGGTGCACGTGTACTCGCTATCCTTGGTGATTCAGTGACAACAGATCACATTTCACCTGCGGGAAATATCAAAGCTGATTCTCCAGCTGGTAAATACCTGGAGGCACATGGCGTCGATCGCAAAGATTTCAACTCATATGGATCTCGACGTGGCAACCACGAGGTAATGATTCGCGGAACTTTCGCCAATATTCGCCTCAAGAATCTGCTGCTTGATGGCGTGGAAGGAAGTTTCACCCGCAACTTCTTGAACCATGGTGAGCAGACAACGATTTACGATGCATCAGTTGCTTATCAAGCCGCAGGTGTCGGATTGATTATCTTGGCAGGTAAAGAGTATGGATCAGGATCATCACGTGACTGGGCGGCAAAGGGAACAGCGTTGCTAGGAGTTCGCGCAGTTATCGCAGAAAGTTTCGAACGTATTCATCGTTCAAATTTGATTGGTATGGGCGTACTTCCATTGCAATTTACCAATGGAGAAAATGCTCAATCATTGGGACTCAAAGGTGATGAGACTTTCGCAATTACAGGAGTGACAGCGCTCAATAATGGCGGTATCCCTAAGGAAGTCACTGTGACCGCGGGGGAGAAATCATTCACTGCCAAGGTGCGTATTGATACACCAGGCGAAGCGGATTACTACCGTCACGGCGGAATCATGCAGTATGTACTGCGCCAGCTCCGTGGCTAATCTAGACTGCACCCATGCTCGAATCGATCAAAGGTCCGCAAGACCTCAAGGCGCTCACTCCTGAGCAGCTTGTCGCCTTGGCTGAAGAGATTCGCCAATTCTTAATCACCCAAGTCTCTAAGACCGGTGGGCACCTTGGTCCCAATCTTGGAGTAGTCGAATTAACGATTGCAATACATCGCGCCTTTGATTCACCAAAAGATGTCATCCTCTTTGATACTGGCCACCAGTCATATGTTCATAAGATGCTCACAGGACGCGCTGATCAATTCGATAAGTTGCGGCAACGTGGTGGAATCGCAGGATATCCAAACCGCAGCGAGAGCGTTCACGATGTTATTGAAAATTCACATGCCTCAACTGCGCTCTCGTGGGGAGATGGCATCTCTCGAGGCTTTTCGCTCTCAGGGCAGAGCGATCGCAGCGTTGTTGTTGTAGTGGGAGACGGCGCCCTCACCGGCGGAATGTCATGGGAAGCGCTCAATAATATTGCTGCAGCAAAAGACCGTAATTTGATTATTGTGGTGAACGATAATGAACGTTCTTACTCACCAACTATCGGTGGAGTCGCAACATACCTGGCAACGCTTCGCGTAACCCGCGGATACGAACGCTTCTTAGATTGGGGCAAGGAAGTTCTTGCCAAGACACCAGTTGTTGGCAATCCAATATACGAAACGTTGCACGGAATGAAGAAGGGCATCAAAGATATTGTCGCCCCACAAGGAATGTTTGAAGATCTCGGTCTGAAATATGCCGGCCCGATCGATGGCCATGATGTTGCGGCAATGGAGCGTGCGCTCATTCAGGCAAAAGAATTTGGCGAGCCAGTACTGCTTCATGTTATTACCGAAAAAGGTAAGGGCCATAAGCCTGCCATCGCAGATGAAGCCGAAAAGTTCCATGCTGTCGGAATCGTTGATCCAGAGACCGGAACTCCACTTGGTAAATCAGTAACCACTTGGACCAGCGTCTTCTCTGAAGAGTTAGTTGCGCTCGGACATGAGCGTAAAGATATTGTGGCAATTACCGCTGCAATGCTTGGTCCAACGGGCCTTGATAAATTTGAAGCGGTGTTTCCAGAGCGCACCATCGATGTAGGAATTGCAGAGCAACATGCCGTCACCAGCGCTGCAGGTTTGGCATTTGCAGGAATGCATCCAGTTGTTGCGGTGTATTCGACATTCCTCAATCGCGCATTTGACCAGATGTTGATGGATGTCGCCCTGCACAAGGCAGGTGTCACCTTTGTACTCGATCGCGCAGGTATTACTGGCGATGACGGTCCTTCACATAATGGCGTATGGGATTTAGCGCTCACCGGAATTGTTCCGACAATGCACGTTGCAGCACCTCGCGATGGCGCGCGACTTCGCGAAACTTTGCGTGAAGCAGTTGAAATTTCAGATGCACCATCCATGGTCAGATTTCCAAAAGGCGCAGTACATAGCGATATTCCTGCATTCGAACGGCGCGATGGCATTGATGTTCTCTATCGTGGCGAGAGCGCAGATGTACTTCTCGTGAGCGTTGGAGCCATGGCAGCGATAGCAGTCGAAGCAGCATCACAGGCATACCGCGAAGGTGTTGGAGTTACAGTTATTGATCCCCGCTGGGTTAAGCCACTACCTCAATCGCTGATCACTATGGCTCAGCGTTACAAGAGCGTTGTCGTTTTGGAAAATGGAATTCGACATGCAGGTATTGCAAGTTCGATATCAGAGATGTTCCGCGAAGCAGGGCTCAATGTTGCACTTCATAGCATCGGCGTCCCACTTGAATTTATCGAACACTCAAAGCCAGCAGAAATCTTGGAAGATCTAGGAATTACTGCTCAGAAGATTTCCCGCGACATTGTCGAATGGAGCTCTACTGTGGAAGAGATGCAATTCCCGGCGCATGAAAACGCTGACCACAAACAGATTCGCTAATTCCTTCACGATCTAAGTACGGCAAGATTCCACCTAGATGCATTGGCCATCCAGCCCCCATCAACATGCAGAGATCAATCTCTGCAGGGCTTGAGACAACGCCTTCATCGAGCATCATCCGAGCTTCCTCAGCAAGCGCCTTTAGTGCACGCAATCGAACTTGTTCAGCAGTCGATGGAGTTGTTCCCTTGTGAACGAGTGCAAGTGCTGCAGGGTTTGGCCCAAATGAACCATCTTCGTTCTTGATATAGAAAGTCTTCACTCCCTCTTTCACCATCGCCTGCATGGTGGGTGAGATGCGATAGCGAGGTCCGAGATTTGCATTGAGCGTTTCTGCAACGTGCAGAGCAACCCCAGGACCCACAAGACCTAGAAGTTCAAAGGGAGACATAGGGAATCCAATAGCGCGCATTGCATTATCTGCAGTAGCTGGATCGGTTCCTTCATCAACAGCATCGGTGATCTCGCCCATAAAGCGAGTTAGTAACCGGTTCACAACAAAACCAGGTGCATCTTTACAGATGATCATAGTCTTCTTGAGTTCTTTGCCGATATTGACTGCTGTGGCAGTTGTTGCATCATCCGTCTTTGATGTACGCGCAACTTCGAGCAGAGGCATGATTGCAACGGGATTAAAGAAGTGGAAACCTACGACTCGTTCAGGGTGTTCTAACCCTTCGCTCATACGTTCAACCGATAGTGATGAGGTATTGGTAGCAAGTACGCATTCAGATCCAACAATCTTTTCTAGCTTCTTGAAGAGCTCTTGCTTGAGCGATAACTCTTCGAAGATTGCTTCAATCACAAAGTCGCAGCCGGCAAAGACTTGTTGGTCTGCAGATCCGCTGATGAGTAGCGCTAAACGCCCTGCAGATTCAGCGCTCATGCGCCTCTTCTCAACCAACTTTGTAAGTTCGTTTTTAACCCATGCAACACCTTTATCAGCACGCTCTTGATCGATATCTGTCATGACCACAGGGCACTTGAGATTACGGAGCAAGAGGAGAGCTAGTTGTGATGCCATCAGGCCGGCACCGACAACACCAACGCGGCCAACCTTGCGACCGAGAGCTGGCTTTGGAGCGCCTTCAACTTTCTTGCGCTTCTTCTGAATCAAGTTAAATGCATAGAGAGATGCACGCAGTGGATCAGACATTGTCAGATCTGCCAAGGTTGCATCTTCTGCATCAAATCCTTGACCGCGTGTATTGGTCTTTGCTTGCGCAATGAGTTCGAGTGCTTTCATAGGAGAGGCAATCTCTGCGCCGCCGTATTTCTTGAGCGCAGCAGCTCGTCCTGCAGCAAGGGCAGCGTCCCATGCAGGGTCAGTTGAAAAATCTTTACGTTCGATCTTGGTTGCACCACTTAAGATTGCCGCTGCAAATTTCACAGAGTTCTCGAGGAAGTCAGATGGAGTAAATACTGCATCGACGATGCCGAGTGAGAGCGCATCCTTTGATTTCATCATGGTGTTGTTATTGAGCGCATTGCCGATGATGACTTGAACGGCGCGTTCTGGACCTATCAATTTGGGAACGATGGTTGCGCCGCCCCAACCAGGCACCAATCCGAGGAATACTTCTGGCAATCCAGTAAAGGCTGTCGCAGAGAGTGTGCGGTAGTTGCAGTGCAGACCTACCTCAAGTCCGCCACCGAGTGCGAGTCCATTAATGAATGCAAAGGTTGGAATACCAATTTCATCAAGGCGCCGGAAGACATCGTGGCCTAGTTTTCCAATAGCCAGCGCTTGTTCGCGTTTATTAAGAAATGCTAAGGCGGAGAGATCTGCACCTGCTGCAAAGATAAATGGCTTGCCGGTAATTGCGATAGCTGCAGGTTTACGAGAGGCCGCATCGGTAATTGCCGCATCGAGGGCCATGAGTGATTGCGGTCCAAAGGTATTTGGGCGGGTGTGATCGAGCCCGTTATCTAATGTGATTAAGGCAAGTGAACCTGTAAAACCAAAGGCTGTGAGATCGACATCGCGAACTAGGGCGTTGGTGATTACTTCTTCTGGAGCGCCTTCAGGAAGTTGGATAGCAGTAGTCATTATTTCTTCGCTCCTGTGTAGTGAGGGTTCTCCCAGATAACAGTGCCGCCCATACCAAGGCCGATACACATTGTGGTGATGCCGTAACGCACATCAGTCTTCTCTTCAAAGGTACGTGCCAGATTGAGCATTAAACGAACTCCTGATGAAGCAAGGGGATGGCCGACCGCGATGGCGCCACCATATGGATTAACGCGTGGATCATCATCTGCAATTCCAAAGTGATCAAGGAATGCCAACACTTGAACTGCAAAAGCTTCATTGACTTCAAAGGCGCCGATATCTTCAATCTTCAATCCGGCTTTCTCAAGCGCCTTGATTGTCGCCGGTACTGGTCCATAACCCATCACTTCTGGTTCAACGCCGGCAAAGGCAAAGGTGACCATACGAGCTTTGATGGTGAGTCCAAGTTCTTTTGCCTTATCTTCACTGGCAAGGAGAGCAGCTGTTGCACCATCGTTGAGGCCCGATGAATTTCCTGCTGTGACACGACCTGCGGGGCGGAATGGCGTCTTGAGGCCGGCAAGTCCCTCCATCGTGGTTGTGGGACGCGGTGCTTCATCGACAGTTGCGATACCCCAACCAAGTTCAGCGCTGCGAGCTGCAGTAGGAATTAAATCGCGTTGAATCTTTCCATCGGCATATGCCTGAGCAGTTTTAAGTTGTGAATTAAGAGCATAGCGATCGGCGCGCTCCTTGGTTAATTGCGGAAAGCGATCATGCAATCTTTCTGCAGTTGCTCCCATAGCGAGCGCATCTTGTTCAACTAACTTCTCAGCAAGGTAGCGTGGATTAGGATCCATGAGTTCGCCCATCGGATGGTTACCCATATGTTCAACGCCACCCGCAATTGCAATATCGATTGCGCCCATCGCAATAGCTCCTGCAACTGTTGTTGTTGCAGTGAGTGCGCCGGCACACCAGCGATCAATGGAGTAACCCGGAACAGTTTTCGGAAGTCCAGCAAGAAGCGTTGCGCTACGACCGATATTCATGCCTTGATCGCCAGTTTGAGTAGCAGCAGCGATTGCAACATCATCGATGGAGGAAGGGTCGACCTTGGGATTGCGTTCAAGTAATCCACGCATCGCACGGACCATCAGATCATCGGCGCGCGTTCCTGAGTACATACTTCCGGCCTTACCAAATGGTGTACGCACAGCATCTACGAGGACAACGGATCGAATCTGCGAGGTCATAGCTCTTCCTTCTCTACGGAGTATGTTTCAAGGTTACCCGTGAGTAGGAAAAAAGGCTATGCAGGAAGGAGAGTTTTTGCCTTCTTAGGGGCCGCGAGATATCCACGAATGGTGGCTCCGAGGTAGAGAGCCCAGATGAGGAGCTGGAGCCAGGTCATCGAAACGCCAAATCCGATCGTTCCAGAGATGAGTGAAGAGATGAGTGAATCTTCTGAGAATGTAGAGGAGAGATCCCATGCAAATGCATGAGCACCTGGAAGGAATCCGAACTTCTGTAGCTCAAGAACACCATGAGCCAGCACTCCTGCTGCAACAACAATCAGAGCAACACCTGAGTAGGTGAAGAATTTTCCTAAATTAATTTTGACCGAACGGTTATAGATTCCATATCCAAGTAAGACGGCGATTGCGAGTCCGAGAATCAATCCGATTGTTGGTGCACCGAAAGGTCCAACTGTCTTAAAGTTTGTATAGAGAAAGAGGGAAGTCTCTAAGCCCTCGCGAGATACAGCTGCAAAGGATGCGATTGCTAAGGCGATTGGGCCTGCAAGGAGCGCGCTTTCAGCCTTCCCCTGGAGTTCATCGCGAAGTCCGCGCGCTGCGCGTTGCATCCAGAAGACCATCCAGGTGACGAGACCAACTGCAGTGAGAGCTGTGACTCCGGCGAAGAGTTCTTCACCTTTCGTTGTCAGTTCAGCAGAGGTGTAAGAGAGGAATGCGCCGAAGGCCAAGCTGGCGGTTATGGCGAGAAAGACCCCGCTCCAGAGTGCGCGAAGCAGGTCTCGCCGTTCAGTCTTCACTAGGTACGCGACCAGGATGCCGACAATCAGTGAGGCTTCGAGGCCTTCACGGAGGGCGATGATCGCTGTACTCAACATGAGTGAGAGCGTAATTGACCCTGGTTATTTACGCAACTCTTATGTTGCGTAATTCGTCACTCTATAGAAGGCGCCTCAGCCTCGCCTTCAGGCTCAGGTAGCTCGAGCGGCTCACGCTCGGTCAGCGCCTTTTCCAAGATAGGGGAGGCAATCTCAGCCTGCCAGCGACGAGCACCCAATGCGATGAGGGCTTGCGCAACAGAAGATGCTGGAGGTTCCCAACAAATTCTGCGCACCAGCTCAGGGCTGATCATATTTTCAAGTGGAATGGATAGCTCTTCGGCACGTAGCTGCAGATTAAAGCGAGCATGGGAGAGAGGCGCATACCGTTCCGGAAAGCGCTCGCGCCAGACCTTAATCGGTGGCATCGCATCGCTCTTCGAACGAGCTTCCGGCCATTGATCTTCTGGCATTGCAAGTGCATCGGTAATGCAACTAATCCACGTCGCAGCATTTTCTAACCAGCGCGCTCGCAATCCCAATGGACGCAGAATCTTCTCGAGATGTTTGCGATTGGTAATCGGACCTTTGTCAGATGCGAGGGCAATCTCTGTGATTGCGGCATCCGACAGTAATCGACTAGGAGAGATATCTATCTCTTGCGCTAATTCATTTCGTGCATTCCAAAGCTCTCGAATCACTGCCATGTGATTGCGCTTCTTGACCTTATGCATTCCCGATGTGCGACGCCATGGATCAATTCGCGGGGAAGCAGGTGGCGCAGAAATGATTGCGGCGAAATCTTCGGCTGCCCATTCCCACTTCTTTGCGGCAACAAGTAATTGATAGACCTTGTCCCGTAGTTCTACCAATAATTCAACATCGAGAGCGGCATAGTTGAGCCACTCTTGCGGAAGTGGTCGCTTCGACCAATCAACTGCCGAATGCTCTTTGGCAAGTGAAACTCCCATGAGCGTTTCAAGCAGTGGACCCAGACCTACCCGCGGAAGTCCGGCGATACGACCACCGAGTTCAGTATCAAAGAGAATCTGCGGATGAATTCCAACTTCGCGCAAGCAGGGTAGATCTTGTGTGCTGGCATGCAAAATTACTTCTTGATCGTGAATCAATTGATTGAGAGCAACAAAGCAGCGATGGTCGGGTCCAAATGGAATTGGATCAATCAGATGTAGCCCGCCGCCGGTACGTTTAATTTGAATGAGATATGCCCGAGCGCTGTATTTGTATCCAGATGCACGTTCGGCATCGAATGCATATGGTCCAGTACCAGCGGAAAGTTGAGCGAGTGCGCTATCAAATGCAGCTTCGGTATCAATGACATCTGGGACGCCTAATGCAGGAGATAAGAGTGGGGTTGGAACCTGCTCTTCGATATCTTCAGCCACGGCGACGGGCCGCGCCAAGAGATGCAACACCTTCGGGAAGAGGAGGAAGACCTGCAACTTCAGTCATGAGATTGCACCAAGCCTGAACGTGAAGAAAGATATCGCTCGGCGTTGAGATGTTTGGCGACCACGATGCGCGGATTTCTATCTCAGCGTTGTTTTGGCGAGGCGAAAGTTTTCCAAATGAAGCACTCGATACTCGAGTGACGGTTCCACTAGGGGCGTTGCATTGCGCGCCGGTTGCTTCGAGCGAATCCAGTAGCCAATTCCAGCCAACTTCAGGAAGTAGTGGATCTTCTTGCATCTGACTATCGACATCGGCTCGCATAAAGGTGACGCAGCGGAACTCACCTTCCCATGTATCTTGCCCGCCAGGTTCGTGCAAAATGACGAATCGGCCAGATGCAACTTCTGCTTCCTCATCGCCGAGCGCACCATTGGAGATATCTGCAGTGAATGCAAAGGAGTGTGTCGCTAATTTTTGCGGCGCAGGAACTTCTTCCAGAATAATTTCATCGCGAGGTGTGAATGTCCGCAGTAATTCGATTAACTCATCAAAGGTAAAAGAGGATTTCACTGCTTAATTCTAAAGTTGTATGCGCAATTTGCGTGGGAGGCTGAGCTTCAAGGCGATAGAGTCCGCATATGGCTAGCTTGCTCGCGCTCTTATCGAGTGGATTTTGGGGCAGCGCGGATTATCACGCTGGAAATTTAAGTAAGAAATTCCCGGCGCTTGCCGTTCTTGCGGTAACCCAGGCAATCGGCTTTCTCACCGGAATTACCTTGGTCGTAATCTCACATTCATGGCAGGCAACTGCGCTGGGATCACATGGCTACTTAATTTCAGGGATTTTGGCAGGCCTCTTCGGCTACGTAGGTTTGATCAGCCTCTATTCGGGGTTGGCGACAGGTCGGATGGGCGTTGTTTCTCCCATTAGCTCACTTGGTGCATTAATTCCTCTTGCATATGCCATTGTCGTGCGCGGTGATCATCTCTCCACAATTCTTACAATCGGAGTTGTCATTGCACTTCTTGGTGGTTTCCTTGCAAGTGGTCCGGAATTTTCTCAAGGTGTGCCATTACGACCTCTGCTCTTTGCGCTTAGCGCTGCCTTCTTCTTCGGAGCAGCCTTGGTGTGTATGGCGATCGGTTCGAGGAGCAGCGCTTTAATGACCATGACGACAATGCGCGCCACAACCTGTGTCATCGGTATCGGTCTCTTTCTGCGCTACCGCCATATTGGTGGATTGGGTAGAGCCCAATTACCGCTTTTGATGTATATCGGTATCGCCGATTTCGCAGCCAATCTCTTGCTCGGTGTGGCAACAACCAAGGGGCTAGTTTCGCTAGCGATGGTACTTGGCTCGCTCTACCCAGTTGTTACTGCGCTTTTGGCCTATCTCTTTCTGCACGAGAGGCTACATAGATTGCAATATGTCGGTGTTATCTTTGCAGTGGCTGGCGTTTCCATAATCTCGGCCGCGAGCTAAATTATTATTGCCCTATTTGCGGCGAGCTGAGATAAACCGTGTTCCATCGATACTTCGTTCACTTTGAATGGGAAAGTGCGCAAGTAAGGTAGGAATATCGAGAATATCTTCTCCACCAACAATGTCGGTGATACTTAATTCCAGCAGATCAACTCGATCTGCTGCAAGAAGTGCGTTGACTACCGATATTCCAGCTTCAACATGGATGGTTGGACCAAAAGTTTCAATTGCTCTATCAAGTGCTTTTACGGGAGTTAAGTTCCAACAGTGAGCGAGACGATTATCGGCTAGTGGATTGATGAGACTGCGCGAAATGACTACAACTGGAACTGGTGTGCGGTGATAGGGCTCGCGACGTGCTGTGGCTCCACCGATAAGAATGCAATCGGCCTTTCTTCTATTGGCGAGAAAGGCTGTTCTATCCGCTGTGCTTGAAACACCAGCTGAAGTGCCATCTTTAGATGTCGATCCATCGCGTCCTACTACCAGAGTCACCGTGACGGCCATACATATAAGAATATTGAATTTCTCACCCTTTTATCAGCGAAAATCCCGTTCTAAATTGAAATTCAATAGTGTGGCGCGTTAGCCTTAAAACATGAGAAATCGATTGAGTGCTGGCGCTTTGCTGTCCAGTCTGATCTTTCTCCTGCCATTTATCTCTGCGCCACAGGCAACTGCAGCACAGACGCTCGCACAGGTGCAGGCTCAAGTAAATCGACTTGAAGAGGAAGCAACGACTGCAGCTGAAGGCGCACAAGAAGCGAAGGTGAAATTGGCAGCGCTCACTCGCAATCTTGCCGGCATCCAGGCGCAAGCTGCAATTCAAGGAAAGACTGTCGATGCGATTTCCAAGACTCTTGGTTCGATTGCAATCGAACAATATAAATCCGGTTCGATGAGTCAGAGCCTTGAACTGCTCTTCTCTTCCAATCCATCCCTCTATTTATCGTCAGCCGGTTCACTCGAGGCGATAACTCGACGTAAATCGACGCAACTTCGTAAATTTCAAAGTGCAGAACAGGCGCTCAACGCCACCTCACTTACGGTCAGTGATCGTTTAGCTCAGGTAAAAGTTCTGCAGAAGACTTTGGCGCAACGTAGCGCCCTTGCTACTGCCAAGTTGGCCGAGGCGGAGGCGCTCCTTGCTGCACTGAAGAAGGAAGACCGTGACAGATTGGCGAAGTTGGCACTTGATCAAGAGAATGCAGATCAAGCCTCATCTCTCTTGGCGGCTAAGAGCGCCGATGGAGTTACCGGTCGAGCCGGTATCGCTTTGAAGTTTGCTCTCAAACAAATTGGAGATAAATACGTTTTTGGTGCAGCAGGAATGGTCTACTGGGATTGTTCAGGTCTGACTATGCGCGCCTTTCAAGCAGCTGGAGTATCACTTCCGCACTCAGCGGCGGCGCAAGCGCGAATGGGTAAATCTGTTCCATTCAATAAGAAACAGCCAGGTGATTTACTCTTCTTCGGTCATCCAATCTCGCACGTCGGAATCTACTTAGGTGGCGGCCGCATGGTGCATGCACCTCATACTGGGGCACGTGTCAAAGTTGCCGAGGCATCACTCGGACGAAAACCTTTGGTAGCCGTCCGCCGGTTCTAATGAGTGCACACATTCCAGCTCCGCAAAAAATTCTCTGCATCACCAATGATTTTGGGCCGCGTGCTGGCGGTATTGAGACCTTTGTAATCGGACTCATCGAACGGATGCCGAAGAACTCAGTCATCGTCTTTACATCTTCGCAAGACGGCTCTCTGCCTTTTGATGCTCGATGGTTGAGCGAATATGGAGTCGAAGTAATTCGCGACCGCAGCCATATTCTGCTCCCAACCTTTCGAGTCGGTTTGAAGGTCCGTGCTCTCGTAAAAGAGCGCTCTATTACAACTGTCTTCTTTGGCGCTGCCGCACCGCTGGCTTTACTGTCACAAGGTTTACGTAGAGCAGGTGTAGAAAAGATTGTCGCGTTAACACATGGACATGAAGTCTGGTGGTCGCGAGTATGGCCATTTTCGTGGGCAATACGGCGGATCGGAGATGGCGTAGACCATCTGACCTTCCTTGGAGAATTTACTCGTAGCAATATCGCCCGCGCATTATCGCCACGTGCACAAGCTGCGATGGTGAAGATTGCACCTGGAATTGATACACGCCACTTTGCTCCGCGCTCTGATTCAAGTTCTCTACGTAGAGAACTTGGTCTCGCTGACAAGAAGGTCATTGTGAGTGTGGGGCGACTTGTTCATCGCAAAGGTCAAGATTCTTTAATTGAGTCATTGCCCCAGATTTTGAAGGAGATTCCAGATGCCCACATTCTCTTTGTTGGCGATGGTCCCCATAAAGAGTATTTAGTAAAACGCGCTAATCAACTCTCGGTTTCTCAGCACATCTCCTTTATTGGAAGGATTGCATATGCAGATTTACCGCGCTACATCTGCGTGGGAGATATCTTCGCTATGCCATCACGTTCGCGACTTGCTGGATTGGAAGTCGAAGGTTTAGGGATTGTCTATCTTGAGGCCAGCGCTTGTGGGCTCGCTGTCATAGGCGGTCAATCAGGTGGGGCGCCCGATGCTGTACTCGAGGGCGAGACAGGATATGCAGTCGATGGAACTTCTCCTGCAGCAATTGCACAAGCTGCTATCTCCTTACTGTCACAACCTGAATTAGCCGCACGACTGGGTGCGCGAGGACGAGAGTGGATTGTTGAGCAGTGGCAGTGGGAGAGATGGTCTACGTGCTTCAACCAATTACTTTAATAGCCCAGCAGTTCGAGCTTTTGCAATAGCTTGTACTCTGTTTCGCACATCCATCTTCCTATAAATAGCTGTGAGATGTTTCTTCAGCGTAGATTCGGAAATATAGAGTCGATCTGCCAGATCTGAAAGCGAATCGCCTTCATGCAACTGCGAGAGAATCTGTAACTCTCTTTGAGATAAGTTAAATACTTGTTTATCTCGGTCCACAATTTGGGCCATTCCTTGTGCGGAGAAACTGTGCGGAGCATTGAGAGCATGGTCCATAAATGCCAGCAGAACGGGGAGTGGCTCGGATTTATTCACATAGGCGCTAGCTCCAGCGCGCATTGCGGCGAGAACGAATTCATCCTCGTCGTGCATGCTCAAGACGATGATTGCAGAATCACTAGAGATACTTCTAATCCAAGAAACTATCTCGAGGCCATTGCCATCCGGAAGATTGATATCAACGAATATAAGCTCTGGTTTAATCGTAGCTATCTGGGCGATTGCTTCATCTTTGGAAGCGGCTGCATAGAGCGAGAATCCGGTGCGAAGCTCTAGCGCCCGACGAATTCCATCGCGTACCACTGCATGGTCATCAACGATCAGAGTGATAATCGGTTCGCTCATATCAAGAGCGCTATACGAGTCCCTTCGATACTTTCAATCGTGATACTTCCATTAATTTCACGCACTCTTTCGATAGCTCCACGCAGGCCAAACCTTCCAATTTTCACTTGTGCTCCTCCAATCCCGTTATCGCAGATCTCAAGACAGGTGCGATTGTTTATGGGATAGAGATTGATTGCTACATGGGTAGCCCTAGAGTGTGTTGCGATATTACGTAGGATTTCAGCAGAAATCGTAAGTAACTGCTCGACTGCCTCATCTGCTAGCGGGACTTCGTCGAAGGAGAAATCTGTCGGGATATCGGGAATCAGGGAAGCGGCGAGCTGGCGAATTCGATCGCTCAGTGGTGCCTGCTGGGGAGTACGCAGATTGAGAATCTCTCGTCGTACCTTTGCAATCAAGGAATCGACTTCTAAGCGAGTGCGACGGATCCGCATGCGCGCAGGTGTATCGAGCGATGGCTCGGCCAGCAAGAGATCGAGCGAGTAACCGATACCAACCAAATCTTGGGCGATTCCATCATGAAGTTCACGCGCTACCGTGAGACGTTCGGGTGAAGGAGTTGCCATCGAGCGCTACTTTGTAAAGAGCGCTGCAATCTCAGCTGCGTAATGCTCGGAGATGACATGGCGCTTCAGAGACAATTTGGCTGTGAGTTCGCCGCTAGCGATGGTGAAGTCATTGGCCAGAATTGTAAATTTACGAATTGATTCCGCTTTAGATACAGCCTTATTGGCTTCATCAACTGCCGTTTGAATGACTGCATTGAGATCGGGATCGCTTACGAGAGTTGCAATGGTTGCACCAGTCTTATTATTTGCAGCGATCCACCCTTTAAGCATGTCTTGATCGATAGTTATAAGAGAGGCAATAAATGGTTGGTTATCTCCGACAACCATGCACTGACTGACAAGTGGATGAGCGCGCAAGCGATCTTCCAGAACCGCTGGTGCGACATTCTTTCCACCCGCTGTCACAATCAATTCCTTCTTACGACCTGTGATGTAGAGGAATCCTTCATCATCGAGACGACCTAGATCGCCAGATTTAAACCATTCGCCATCAAATACTTCTTTATTGGCAGCATCGTTCTGCCAATATCCCTGCATCACAATTGCACCCTTGATAAGGACTTCGCCATCATCTGCAATCTTGATGGAAGTTCCGGGGATCGGGCGACCAACAGAACCGACACGAAGATTCTTGGTGATATTGAGAGTCGCTCCAGCAGTTGTTTCGGTAAGTCCATAACCTTCAAGAATTGTTATTCCTGCACCTCGGTAGAAATGCCCTAAACGAGTTCCAAGTGGAGCACCACCAGAAATCGCCGCTTCAACTGCTCCGCCCATCGCTAAGCGAATCTTTCCGTAGACAAGTTTGTCGAAGAGCGCATGCTTCAGGGTAAGGAGTGGATTAAAACCTCTCTTATCTTGCGCCTGGCTATAGGCAATTGCTACATCTGCAGCTTTTCTAAATATCTTTCCCTTACCGGCGGCATCAGCACGAGCTTCGGCACCGTTGTAGATTTTTTCGAATATACGGGGAACAGCTAAGACGAAAGTTGGTTTAAAGGATGCCAAGTCAGGTTGTAAACGTCCGACGGGATCGCTGCAATGGGCCAAGTGAAGCCCGGCATTGATTGCACCAATTTGAACCATGCGACCGAAGACGTGTGCAACAGGAAGGAAGAGAAGCGTTGAGCCACCAGGCTTGAGGAAGAGATCGCTCGCAGCTTCAACCACATTGCCACACTCTGCAAGAAAGTTTGCATGTGTGAGCTGTACACCTTTGGGACGTCCGGTTGTTCCTGATGTGTAGATCAAGGTTGCCAAAGTTGCTGGAAGTAGTGCATTTCTACGACGTTCTACTTCTTCATCGGAAATGTGTGATCCGGCTTTTCGAAGTACCGATAAGACATCTTCGGTCATCACCCAGATATGTTGAGTGTGGGTAGGTAGAACTGGATTGACTAATTCGCGATGTGTAGGTGTTTCAACAATCAAACCCACGGATCCTGAATCGTTGAGAATCCAATCAACTTGTTCAGCGGAAGAAGTTTCGTAGATAGGAACTACACATCCACCGGCATACCAGATAGCGAAATCCAAGATTGTCCACTCGTAGCGAGTACGCGCCATTATGGCAACACGGTCTCCAACGCTAATTCCAGATGCAATCAGACCCTTTGCAGTTGCACGAATCTCTTCTTCCACCTGTCGCGCAGTCATTGGTTGCCAACCATCTCCAAGTGGGCGAGACATGGTGATGCGATCTGGTTCAAACCAAGCGCGTTCTGCAATCAGATTGGTGAGATTGCCCGCAGATGCTGCAGGGATAACGGCAGGATTGGTGATTTCGTTCATAGAGGTAACGCTACTGGGAGAGCCTTGTGAAAGGGAAGATTTGCCAGTTCAATAAATTAAATAAAGTGTTGGTAGCCTTGCGTCCATGTCAGAGCAGAGCGTTTCAACAGTCATTATTGATGCACCCCTAGCCGAGGTGGAGGCCGCCCTCTTTGCCGTTGATAGCTATCCCGAGTGGCTGACCTCAATCAAGAAGGTCGATGTCATCGAGCGCGACTCCGAAAACCGCATCACCAAAGCAAAGTTAGCTATCGATGCGGGAATGATGAAAGACCGAGTGACCTTGGATTACGACTGGTCCGCAGCTCCTGCAACTCTTACTTTCACCATGGACGAGGCTGATCTACTTACACAGATGGATGGCACCTATACCCTCAAAGCAATTGATGCGGATACGACTCAGGTGACTTACGAATTAACCGTTGCAGTCTCACTTCCTGTACCTGCGATGATGATTACTAAGGCGCAAAAACAGACCATTGATGCTGCACTGAAAGAACTGGCCGAGCGAGTTTCATAAATGGGTTACACGATCGGTGTCGATGTCGGTGGAACCAAAGTTCTCGGTGGCGTGGTTGATGAATTTGGGGCAGTGCTCAAAACTGCTCGGCGAGATACTCCGCGCGAAGGTGGTAGCGCACTCACTCAAACAATTGCTGATGTTGCAAAAGAGTTAATCGCCGATTACACAATAGATTCAGTTGGAGTTTCAGCCGCAGGTTTTGTGTCATCAGATCGCAAGACAATGTTGGCAACCCCAAATATCGCAGGGTGGAATGGCGTTGATTTGGATTCCGAACTCACCGCGCTGATTGGTTTACCGGTTGTCATTGAGAACGATGCCAATGCGGCAGCTTGGGGAGAAGCGCGCTTTGGTGCAGGTCGTGGCAAAGATCATTTATTGATGATGACAATAGGTACCGGCATCGGTGGTGGAATCGTTGTTAATGGTGACCTCTATCGCGGCGCATTTGGTATCGCAGCAGAGATTGGACATATTCGGGTTGTGCCTGACGGCCATCTCTGCGGGTGTGGAGCGCGCGGATGTTTTGAACAATATGCATCTGGAAATGCGCTCTTGCGACATGCACGTGAGGCAATTGCCGCAAGCCCAGATATCGCACGCAATCTACTTTCGCGTGGAGATGGAACAATTGATGGTCTTACAGGTAAAGCGATTACAGAGGCAGCCAGTGAAGGCGATGCCGTTGCACTTGCCGCCTTCAACACCACAGGACAGTGGCTTGGCGCTGGAATCGCATCCCTTTCAGTAATTCTCGATCCTGAGTGCGTTGTTATTGGTGGGGGAGTAATCGATGCTGGCGAAATCTTGCTCGCCCCAACGCGCGCAGCCCTCGAGCGCTATATGCCATTTGCGGGAAGACATCCTTATCCAGAGATCATTGCAGCCTCACTAGGAAATGAAGCAGGACTTGTGGGAGTAGCTGATTTAGCTCGGGTTTAACGCTCTGACGGATAGATTAAACCGATTTGTTTACGAATCTCGTCGAGTGATTTCATGATGGCTACTGTTTCATCCAAGCTAAGTAGAGCAGATTCCTTATCGCCCCTTTGTACCATTTCAGAGAAGTACTGAGCTTGTTCGCGTAATCCACCACCTTGGTATTCACGCGGATAATGTGTGACGGTCTCATCGTGCATGATTACTTTGACTGAGGTTGGAGTGTAAAAAACAGAATCAATCTCAATACGCCCTAGTTCGCCCGAGATTGTGGCGGAATTGGAAGTCTTGGCGGACATCGTTGTTGAAAGAATCGCTTGTGCACCAGATTCATAATCAAATATGGCTGTTGCATGCGAATCAACACCTTTATCTGTAAATAAACCAGATGCTGTAATCTTTTGAGGAATTCCTAGAACCATATGGGCAAAAGAGACTGGATAGATTCCTAAATCTAGGAGCGCGCCGCCACCGAGTTCTGGCTCCCAATGTCGAGGATTGGCATAATCTGCCAGGCGTTGGCCGTGATCGGCCTCGACAGCAATGATCTTTCCAATGACGCCAGATGCCAAGATTTTGCGGACTGTATAGATGTGGGGAAGATAGCGAGTCCACATCGCTTCCATCAGGGCAACGTTATGTGCGCGCGCTGTATCGACCATCGATTGCGCTTCATGAGCGTTGAGCGCAAACGGCTTCTCGCAGAGCACAGGCTTGCCAGCGCTGAGAGCAAGGATGGTGTTAGCCGCATGAAAAGTATGTGGCGTAGAGACATAAATTGCATCAATGTTCGGATCGTTGACGAGCTCTTCATAACTTCCGTATGCACGGCAACCAGGAAATTCCACTGCCCAGTCTTCGGCTGATTCCCTATTGCGCGAACCAACTGCTGCAACAACATGGTTATTTAAGTAAGAGAGATCACGAGCAAAGGCAGTTGCAATTCCTCCGGTACTCAAAATTCCCCATCGAAATTCCAAACCTGTGTAATGCTCGGTCATAGTGCAGCTCCATCTTCTGGGTTTTCATTATTTCTATTATTCTTCCAGCGAATCACTGAATTCTTCGCATCGCGATACTGTTCTTTAAGACTCTTCTTGGGAGGAATCGGGGGAATGAATTTATTTGTATCGACAAATGAATCTAATTCATCGAGATATGTTGTTGGAGATGATTCATCGAGCGAGAGCCCTTCAACCATGGATTCAAATTCGGCATTGACGAGGTCATCGTCAAAGTCACCGCTCTGATCACGCTTGCTCATGGTTTATGTTCGCACAAAAGGACGAATTAAGGCTAAATTAGCGCTATGAACAATCTGCCCTACGGCACCTTGCGGGCATTTCTTACACCGTTCCTGATGGTGCTCTTTCGCCCAAAGGTAAAAGGGTTACGTAACGTTCCTGCATCAGGCCCACTTATCTTGGCCTCTAATCACCTTTCATTTAGCGATTCAATCTTTATGCCTCTTGTAGTTCCTCGCAAAGTTACCTTTCTCGCCAAGAGCGAATACTTCACATCTCCTGGTCCAAAAGGATTTATTAAGAAGCTCACCTTTATCGCTTTGGGCCAAGTTCCGGTTGATCGATCTGGCGGTCGTAGAAGTGAAGCCGCACTGATTACAGGTCTGGAAGTTCTTGCTGGTGGTAATTCCCTCGGAATTTATCCCGAAGGAACTCGTTCACCCGATGGGCGTCTCTATAAAGGTCGCACTGGAATTGCACGTCTTGCCATTGAATCAGGAGCACCCGTAATTCCCATCGCCATGTTTAACACAGATAAAATCCAACCAACAGGGACAGTCGTACCCAAGATTATGCGCGTAGGAATCACCTTTGGCGAACCCATGTACTTCGAAGGCGATTCAACAGATCTGCTCTATTTGCGCGAAGTTACAGATCAAATAATGAAGCGCATTCAACAGCTATCGGGACAGGAATATGTAGATACCTATGCTGTGAAAGCTAAAAAATCAGGAATCAATGTAGAAAATACTGAGGAAGATTAATCAATCTCAAGTTCTACGCGCTTGGCCAAGTAATTACAGGTATTGCATTCGGCTCCCGGGTTAGGCATGCCACCTTCAATCGTCGTGATTAACTCTTCAAGGAGGGTTAAGAAAGTCTCTTTATCGCGTTCGACAGCTACATATTTTTGATTCACACCAAAGCCGTGTGTGTTAGATGCTAATTCGCTAGGAGCGGTCTGTGTTACTCCAGCTAACTTCCAAATCAATAGCCCCATAGATGAAACCGGGAAAGGCTTACCTTTATCTGGGTTTTCGAGAGCGTAGGCATAGGCTTCAAGTTGCGGGGCATAGAAAGGGCCATTATCGCGCTCGGAGTCGGAGACTTTGCAATCGACAATTCCTACAGTTCCATCTTCATAATGACCGAGCAGATCGTAGATACCAAGAATCTTCCAGCGAGTCTCAAATCCATTAATCGTAATTGGCGCGCTCTTTACCCATTGACCCCACTGTTTAACTACGCCCGGTTTGAGTGATGGATCTAGCGCTTGCATCGGCGCGCGACGAAAGTGTTCTTCCTGGGAATCTGCAAGTGGCTTGACGAGCGGAAACTCTTTCTTCATATCAAATTTAAACCAGTACTTAAGCCAGAGACATCGCTTGCAGGTAGAGAGGCCAAAGGTGAGATCGGATGGAGCGATGGTGTCGCGAGCTGGAACTTCAGGTTTGTGCATAACTCATTCTCTCGCTAACCAGTGATAACTGCTGAGATAAGTACTGCGACACCAAGCAGAATCATGATGGTGCCGCCGGTTGCGCGTAGCCTTTCGAGGCGACGATTGTCAGTAGCCAGCCAGGCGCGTGCAGTTCCGGCAAGTAAGCCCCATGAACCATCTGAAATAAATGCAAGGACGCAGAAGACAAGGCCAAGAAAGATGAGCTGAGTTGTGACGTGGCCGCCTTTAATATCAACAAATTGCGGAAGTACCGCGGCGAAGAAGACGATCGCTTTGGGATTTAAAACTCCGACCCAAAATCCATCGCGTATTGATTGCCGAGCAGTTGGCGCAACTGGTCCTTGATTAGTCATATCTGCAGCATGAACTGCGCGTTTGCGTACTGCATCGAATCCGAGATACATCAGGTAGAGACCACCAATCCACTGCACTGCGATATATGCGATATGCCATTTCTGCAGGATTGGACCGACGCCAGTTGCTACAAGGGTCGATAGAACAAAGGAGCCTGTGACATTTCCCGCCACTGTAAGGACGGCGATTCTGCGTCCCCAAGCGACGGCGCGGGCGATGACGAAGAGGACGCTGGGTCCGGGCGCGATGATGATGATGATCGCCGCCACGAGGTACTCGGGAAGGCGGGTCGGGACCACTCCGGTCAACATGGGGTAACGCTAACTGCTGGGCGAGTCGATTTGCGCCAGGGGAGCTATATCGGCTTAACTATGCACTCGATATATCGAATGGATATAACGCCGCGGTATAGCCGCTCAACCACAGTAGGGGAGGTCTCAATGCGCTCTCGCGCCGATTCACTTGAGTTCGCTCTCCTTGGCCTGCTTTCGCAGAGCCCATTGCACGGCTACGAGCTGCGTAAGCGAATGATCGCCATCTTCGGCCCTTTCCGCGCGCTCTCTTTCTCAGTGCTCTATCCGCAACTGCGCCGCATGGTCGTTGCCAACCTCATTGAATCTAAAGAGGTAGATGTGACATCACGTCGCACACGCATTGTTTATTCAATTACCGCGAAGGGCGCGAAGCGGTTCGAACAATTGACCGAGACAGTAACTCCAGAAGCTTGGTCTGATGAAGGTTTCGAAGTCCACTTTGCGCTCTTTAGCCCAACACCTAAGAAGAACCGCGTAAGAATTCTTGAAGGGCGTCTGCGCCGTCTTCAAGAGAAGGCCGAACTACTACGAACGGACCTTGAAGGATCTACAGCAGGTCTCGACAAATATCTTGAGGAGTGGCGCCGCTACTCACTCGATTCGCTTCAGCGAGAAATCGCTTGGCTGGAAAGCATGATCAAAACCGAAGGGAAGACAAAGTGAATATCACAACCGGAAAAGGCGACATTCGTGTTGCAATCGTTGGAGTAGGAAACTGCGCTAACTCGTTAGTTCAAGGCGTTACCTATTACAAGGATGCAGCTTTAGATCAGGAGATTCCAGGTCTCATGCACGCTGTTGTCGGCGGTTATCACATCAGCAGCGTCAAGTTTGTTGCTGCCTTCGATGTAGATGCCAAGAAAGTTGGCCTCGATCTTGCAGATGCAATCTGGGCATCAGAGAACAACACAATCAAGTTCTCAGACGTTGCTAAGACTGGTGTCACAGTTCAGCGCGGCACAACTCTTGACGGCCTTGGAAAGTACTACAAGGAGACAATCACTGAATCAACCGCTGCTCCAGTCGACATGGTTGCAGTCCTCAAAGAAGAGCAAGTAGATGTTCTTATCTGCTATCTCCCAGTGGGATCTGAGGCTGCTGCGAAGTTCTACGCACAGTGTGCAATCGATGCAGGGTGTGCTTTTGTTAACGCTCTTCCAGTATTTATTGCATCTGACCCAGTGTGGGCGAAGAAGTTCGAGGATGCAGGTCTTCCAATCGTTGGCGATGACATTAAGAGCCAGGTTGGTGCAACTATCACTCACCGCATCATGGCGAAGTTGTTCCAGGATCGCGGTGTTCACCTAGACCGTACCTACCAGCTCAATGTCGGTGGAAATATGGACTTTAAGAATATGCTCGAGCGCGATCGCCTTGAATCAAAGAAGATCTCGAAGACAAATTCTGTAACATCGCAGCTCGATCACGATATGGGAGCGAAGAATGTCCACATCGGACCTTCGGATTACATTCCATGGCTCGATGATCGCAAGTGGGCATATGTTCGTCTTGAAGGTCGTGCCTTCGGCGATGTTCCTCTTAACCTCGAATACAAGCTTGAAGTATGGGATTCACCGAACTCAGCTGGCGTCATCATCGATGCCCTTCGCTGTGCAAAGATCGGTTTAGATCGCAAGATTGGGGGAGCGCTGCTCTCACCATCTTCATACTTTATGAAGACTCCACCAGTTCAATACACAGATGAAGCCGCACACCAGAAGACAGAAGATTTCATCTCTGGAAAGCTTGATCGATAAGAAAGAAAATCTTAAAGAGAAAACCCCGGCCCTGATTGCTCAGGACCGGGGTTTCTTCATCCCTCAATCTTCACGGAGAGTTAAAGAGATGAGGGTTATATCGTCGCGCTATCTGGGGTGCGACGAATATGCATTAGACCTGCGATGGAAAGTAGCAACATCACAATTCCTCCGATGAGTGCTGCCAGTGCGCCATATCCTGCGATGACTCCCATGGTTCCAAATGCATAGGCTTCAAGCAGCATTCCACGCAAGGTATTGCCCATAAAGAGTGTCTGTCGTAAGTCACCGAGCTTGGCTATTTGCGCGGTATCAGTACTTCCGCCTCTGACCAATCCCATGTACATACCTGACACATCAGAATATGTAGCAGGTTTTCCAACTGCAGCAATTGAGGCGGCCTTCATATGTTCCCAGATATAGAGATCTGAAAAATCTTTCGCCATCGGTCCAGTTGTTACCGCCATTCCTGCCCATTTACTCAATTGAGTTCTTGTGGCCGCCGGCATAGCAGCAGCTGCAGGAAATGAGATGTTCTGGTTTTCCAATTGACTTGTGACTGAGTCAGCCGCGAAGCTAGCGCCCCAGTTGAGCAGACCTGCAGCGACGAGAAGGAATGCGGAAAGCCCAAAGCCCACCCAAGTAACTATCTTGTCAAAATTTTTACGTTTCATTGATTTTCTCTCCTTTACAAGGCGCTTAGATATTTAAGCGCTATGCCAAGTAGATACCTCAGGCATGAGTCAATTGAGAGAAAAGCTGAGTGCTGGCACCTCAGTAAGAAAGTTGAGGGCTGGCACCAATAAAAATGTGAGGCAGGTAATCGGTTTTGTTAATGAATATCGCGGTTACAAATAGCTTGGCCTTCACTATTAATTACAGAATGCACACAGGCGATACCTAAGTTATCAAATGCCGTATCGCCGTAATGAGTACGAAATGCAAGTGCTAATAAGACTCGCATATTGGTATCGCTATCGGATCTAATCCCAAAAGCCTTAGCGGATCGACTTATTGTATTTTCGACGACTTTCTCAGTGTGATTCGTTTCCCGGGCGATTGCCGAGTTGGTCATTCCTTCGCAGAGTAATCCGAGGACCAATTGCTCGAATGGTGAAAGTTCTCTGGTGGTGATGGTGATATCTCTTGCCATGGTAGCGACCTCTCCGTTGCTACCTTCAGTATGCTCCTAAAGTCATCCTTTGATTAGGCCGCGTAACCCTTTAGGATGCGCAAATGACTGAAATCACTACTTCCACAGTGGGCCAGGTTCTGATTATCAGGCTAAACCGCCCCGAGAAGATGAACGCGATTACTCGGCAGATGTACGCCGGGCTAGCCCAGAACCTCAACCAAGCCGCTGAGGATGATTCGATTCGTTGCGTCGTTATCACGAGCGAAGGTGTGCACTTCACGGCGGGAAATGACATCGGTGATTTCATGTCAAACCCACCTACTGAATCCGATTCTGATGTCGCAAAATTCTTGGGCTCTCTTCTTGAATTCCCGAAGCCACTCCTAGCCGCAGTAAAAGGTAATGCTGTAGGAGTAGGAACAACCATGTTGCTGCACTGTGATGTAGTTGTTGCCGCGCCAGATGCAAAGTTCTCTATGCCATTTACATCTCTCGGACTAGTCCCTGAAGCGGGTTCATCCAAACTCTTCCCAGAACTTGTCGGCTATCAACGTGCGGCAAAGATCTTCATGACCGGAGAATCATTCAGTGCAGATAGTGCGCTTGAGATGGGGATGATTGCGAGTATCGCAGGGGACCCAGAGACAGAGGCTCTTGAAATCGCTCAGCAGATTGCTGCTCAACCACCGAAAGCAATTATGAATACCAAGGCTCTGATGAAGGCAAATAAGCACGACGCGGTTGCACATGTCATGCGCGCTGAATTCCAACTCTTTGCCCTTGCTCTGCAATCTGAGGAAGCGGCCGAAGCATTTATGAAGTTCATGTCTACGAGAGGGAAGTAAATGTCACTTCAAGGGAAGCGGATTTTTGTCACAGGCGGTTCTCGCGGTATCGGTTTAGCAATCGCCTTGCGCGCTGCACGTGAT
>Ga0194037_1000781_pt1 | contig 24717 bp, 18 predicted proteins | sample JunL306m_MetaG_FD_148653 | JGI IMG/M metagenome (GOLD analysis project Ga0194037, IMG submission 148653) | Anoxic zone freshwater microbial communities from boreal shield lake in IISD Experimental Lakes Area, Ontario, Canada - Jun2016-L304-6m | ecosystem: Environmental > Aquatic > Freshwater >...
GGGTTAGTATCGCTACAGGAATCAATTCTAGTAGGCACCAAAACCAAAACTGCAATACATTGAGTGCTACAAAAGCCCCGATTAATATCGCTTCATAACCTAGCAGGCAGGCAATAAATAACCGGTCAGTGACATGTCTAGTTATTAAGGTATAAATCAATGCCAATAAAGTTAAAACAGAGGTCAGAGGGATAAATAAAATATTGCTTCCATCAACGCCTACATGATAACTAAGGCCTGCAAAATGGTGCTGTTCAACCAGATGAATGCCAGAGTGGGCTGCATCGAAAATAGCCAACAGATAAAGACTAAGTCCTACCGTCACTAGCGTTCCAGCAAAGCCAAAACGCAAGGCAATCTTTGATGACGGTGAAAGTAAGATGGCAAACATCGCTGCTAAGGGAACTAGGGTCATTGTCGTGAGTAACGGAAAAGCCGCTGACTCAGACCAAGGTGTAACTGTAATATCCATCAGAGCCTCAAAATGCAACAAGCAATGTTATAAACACAAACAATACCAAATATCGGGGTCTTAAGACGTATTGTTCAAAGCTATTGGCGATATGTCCTAGTTCACGCCCATAATTAATTGTATTTTGACCAATGCCGCGTAAAACAAAGTGACTTTCGAACCAATGTAAGATGGTGGCCAACCCTTGTGTGAGTTTTCCAGCCAAACCTGTGCCTAATGCGAAGTGATCGGCTTCAGTATCCAAATGGGCACCTATCTTCTGTTCTTCTCGTTGAGCTAATGATGATATAGCTTGGATTGCAGGAACAGGCGTTCCCATCGCTGAGTCAATAATATGGTCGTCAAAATAGCTTAGATCATGAGCTAGACAGCGTACCGGTTTAATCAGCGCCCAATCAGTCATTGGATCTAACCAGAAGCGTTGTAATGAGGCCATATAAAGCCAAGCGGGAATGCGACGAGATGAGGATTCCGTAGATAAGTTTTGCATATTATGCATCAGCGAGGGCACAGCCAAAAATTGATAGCCACGAACCACTGCATGAGCGCAAAGATGCCATTTAGCCATCTGCCAGAAACCTAAGCCACATTCCAAATACATGAGCCCCAATTGGCCTGATGTCGCAAAAATCAATGAGCTTTTAACATCGGTCTGAGTTAATCCAACTATAAACCCATAAATAGCTGTAAGTAGTCCAACTATCGCAACTACAGTCATTGCTAAGGGTGCTTGTTCAAAAATTGGCCTTAGTAGAATGATTAGATAAACACCTGCATGCACCATCACTGCACCATAAAATACCGCACTCGATGGGGTAGGTCCTTCCATTGCTCTTGCTAGCCAAGGGGTAAAGGGCAGTTGCGCTGATTTTGCAAATGCGGCAATCGCAAAGCATAAGGCAATCTCAGTGCTTTCAGCTATTGTTATGTGTTCAGACGCAGCAGTGATATCGCCCCAATTAACACTGTCAAGCCAAGCATAACTGAGACCTACGCCTAAGATAAAACCAGCATCACCGATACGATTGGTCACAAAAACGCGTGTCGCATTATTCGCAGCAACCGGTCGCTCATAAACATAGGCGATCAAAAAGTAGGAGCATAGTCCCGCAACTTCCCAGCCTATAAAAGTAACAATAGCGTTACCTGACAAGACCAAGAGTTGTATAGCAAAGGCAAAAAGGCACAGGAAAAAAAAGAATCGGTGATAACCTCGTTCTCGATGCATATAGTTAATCGAAAAGCGGATGACAATAGCAAGAATTACCGAAAATAATGCTGCCAAGCGGAGACTAAAGCCGCTAGTTATAAAATTTAATTGAACATCTAGAGTATCGCTGTTCAACCAATGTCCTAGCGTGTATGAGCCCGTGTTTTTGTCTAATAGATCTGAGCCTAATAAGACTAAAGCCAGCAAGCAAGATAGATAGCTAGCCCAGCTAGCCATATGGCTGGTTTTAGTTTCGTCTAGTTCTCCCTGTATCATGCCAAATAATTGTCCGATGCCGACAATTGATGCGGCGGTCAGAGGTAACAAAGGAATTAATAGGACTAAGGCATCCATTACATCGCTCCTAATTGTTCGGGTTGTTGAATCAATACCGGTGCGACGGGTAGCGTTTGATCTTTATAACAAGCAGGGGAGTTTTCGTGCATCGCTAAATCCCTTGGTTCAGGTTGCCAAAGCACAAAACCAGAATTAGTTTGGAATAATAAAATTTCTCCGGTATCCGGATCTTTAGCACTCAGTTGTAGCCATCCACCCCCAACTAATTCTCTGATGCTTTCTTGACGATGATAGATTTGTTCTAGTACCGACGTTTTAGCTTCGACTAAAAGCAAGAGGCGCATGGGTTCATGGATCTCAACCATTTGCTGAGGGAGTCCGGTACGTAAATCGCTACTGGCTCCTTCCATTAAACCAAAGAACCCTGTGACGTTATGCGGCACTTTAGAACTACAGCCAAAACTTTCATTGTTGACGGTAGAAAAATAATATTCAAGGTTGATACCTGCACCCACAGGTCCCACTGCCAGCAAAATAGTTTCTAGCACTTTGCCATCGGGGTCTTGAGTAGGATCGTAGGAAATAAGAAATACCCGTCGATCGAAAAAAGCGCCTTGCGTAAGTGAGCGACGACCGACAACCGCCGAGGCATTGGTAGCATGGCCTAATTCAGGTCGCACTTGAGAGAAATCGCTAGCTCGTTCTTTCATGTGTGCCAAGGCTCTTTTAGGCGTGGGTTTACGAGGTGCTGAAACTAGTCTACGGCAGCGTTCTTGTGCCGACATTCCTTGAGCATGATTTAATTCCTGTTGCAATTTTTTAAATCGGCTCAAGCGTTCATTGGGAAGTTGGTCTAAATCGTAGCAGATAATTTCTTCATTGCAGGTGTTATGTTCAGCGCCGATAAACCAAGTGTCAGCGGGGATAGTAATGCCTAGCTCTTCAAGTAGTTGGCGTACTTTAGGTCGATTAGCCATTGCCGCAAAAATTCTAGCATTAGGGCCGCCATGACGACCGCTACATGCGCCACAATCATAGGCGGCTAAATGCGGATTATTCTGACTTACTGAGCCGTGTCCCATAAGGATCACCAACTCAGAAAATTGGTAGGTAAGGCCTGTATTACGCAAAAATCCTGCAACTCGATTGGCCTGCTCTAAATCAGTAAAGCCTAGTTTTGGATGCTCAAGTGTCGCAATGGTCTCATCTTTAGAGGTAAACAGTAGTTGTGTTTTAACTTCTGGAGAGATTCGCTGGGCTAGTTTAGAAATTAGGCGTTGATGTGCACTCGGAAACAAAGACCTGGTTAATAAGCTGACCAGAGTAACGGGTGCAAAGGTATTAATAATTGGATGCGATAATAGTAGATTACTGCGCAGTTTTTGATGTGCTTGCTTAGCAATCCATAGCTTCAAGATACGACCACGTTTGTGTTTGTGTAATATTGATTCATTGCCGACTTGAGCGACTTCCTGAATTTCATGCACAGGTGTGACTACCACCGGACATAAGGGAGTTAATTTGCTATCGTCTAGACCTTTATAGTTCATGGCAACTCCAAAAAAACCAGCCGCGCCTAGGGTTTCAATGGCGGGGTTGAGTTCTTCAAGATGACGCCGAAAACCTTCTTCCCGATCATCCATGCAAAAAATGATTTGCGCTTGCGGGCGAAGTTCACGCTTCGCCCAACGACCTCGTTGATGATTAGCATGCAAGGCTTGAAAAAAATCTTCACGGTAATGGTGTTCGTAAGCTGTTAGCCAAACTTTACCTCGTTCAGTCAATGGGAACTCATTCAATATAACTAGCATGGCTTGTAAATCTTCTGCTTCTAATGCTTGTAACTCCGTGGCGTTAATACCTAGGTGCTGGCATAAACGGAATAAACGCCAGCCACTATTATGTGCTTGGTGTGCCTGCTGTTTAGTGGCTAATGGGCTGTTCTGCCATGTCCAAATAAGGTCGGCAAGTTGTTGCCAATCAATACGATCGTACCGTTCTGAGCCTGCGTGTAAAATTAATGATTCTGCTCGGTGTGCTAAATATTCGGGTAAGCCGTCTTGATATAGGCTGTTGCGCACCATAAGTTCCGATAGATTTTTTCGAAAATAGCCGTTGATTGAACTAAGCTTGGCTTCGATTTTCCATGTGTCGCGACATATTTGATTCAGCCATAAGCGATCTAGAGTCAGGCGGATCGCTAAATAATCAGCTAAGGTAGGTTTGGCATCATTACTGGTTTGATAACGCGGGTGATGCTGTCTCCAGTTGATCAAACCTGACCAGCCGGGTATTTCTAACGCTAGTCGGCGAAGATAACCATCCCATTGTGCATGGGGTATTTCTAGGTGTTCAAGTTGAAGAATAATGGTATCAATGGCATCTTCGGGTAATTCTTCGACAATCTGTTGCCAGTCCTTTAATTCATGTAAAAAAGGATTGGCATCATAGACAACGGTCATTCGCCAAGCGCTATAAAGACCTAAATGACCACGCTCTGGCAATTGCCATGCGGCCACGCCTTCATCGAGTCCTGATGCACAAAAGCGTGCCAATTGAGGTCTGATGGCCTCAAGAATATCAGTGCCTGTTAAGGCTAGAATAAAACCTCGTAAACTAATTTCTTCGCCAATTTTCCCCAGTAATCCATCAAGTAAAGCCCCTGCTTTTTCATGCATTTGCTGGCGGATTATTGTGGTCGACACTTTGTCAGGAGCAGGCGTTAAAGATGGACTAATATGCTTAGTTGCTTGACTTTTAGATAACCAGTTTTCGGCTTGTTCTACGGATAAATCCAACATATTTTCTGGGTGTAAAGCCGCTTGCTCCAAACCCAGCTTGGTTAAAATGAGTTGCCATAATTGACGTATAACCTTAGGGTCTGTCGCAAGCAAATGTTGTTTTACAGGGTCTGGTATATCGGCCTGAACTATCTCTAATGCAGCCATTTCTTCTATTTGCCAGTTCAACTGGTTGATATTGGTCGCCTGTAAATCAAATAACAGCGCGATACGGTAAATATCCTGTCGGGTGATAGTTCTATTTTGAAGTCTGCAAACGATTTGCTCTGCCTGCAAATTCGGATGTCTTGCAAATGCGGCAACTAAGTCGCGATCATTAATGCGCCCCTGCTGATAAAACGCTCTGTTTTGATGTTCGGGAAGATAACAACAAATGCCAGTTAAGGCTTCGAACTCAGCTAAAGCTTGGTCAAAGGGGAGGTGCTGGAAACCATGCAAAGTATTATGATGTACGAAGTCAAGTATTGGGGCTTGCCCTGGTAGCACATGATCGAGATGATTCAGCGCAGAAATTATCTGTTCGTGTAAATTTAAAGAAGACTCGTACATCGCTATTCCTGAAAAATTCTTTGGTTAATCACTGTGCTCATCTGATTAATGGTTGAGCTAGACAGTTCCAGTAACGGCGTGGGAAACAAGCCTAGCAAAACTATACTAGACACCAGTATGCCAGTCGCTAATAACTCTGATGATCTCAAATCTTCAAGTCCCTGCATCGAAAGTTTAGTCGGTCCAGTAAATAATAAGCTGATGGTTCGGATAGCATAAGCGGCACCGATTAAGATACTAACGCTGAAAAAGATCATTAAACCTAAGCTCCAACCAAGGTTGGACATGGCACTAAATCCGCCTATCAAGGTATGCAATTCGGCAATAAACCCCACCGACCCAGGCAAGCCGGTCGCGGCTAACAGTGTTAAGGTCATGAATACTGCAAAGCGAGGCATTACTTTAATTAATGAACTGTAATCCTGAATGTTGCGAGTATGGGTGCGCTCATATAACAAGCCAACGAGCAAAAATAATGCTCCGGCAATTAAGCCGTGAGCGGACATTTGTAGCACTGCGCCGGTAAGGCCTGTCTCGTTTAATGTTGCGATGCCTAGTAATACAATACCCATATGGCTGACTGAAGAGTAGGCGATCATAGCTTTAAGATCGCTTTGTCGCCAAGCCAATAGGCCGCCATAAAACATGCCGAATAATCCTATAAAAATTAAATAGGGTTGTAACAGTTTTGCTGCCTCCGGTAGCATGGCTACTGCACGAATCAAACCGTAAGCGCCCATTTTAAGTAAGATACCCGACAGCAAAATACTGATTGGACTGGGTGCTTCAACATGAGCCAAAGGTAGCCAGCCATGTAGTGGGAAAATCGGCATCTTGACGCCAAAACCGATTACAAAACCGAGTAGCACCAAGACTTGTTCAAACCGAGGCATGTCTTGCGCCGCCTGATGCATTGATGACATTAATGAACCTCCATGCTCAAGATCATACTGACTGATTGCCAGCAAGCTCATTAGCATAAAAATTGAACCGCCCATGGTATACAGCACGAAATTAAGACTGGCCGTGTGTCGTCGTTTGCCGCCCCAACGGCCAATTAAAAAAAACAGCGGAATCAGGGTTATTTCCCAGAAGATATAAAATAGCGCCCAATCTTGAGCTAGAAATACACCCAACATGCCGAATTCGAGCAGAAGTAAGCTGATGTGATAAGCTTTGACGCTGCTCGATATAGTGAGGGAGGCTAGTAAAGCTATCGAAGTGAGTAAGGTCGCCAGCACCAACATAGGTAATGAAAGCCCGTCTATGCCCAGCGCATAAGCACTACCCAGTCTAGGATTCAGGGGGAAGTATTCATTAAACTGTAACTGGGCATCGTGTGTGTCATAAAGTTGCAACAGCCAGCAAACTAATAAAAAAGCGATGGCGGAAAAAAGTTGAGCGATGTAGCGGATTATTTGAATATGCTGGCTGGGCGTTAAAGCAAGCAGTAAGACGCCAGTCGCTGGTGTCCAGAGCAATAGGCTGAGTATTCCCATGATTTTTATGTTCCTTAATCACTGTTGTCTGGTGGTTTAAAAGCACCAATTGTACGTTAAGATTAAGTGATACAAAAATTAACTATCAATATTTACATTGTTTAGAGTAGTCGTTTAAGCTTTTGCCGCAATTCATAAATACCGTAAATAGGTTCTGATCGAGCTAATATCAATAGTTGAGTGGACAGGTGTGGCTAATTAAGTATTTTTTTTCGGGTTGTCATAACAAGTGTTCTTAAAATAGCCAATGCAAAATGTAAGATTAGCTTAAACAAAAAAGGCCGAGTGATTGAATTAACTCGGCCTTTGTCTTGACTTATTAAACCTTAGTAACAAGTCGCGTCCTGTCCCTAAGATGTTTTTTTTAGCTGGCTTTAAGTTTTCTAGCTGCTAAAGGATGATCAGAGTAGGGGTCGTGATATTCGATACCGAGAAACTTACAGTGTCCTCCTTTTGCTTCATAGTTATGTTGAAAATCATGAAAGAATTCCATCACTGTATGATCCAATAAATAAGCATCATTTAATTGGAATACGATGGTTTGTCGGTCTACCACTTTAGCTAGTTCAGTTTTTAAAGCTATAAAGTTAGAGAATATAGCCGCACCTTCAATAGTTACTTCAATAGTGTTAATGGTTTTTTCTTCGATACTGTAGCGAATCTTAAAGAGATTGTTGAATTTAACGCCACGAATTAAGTGGATTATAAATTTAGTAACTATACCGATTGCAACCCCTATTAATAAGTCAGTAGCTAATACACCAATAATAGTGACTAGAAACATAAATAATTGTTCTTTACCCACTCCCATTACTTTAGCGAATTCTTTGGGAGACGCTAAACGAAAGCCAGTAAATACCAGTAATGAAGCTAAGGCAGCTAAAGGTATGCTATGAATTAAGCGTGGAAATAGCACGACGAATAGCAGTAAGAAACAGCCGTGGAAAAAGTTAGCCCAAGCTGTTTTTGCACCATTAGTGACGTTAGCTGAGCTACGGACAATTTCAGCAATCATGGGTAAGCCGCCAACTAAGCCTGCCGCTAAATTGCCGATGCCCACTGCTGTTAAATCACGATCCAGATTAGAATGACGTTTGTAAGGATCTAATTTGTCTACGGCCATGGCGCTAAGTAAGCTTTCTAAACTGCCCACTAAACTAATACTAATGACGGCTTCCCAAAACTCGGGCGTGCCGAACTTAGAAAAATCAGGAAAACTAAAGCTTGCCATAAAGTTATCAGGAATGGTCACTAAAAACTTAGGTCCTACGGTTTCTTCATGATGCTGTAAAAAGCTGGCGTCAGGCAGAAATAAATACATGTGCTCATGTTCAAGATCAAAATATCGTGCTAAGGCTATGCCCGATAAAACTACGATCAACGGCGCAGGTATCATTTTTAGCAGTGGGCTTTTTAGTTTAGACCAAATAATCAGGATGATGAGACCCGTAAAGCCAATAATGGCAATTTCATGATTCATATTCATCAAACTGTGTGGTATTTGAGCAATAGTTGAAAATAAGCTACTGCCTTTTTCAGGGGCATTACCCAGCATCACATGAACTTGTTTGGCCATGATAATGATGCCAATGGCCGCTAACATGCCATGAATTACTGAGATGGGAAAAAATGAACTCAGTCGACCTGCTTTAATTAATCCCATCAGAATTTGTATAGCACTAGCCACAACAATGGCGGCCAAAGCGTAGCGATAGCCGCTCATCGCATCGCCGTCCCCCAGTTCTTGAACTGCGCCCAATACCACCACAATTAAACCAGCGGCAGGGCCATTGATAGTCACAAATGAACCACTGATCCGTGAAACCAAGATGCCGCCAATAATGGCAGTAATGATGCCGGCTGATGGCGGAAAACCAGAAGCCATTGATATGCCTAAGCATAACGGTAAAGCGATTAAAAAAACTAGAAAGCCTGATAGTAAATCACTGCGCCAATTTTCTTTTAAGCCAGTAAGGCCGGTTTTGGGTATTAGTTCAGATTGGTTCATATTAAATCCGATAATTTTATTAGATGTAACTAGCTTTAAGCGATAATTGTGCCAACTACTGCATAGCTTAGTATCGTATTGATTGAGCTCGGAAATACTATGTTTATGGTGGTGATTTTGATGTGTGGCTGAGAGTGCTGGGTGCAAATAAACCGATTGTCGGTTTTTTTGCACCCAGAAACTGAAGGCGGTCAGGGTTAGTACTTGTGCGGATAAAATCAGTAAAGATTTAAATTAATTATCCTGATTATCCGCGCCGTCCTCCGGATAGCGTGTCGAAGGACGCTTTAGTTTTTTGGCTTTGCTGGTATTGGCTTGAGATTTTAAAAAGTCAAACTCAAAGTCATCTTCTGTTAAATCGTCCATATTCATGCTGTCATCCATAGGTATATTGCTTATAGATGCGGGGGCTCGATCTTTTTCTGGGGTCAGTAAGTCGGTGTCTAGCTCATCAAACTCCTCTGTTAGCTCAGGCATCTTTTTAGTTTCCGGAGTCTTTTTTGGCTTAGGCTTCTTTTTTGCCTTTGTATCAGTAGGTGTTTCTGCTTTTTTAGCGCGCTTAGCTTTAACTACACGTATTGTTAACCATGCTAATAAACCTAAAAGAACCGTTGCTAGAGAACCAAGTAACCAAGGATTATTAAGATCTAGTAAGGGATTTTCGGATTCGCTGTCTTTATTAGCGTCTGTTTCTGTTTCACTATTAGCAACGGGATTAGCTTCCTCTTTGGTAGTTGCGGGCGAATCAGTTGTGGATGGCGTCTCAACTGGCGCTGGAGGATTTGCAGGTGTCTCAGTTTCAACAGCTGCAGGTGGGGTTACGGGTTGAGTGGCTTCAGCAGATGCAGGTGGATTTACAGCAGGTTGGGCTACTACAGGCGTGGTGTTAATAGCAGGCAATTTGGCTTGTAAGGCATTTATTTCTTTTTGCATTTGCTCGACATGCTGTTCAAGTCGATCAACCCTAGTTAATAACTGTTGTACAACAATATCTTTAGCTGGGGAGGCTGTGGCTGCAGTTGCAGATGCATTATTGATAGGGTCCGCTTTATCAATAGCGACCGCAGGTGTTGATGCTGGTGTTGCCGTTGCCGTTACAGGAGAAGTTTCTAATGGCTTAGCTGTATTAAACTCAGGGATAACTAAAAACTCCCCTGGTATTAAGGCGCCATGAGCGCCTTTATAAAAAGCATTCGGATTATTTTTGCGCAAAGCCGTTTGTACGATTTTAGTTTTTATGTTGCGTATTTTGGCGATGTGCTTGGCAATTTTTGCTAAAGAATCAGTTTTTTGTAGTGGACCAAAGGTGTTGTCGTTATTTAATCGCTCCGCTATTGTAGCTATAGGAATAGCGACAGGCTTAGGGTTGGTATTAGTAGCAACGGGTGCGCTTGTTTTATTAGCTTCTATAGCAACAGGATTGGTTTTGCTGACTTGAATTGGGTGAGAAACGGCTTTATTAACTGCTGGGTTTTTATTAAGACTGATGATGTAGTGCTGATAGGAAATACCTTTTCGGCTATTTATTTCGAGTATAAATTCTAACGTTGGTACGTTAATAGGGCTGTTTGAGGTAATTTGTATCGCCGTGCCAATACGCTTAAATTGTATTTTATCCAGCAACGAAACTCGATTTATTTTATGTTGATCAAAGATTGAAGGTGCCGCCAAGCGCACACTAATATCACGAGGTTTTTCATTGGCTGCCATTCGTAAGGGGATATCGGTATCCAGTTTTTGATTAAGCGCCGAATTGACTTCCATATCAGCCATAGTAAATGACCATGCGATATTCGGTGTCAGAATAGAAGCCATAATTAGGCTTTGTATTAAGCGTTGGCCTTGCATGTGATGACCCTTAAAAGTTATATGGACAATGTGATTTGGTCAGTAGCTAAGATTTTCTTATAAGATTTGATTAGCTGTTGACTGATAAACAGTCCGTCATTATAAACATATTGGGCAATTTTATTGGATAGTTATTTAGTAGTTGGAGCTTTCTAGGTTTCAAATTTGTAGGGGCGAATTCATTCGCCTCGTAAATCTGTTTGTTAAAACGGAGTGTAAAGTCGCCCCTAAAATATCCTCACGCAGCAATGAAAATATTGTGGTCAGCCGAAGGGGCGTATTGCATACGCCCTATAAAATAACTGATGTTACGCAGTAACGTGGCTTTATGTGTGTTTTTTAAACTGCTGAATAGCGACTGCGTAACATCAGTAAAATAAGATTTATAGCATTGGACTAAGATAAATGGGCGTATGCAATACGCTCTACAAAAGCAAAGCTTTGGGCAGTGCCATTGCACAAGGAACAATATAAGCTTGTATAGTACCTTTGCTTATAGAGAGATGGTAATACCTTCTTCTTTAAGGCGATTTGTTTCCAGTTCTAGGGCTTCTTCATTAATATGCAACAGCGATGCGGCATTATTTAGGGTCAATGTCACAGAGTGAGGATCATAGGAATGAGCCGAATGCATGAGGCTAGCGTCTGCGATAAGAAGGAGATTGCTTAAACCGTTGGCTTCTGGGTGTGGGACATTGAAGTTTTTATGATGATGCCATTTTACTGCAGTGACTATTTTTGCAGGTATGCCCCACGAAGACAGTAGTGCTGCACCTAATTTATCATGAGTGAATCCAAACAGTTCTTGTGCAACCGCATCGCTGTCCTCGCCTTTGTTAATGCGGACTATTAAAGTATCGGCAAGCTCTGCATTAATTGCTTTGTAGGCAAGAAAACCAATGTCGTGCAAAAGGGCTACTAGGGCAATATCTTGTGGCAATGGTCTTTCAAACGAACGCATAAGCTTTGCAAAGGCTTGCATGACTTGCCTGACTTCGGTGCTATGTTTCCATATAGCGTTATAATCAAATTCATGATTGCCAGCTTGAGATTTTAGAGTAAATAAAGCACTGGCAAGTGCAGAATTATAAGCAGTGGTTAAACCTATGCGTTGAACGGCTTCTTTAACAGAACTGATTGCAAATCCTGAGCTTAAAGCTACCGAACTGGCCATTGAAATAATGCGAGCTGATGTAACAGGGCATTGACAGATAACAGGAACCAGGGCGTCCTGATCTCTATCGTTGTTCATATTGAGGGATAATATTTTTTGCGCCACCATCGGCATGGCGGGGAGTTTTATTTGACTTATATCAATTTTCATTTAGAACGAGGAAGAGCTGTATAGATATGAAACGTGAGTAAGTATACGGCATCAATGTCTTCGGTGTTAAGTATTTTTGCAGAAGCTTAAAAACTATGCTTCCCAGAACGTTAAGTTCCAGAGACTTAGAAACGCCTATACAACTCTGAAGTGAAATTCTAGTATTCATGCGCTACTATGAACATTGTCTTGCTCAACAAAATGCACTGACATCTGATTTTTATCATTATGTATATGTCCTAGAACCTTATGTAGAAACGGCCTTAAAAAACCAAACCAACACCAATGTCATTAAGTTAAGGATTTGTAGGGGCGACACATTCGCCCAGTATCCTTGATGACTGAGTTACTGGGCAACAAATTCGCCCCTAAAGATTATTTGCTTTCCCCCAGCCCTTAACTTAATGACATTGAAACCAACACCTTTCTTCAGATTTCAGTAGATGAAGCTATATTGCTATTTAGATTAACGCAAACAATAGTTGGAAGACCTTTTGTGGAAATGAACCCGATTGCCGGCAGCGAAGAACACCGCTGAATTGCAATAGCGAGTTTAGTGCAGGTGTTTGGGAAATAGGGGGGGGAGTTAAAAAGATAGTCTCTATCGAGCAATAGTTTTGATGTTTGAATTTCTGGTGAAGATCACAAGCATTAAAATTAAACATCTATATTTTCATGGTATTTAAATAATTAAGGTGTATTGTTATTGCTAAGTTAGTTTTGGTTCACTTAGTGAATCTTGCCAAATCTGACTTAATTCATCAATCTTTTATTATTGAGGAACCATAGCTTATGAAAGTCAAAAAGAATTATCTTCAGCACTCTTACAGTATCCGCACTGGCTTGTTACGAATATTTGGATTTTCTTTGTTATGGACGGGTGCTGCTTTAGCAACGGGTAATACCGGGACAACTGCCGAATGGACTAGTCATGGTGGAAATCTCGAAGGCACTCATTATAGTGAACTCAGTGACATAAATCTCAATACTATCGGCACCCTAGCTCAACCAAAATTAATTCAGGAATTTGCTCTTCAAACGGGTGTCAATGGCAGTCATATGGGGACGCCATTGGTCGTTGGCTCTACTCTTTATGTTGTCACCCCCTTTCCAAACGTACTCACCGCCTATGATCTTAGTACGGGCAAAACTAAATGGGCGTATACACCGACAGTCAATCGATATGCTTTTGGGGTTAATTGTTGTGATACGGTTAATAGAGGGCCTGCTTACGCTAATGGTTTAGTGGTCTATAACACGCTTGATGATACCACCGTAGCCGTCAATGCGCTGACTGGTAAACAAGTATGGCGAACCACATTAGCTGATCCTCATACTGGTGTAACGACTAATGGGGCAACATTGATTGTGCCTAATAAAGCAAAGCCTGGCAGTTCACTAGTCATTGTAGGTAGTTCTAGTGGAGAAATGGGTGTGCGTGGTTGGGTTAAAGCGCTTGATCTTGCAACGGGTGCGTTAGTCTGGACAGCCTACACTACAGGCTCTGATAAAGATGTAATGATCAATCCTAATACTTATCAGTCTTTTTATGCCAAAGATAAAGCAGGTGACCAAGGTATTAGTAGCTGGGAAACCAATAAATGGCAGCAAGGTGGAAGTTCCGTGTGGGGTTATATCACTTATGATGCTACTAATGACTTATTGTTTTACGGCACTAGCCAACCGGGTGTTTGGAATGCTGATCAGCGCCCTGGAGATAATAAATGGGGAGCTTCAGTTTTTGCCAGAAAAGCTTCAACAGGTGAGGCACGTTGGATTTATCAAGTCACTCCTCACGATCAATGGGATTATGATTCGGTCAGCGAAAGCACGCCGATTGATCTTGCTAGTCCAATAACAACAGCCAGTGGCGCTCATAGTCAGGTTTTAGTCCACTTTGATAAAAATGGCTTTGCTTATACTTTTGATAGGTTGACTGGTGAAGTTTTATCTGCGCCCAGTTTTGGAGCAGTGCCTGCGGCTATTAATTGGGCAGATCATATTGATTTAGTCACTGGATTGCCAGTACTTAACCTTGATTCAAATGGCAACCCTGTTAAAGCAACTCACCAGGGGACGGTTACTCAAAATATTTGCCCTTCTGCGATGGGTATGAAAGGCTGGGAGCCTTCGGCTTACTCACCTAAGACGCATACATTTTTCTTGCCTACCTTTAATTTATGTATGGATTATGAAGGTCTTAAAGCTGAATACGTCGCAGGTGCGCCCTACATGGGTATGGATATGGCGGTAAAACTGGGTCCAGCCGGACAATTTATGGGTGAAATGGTTGCTTGGGATATGGCTACTGGAAGCAGAAAATGGGCAATACCTGAACCCGCTCCTGTATACGGCGGTGTATTAGCTACCGCAGGAAATTTAATTTTTTATGGAACCTTGGATAATACCTTTAAAGCGCGAAATGCTGATACTGGAGCGTTGGTATTTACTACCGCTTTAGAATGTAGCACGGTTGGAAGTCCTATCAGCTTTACTGGTTCGGATGGTAAACAGCGTGTTGCTGTGTTTTCTGGAGTGGGCTGGTTGGCAGGAGGCTTTACAGCGACTGGCAAACCCTGTCCGGGTCGAACTGGTTCTGAAACAACAACGGCTACCAATGGTGGTGGTAGAGTGCATATTTATAAGCTTGCACCTTAGTGCGAGCCTTGTTCATGTTTTTTCAGAATAAAAGACCTCTCATGTTTCGATACCAAAGCATTGCTTTGGTTCTTTGTCTGACATTGCTGGAATATACGCCAGCAATGGCAGGCGAAAATCTTCGGGTTTGCGCTGACCCTGATAATTTGCCTTTTTCTAACCAAAAACAACAGGGTTTTGAAAATCAAATTGCCAAGCTCTTGGCAAAAGATATGAAAGCGACTCTTAGCTATACATGGCTGAAGCAACGTCAAAATTTCTTTCGACAAACCTTGGGGGCTTATCGATGTGATGTTGTTATTGGGGTGCCTAGCCGTTTTGACCGAGTGCTAACGACACAGCCTTATTATCGTTCTAGTTATGTCATAGTGACTCGTCGAAACGAAAATCTTCATATCTCATCTTATGATGATGCGGCGTTACAACATTTAAAAATCGGTATTCATTCGATAGGCAATGACGGAGCTAATTCGCCTCCAGCAGTTATCTTGGGTCGGCATGGTTTAGCTAAGAATATTGTCGGTTTTTCAATGTGGGGTGATAGTTCAGTAAAAGATCCACAAGGTCTTATTATTTCTGCTGTGGCTGAGGGTAAAATCGATGCGGCCATTGTATGGGGGCCAATAGGCGGTTTTTTTGCTAAGAAATATGCTATGAACTTAACCGTAAGGCTGGCTCCCGCTGATCCAGAAATGACTATCATGCCTTTTGAGTATGATATATCAATGGGGGTGAGAAAGGATGAAGTGGAGTTTGCTGAAAGATTAGAAAAGAGTATCGGGCGCAATCGAAAAAGAATTGAGAAAATTTTATCGGCCTACCATATTCCTGTCATTAAACCTGACTCGAATTTATCAATAACCCAGCCAAGTCTCGGCTCAGCCGAATCTTCTAGGAACACGAGGTAAATATCATGAAAACTTTTGCTAGCAATATACTAAGAGTCGCATTAATACACAGTTTGTTATTATTTAGCATAATAGGTGCCGCTCAAGGGCGAGTTGAAGCTGAAACTTCAACTTTGTCTACAAAAAATACAGCAGTGACTACACTTATCAGTCCGACTTTACAAACACTGACGGGAACAGTAAATAAGACCATTGCTTCAAGTCAGCCTTATTCTAGTACTGGATTCGTTGGTACTGTGATTTTTTCTGTATCACCTGCACTCCCCGCGGGTTTAACAATTGATAGCAAAGGGGCTGTTAGCGGAACGCCAACGCTGGCTCAAGTAGCTAAAAGTTATACAGTAACTGCTACTGGTGCGACGAGTGGAAAGGCACAAGCTACAGTCAACATAACTATTGCAGCTGCTCCCATTGATACAAGCTCACTTAACTGTCCCTCTGCACCCTTTTTAACAGCTGCAGGAGAGGGTCGGCGTGCCTATATGCGCTTAAATTGCTACAGTTGTCATGGTGATAAAGGTAAGGGTGGTATGGGTCCTAATATTTCTGGAGCTGAAAGCGGAGATGTTCAAGAGGCTGTTACTTCTGGCGCAGAAGGTGGTATGCCAGCGTTTAAAAATTATCTGTGCCCCAATGACATCAGTAATTTATCCGCTTACTTAAAAGTGATTGGTTCAACAACGGCGCCAACTTTTAAGCAATGGTGGGTACAAAATCCTACGCAATAACTAGGTAGAGTATTTTGGGCGGCAATTTGTTGTTGCCCAAAATTTCGCTGTTTAATGATAGTTTATTCACTTAGGTGAATCCTCACAGGATGGGGCTTGTAATCCCGATCTTGACGTTTATTGTTTGGGTTGAGATTGTAAGTCCAGTTCGGCAGTGACGCTCTGCGTGATTTATAACAACAGCTACGCGCTTAATATCAATGGTATTTCTTGTGCAGATTCCTGATTTATTATAAAACCACGCATTTCAAGTATGCCTTTGGTATTTAGAGAAATAATCAAATTCAAAGCTTCTGGATAATTCGATCCAGCTAAGTCTGCACTAGAGGGAAGAGCGGGTGCTGTTGGGTGCGAATGATAGATGGCGAAGAGCTCTTGGTTTGATTCTCGCATTTTCGACATAGCTGCGATTTGTTGACTGGCATCAAGCAAAAATTGTTGCTCAGGGTGATCTGCAACATTATTAATCGGATAACAATGCAAGCTTGAATCGTTTTGAATGCCTATCAATCCACAGATTTCATGTTTGGGTGATAGTTGAGCCAGATGCAATAATTGGTTGGCAAGTTTTCTAGGAATTTGAATTTCTGTGGGCATCATATTTGGTTGGGTGTGTTAAGTCGTTGTCCATAAGTCACTCTAGCTAAACCGGCTAGGTCGTTGATGGTTTGGACCTGTTGATAATGACATTCATTAAATAGTTTTTGTACTTGTTGTTGCTGATCGTAACCGTGCTCAACTAATAAATAACCACCGTCGTCAAGGCGAGAATAGGCAGTTTTAGTAATTATTCTAATATCGCTTAGCCCCGATTCTGCTGCGCTAAGTGCTGATCGTGGTTCAAAGCGTAAATCACCTCGTTTTAAATGCTCGTCGTCTTCAGCAATGTAAGGTGGATTGCTAACAATGATTTGGTAAGTGTCGTCAGGAACGCTAGTAAACCAATCGCTTTGATGGAATTGCACATTAGGAATCGAATGATTTATGGCATTGAGTTTAGCAACAGACAATGCCGCTAAGCTGATGTCTATGCCAGTTAGTTGAGCTAATGGGCGCTCAGCTGCTAGGGTGATGGCGATGATTCCTGAGCCAGTGCCTAGGTCAATAATCTTGCAGGGTTTGTCGCTTGGGATTAATGTTAAACACAGTTCGATGAGCAATTCGGTATCGGCTCTAGGGATGAGTACATCAGGTGTGACTTTGAAATCCCGCGACCAAAATTCACGATTGCCAGTGAGATAAGCGATAGGTGTGCCTTGTTGTCGCTGTTCAATCAGTGTCCTAAATTGTAAGGCTAAATCAGCAGGCAGCTCTAAGTTTGGCCAAGCGCGTAAATAAGAGCGCTGTTTTTGTAAAACTAGGCACAATAACACTTCCGCATCCAGCGCAGCAGAATCAGATTCTGATAGCAGTTCTGTTGCTGTCTGGAGTGCAGTTTTCACTTGCATGCGTTTAATCTTCGCCCAATTGGGTGAGTAATTCTGCTTGATGTTCGCTAATCAAGGGTTGTATGACTTGTTCTAAGCCGCCTTGCATGATGTCATCGAGTTTGTAGAGCGTTAGGTTTATGCGATGGTCGGTTAAGCGGCCCTGTGGAAAGTTGTAGGTGCGTATGCGTTCAGAGCGATCACCGCTACCGACTTGTAGCTTTCTAGTTGCAGACTGTTCCGCATGTTGTTTTTCTTGTTCGGCTGATAATAACCGAGAAGCCAGTAAGGACATGGCGCGAGCACGGTTTTTATGTTGCGAGCGTTCATCCTGACATTCTACGACTGTGCCGGTGGGCATGTGGGTGATACGTATGGCCGATTCGGTCTTGTTAATGTGCTGACCACCGGCACCCGATGCGCGGAAGGTGTCTACTTTAAGGTCGGCAGGGTTGATGTCGATGGCGTCGACTTCTTCAACTTCGGGCATGATCGCAACGGTGCAGGCAGAAGTATGTATGCGCCCTTGTGATTCAGTTTCTGGGACACGTTGAACGCGGTGTGCACCCGATTCAAATTTTAATTGCGAATACACATCGCGACCGGTGATGCGTAAAATTACTTCTTTATAGCCGCCGTGGTCGCCTTGATTTTCGCTGATGATTTCAGTTTGCCAACCTTTACGTTCAGCATAACGTTGATACATGCGTGATAAATCACCAGAAAATATAGCCGCTTCATCGCCACCGGTACCGGCACGGACTTCTAAGAAAATATTGCGATTATCATTAGGGTCTTTGGGTAGTAATAAGACTTGTAATTCAAGTTCAAGTGCTTCTATTTGTGCTTGGGCTGCTAAGACTTCTTCTTTGGCCATTTCTCGAAGCTCAGGATCATTATCGCTGGCCATTTCTTTAGCAGAGACTAGGTCTTCTTGTGCAAGTTCGTAGCGTTTGTAGCAATCGACTAGAGGAGCGATTTGCGCATATTCTTGGCTGAGAGATCGAAATCTGTTTTGGTTGCCTTGTACTTCGGGTTCAGACAATAAGGCTGCGATTTCGTCATAGCGTTCGCAGAGACTTTCTAGTTTAAGTAATATGGAATGTTTCATTAAGATTGATGTAGTTTAAAAATTTCGCTAGCTGCGGCCAGTAAATCATGGCGTTCGTTTTCGGCGGCAGCTCTAATTTGGGTGCTGGGTGTATGGGTTAATTTATTGGTTAAGTTATGAGCTAGTCTATTAAGGGCTTCTTCTGCTGAAACACCATTTTTGAGCAAGACTAAGGCTTTTTGTAAGGCTTCATCACGTGATTGTTCTGCTTGGTAACGATAATCTTGAATTAAGGTTTGTGCGCCTTGAGCTCTTAGCCATGCTAAGAAATAATCAACTTGAGTGTCAATGATTTCTTCAGCTTGTTGTGCTGCGAGTCTTCGAGAGTTCATGTTCTGATCTATAGTGTGTTGCAGATCGTCAACGGTGTAAAGGTAGACGTCTCTTAATTGAGCGACTTCCGCTTCAATATCACGAGGAACGGCAAGATCAACCATAAATATAGGTTTGTGTTTACGCTTTTTAAGTGCGCTTTCAACTCGACCTTTACCTAAGATAGGTAATTGGCTGGCGGTAGAGGAGATAACGATGTCAGCTTCAGATAAATGGGTGGGTAATTCAGAAAGCGCAATAGCGTAACCATTGAACTGTGCTGCTAGGCTATGGGCTTTATCGTAGGTTCGGTTGGCGATAATTAAGCGGCCTATGCCTTGTTGAGTTAAGTGTCTGGCGGCTAATTCTATGGTTTCACCAGCACCTATCAGTAGTGCTGTTTGTTCGCTCAATTTATCAAATATCTGTTGTGCCATTTGTACGGCGGCAAAGGCGACCGACACAGGGCTAGAGCCTATGGCAGTATCGGTGCGTACTTTTTTGGCGGCAGTAAAAGTATGCTGAAATAATTTACCTAAGCGTTTGCCTAAAGTGCCTGCGTCGTAGGCGGCTTGATAAGCGGTTTTCATTTGGCCAAGAATTTGTGGCTCGCCTAGAATCATCGAATCTAGTCCACAAGCGACTCTAAATATATGTCTACACACCGAGCTATCGGTATGTGTATATAGATAGGGCGCAAAATCGGTAGGTTTAATTTGTTTGTTTTTGGCGACCCAATCAATCAGTATTTGTTGGTTGGCAGTAGTGGCGGTGCAATAAAATTCGGTACGGTTGCAGGTTGATAAAATGGCGACTTCATTAACTTCGTTAACTCGCCATAAGTCTTTTAGTGAAGTAGCGAGCATTTCAGCGGGAAATGATAGGCGCTCGCGAATAGAGACCGGTGCGCTATTGTAATTAATCCCTACGGCAAGAAAAGTCATTATTATCTAGTTAGGCCTATGTGTGAGTCTGTCATCTTTTATGTGTAAAACGACATCAGCTAGTATTTGTTTGGGGTTAGCTAAGAGTGGCGTTAGATGCTTTTCTTAAGCCCCATGGATTTTAGTTAAAATATCCGTATGATTGGGATGTATTCTAAGAAATATAAGAGCTTTATCCAAATGGAAAAAATCAGCTATCTAAATCAGCAGGTTTTTCTGATAATCTATAGTCATCGTTTATTGAGTCATAAATAGGATTGTGTGTGCTAATTTTTAGATTTTTTTCAGCAATAACCCTTGTGGTTTTGAGTAGTTGCGCTGATTTCGCTGGTAAAGCAGATCAGGCTAAGGCAGCGGATGTTTCTGTTAAGGTGGCGGAGCCAAAAGAAAAATCGCTGCAAAAATTAGAAAAAACGTCGATAGATCCTGATGTGCTATTTATGCTAATGACGGCAGAGCTTGCCGGACAAAGAGGCCAATTCGATATTGCTATTGAGGGCTATACCGAAGCCGCAAAGCATACTCATGATCCTAAGTTGGCTGAAAGAGCGGCAATGATTGCCATGTATATCAAAGACGGATACAAAACAAATGAGGCTGTTACATTATGGTTGAGTCTGGATAGTAAAAGTTTAACAGCTAGAAAAATTGCGGCTTTATCTGCTTTAAAAATAGGCGATAAACAGGCCGCAGCAGAGCATCTTAAGACTATGCTTGCCGTTGATGTGGTTGGGTTTGAGGCTGCATTGCAGGAATTGGCAGGGGTACTACAAAAAGAGGGTAAGGTAGGTCTGCTCTATGATGTGCTTGATGTACTTGCTAATCAGTCACCTGGTCAAGCCGAAATTTATTTTATGCAGTCTTTGTTAGCTATGCAGATGAATGATAAGGCTTTGGCTGAGCGTAAAATCCAGCAAGCTTTGGATATTCATGCTGGTTGGGATAAGGCGCTGATGTTTCAAGCGCAGATACCGGTGTTCTCGGGTGATTTGGCTAAGGCAAAAGCCTTATTAAAAGATGCTGTTAATAAGTATCCTAGTAATGCAAAAATCAGCAAGATGTTGGCTCAAGTATACATCAAGAGTCAGGAGTATGAGGCTGCTCTAGATGTTTATCAGGGATTACTAGCCATTAATGCTAAGGATTGGGAAAGTTTGTTTGCAGAGGCGTTGATTTATTATCAGTTAGATAAAAATGGAAAAGCTGAGGCTATCTTTGAATCTTTAATGGATCAGCCTGAGTGGAAGTTTCAAGCGCTATTTTACCGAGGAAAATTAGCAGAAAAGCAGGGTGATAATAAGCAGGCCTTGATTTGGTTTGATAAGGTTGAAGAGGGTTCATTATTGTTTGATGCCTCTGTTGCTGGCATTTCTATCTTGGCTAAAGATAAGCGCTTTGAAGAGGCTGATTCAAGAATAACTCAACTGCTTTCAAGATTTCCAAAACAAAGGCCGCAATTAATATTGGTGCAAGCCGAGCTTTATAATCAACAAAAACAATATGAACGGGCCTTTAATGTTTTGACTGATGCCTTACTTGATTTTCCTGATCAAAAAGAATTGTTATATACCCGTGCCCTAATTGCTGAACGTCTAGATAAGACTGCTTTAGTGGAGGCGGATTTAAAAAAGATATTAGCGGTTGAGCCTGATAATGTTGAATCATTAAATGCCTTAGGTTATACGTTGTTAAATCAGCCGACACGTTACGCTGATGCGGAGTTGTTTCTGCAGCGAGCCATTAATTTAGAGCCTAATTCAGCGGTCGTTATTGACAGTTATGGGTGGTTGCAATTTAAATTAGGTCGTACAGAAAAGGCCTTGAGTTATTTGCAGCAAGCTTATGAAAAGCAGCAAGAAAGCGAAATAGCTTCGCATCTTATCGAGGTGTTGTCGAAATTAGGTCGGCAAAATGAGGCTAAGAGCTTATTAGATAAGGCAATTAGTGAGGCGCCAAATGATGAGTATTTGCTCAATGTAAAGCGCAAACTATTTAGTGGTACTGCTCAGTAATGATTCAAAATAAAATAAAGCAGTTTGTTGTTGGTTTGTTAGTTTTATTGATTTCGGGTTGTTCAACTGTGCCGACTGTACCAGAGGGTCGTTATGAGATCCAAGCTAGAGAATCTTTATATAAATTAGATCGGTGGTCGTTTGATGGGCGTCTTGCAATAACGGGAAAGAATGATGCTTGGTCGGCTAGTATTAATTGGCTGCATGTTGCTAATGACGAAAAAATAAAGTTAGCAGGGCCTTTAGGCCAGGGAGCTACAATTATTCAATTGAGTGGAAATTTGGTGACTATCGATCGAGGCGATAATAAACCGCTAACATCAACACAGCCAGAGCTATTTATTAATCAACAGTTGGGATTATTTGTTCCTGTGCAATCCTTGCGATATTGGGTGGTGGGTGTGCCCGAGCCTGGCAGTCACTATAATGTTACGCCTACTGGCTTTACACAGGCTGGTTGGTTGATTGATTACAAACAGACGCTGCCAGTTAATAGTTACATTATGCCTTACAAAATATCTGTTAGTAATGAACAGCTCAAATTAAAATTAATTATAGATCAGTGGGTTTTAAACGATGCAGCAGTACAGTAATAAGTTGGAGTGGGCGCAGAGATGGCCTGCACCTGCTAAATTAAATTTAATGTTACGCATCGTTGGGCAAAGGCATGATGGTTATCATCTGTTGCAAACGGTATTTCAATTTATAGATTTATGTGACTGGATTACTTTTCATCCAGTAATTGATGGTCGAGTGAGTCTTCAGCAAACAATACCTGGTGTGGCTGAAGCTGATGATTTAACAGTAAGGGCGGCTCAGTTGTTAAAAGCCGTGACAGGATGTCAGTTGGGTGTGTGTATTGAAGTGGAAAAGAACTTACCCATGGGTGGCGGTTTAGGTGGGGGGAGTTCAGATGCAGCAACAACGTTGGTGGTATTAAATAAATTATGGGATTTACAGTTATCCGTTGAAAAATTGATGGAGTTAGGGCTTAGTTTAGGTGCCGATGTGCCGGTGTTTGTTTTCGGCTATTCAGCTTGGGCAGAAGGTGTTGGTGAAAAATTAGAAAAAATATACCCAGCAGAGCAATGGGTCGTAGTTATAAAACCAGATTGTCATGTGAACACAAAAGAAATTTTTTCAGCTAAAAATTTGACACGTGATAGTAAATCGATCAAAATAGCCGACTTTATAGCAGGTCAGCACCAAAACGATTGTGTTGAGGTTGTTTGTCAGAGTTACCCAATAGTTAAAGAAGCTTTAGTTGATTTGTCTGTATTTTCAGAGGCAAGATTAACAGGAACAGGTGCTTGTGTTTTTGCACAATTTGATTCAGAGTTAGAGGCTTTAAATGCCTTTAAGTCACTTAGCTCTAAGTGGCAAGTTTATCTGAGCAAAGGAATTAATCAATCTCCGTTAATTTCAAAGCTGAATGGGTAATGTTATATCAATAAATTATTGGGTCGTCGCCAAGCGGTAAGGCACGGGGTTTTGATCTCCGCATACCAAGGTTCGAATCCTTGCGACCCAGCCATTTTTAATTAAATTCGTGTAGGAGTGCTTGAATGAACGACACCCCTATGATGGTGTTTTCTGGAAACGCTAACCCTGATTTATCTGAGGGTATCGTTAAGAAACTTAATATGCGCCTAGGAATCGCCACCGTCGGTAGATTTAGTGACGGGGAGATTGCAGTAGAGATTGAAGAAAATGTCCGTGGTAAGGATGTTTTTGTCATACAGCCGACTTGCTCACCTACAAACGAAAATTTAATGGAATTATTAGTGATGATTGATGCGCTTAAAAGAGCATCTGCATCCCGTATTACTGCAGTATTACCTTACTATGGTTATGCAAGACAAGATAGGCGTTCTCGTTCAGCCCGTGTGCCAATCAGTGCTAAGCTAGTAGCAAAAATGATTGAACAAGCAGGTGCTCACCGAGTTTTAACGGTTGATTTGCATGCTGATCAAATTCAAGGTTTCTTTGATATTCCTGTAGATAATGTTTATTCGTCACCTATACTTTTAGGTGATGTGTGGCGCCAACAATACAAGGATTTGATTGTTGTCTCGCCAGATGTTGGTGGTGTAGTTAGAGCGCGAGCCTTAGCTAAACGTCTTGATGATGCAGATCTTGCTATTATCGATAAGCGTAGACCTAAAGCTAATGTTTCAGAGATTATGCATATCATCGGTGATGTCGATGGTAGAACCTGTGTTTTAATTGATGATTTAGTCGATACTGCTGGTACTTTATGTCATGCTGCTGCTGCACTAAAAAAACATGGTGCGATTAAAGTAGTTGCTTACTGTACTCATGCTGTGTTGTCAGGTGCCGCTATGAAAAATATAAGTGGATCTGAGCTTGATGAATTAGTTGTTACGGATACCATTCCGTTAAGTCAAGTAGCGATAGAGTCAGGAAGAATTAGGCAGTTAAGTGTGGCGGAAATGCTGGCTGAAACCATAAGGCGTATAGCCGTTGGTGAGTCAGTAAGTTCACTTTACGTCGATTAATATATTTATAGATAGAATTTAATGTCGGTACTGATTAAAGAACCGACTTCAGAAAAATGGTGAGGAAAAATGTCTAACGTATTTGAATTT
>Ga0194037_1000782_pt1 | contig 24707 bp, 25 predicted proteins | sample JunL306m_MetaG_FD_148653 | JGI IMG/M metagenome (GOLD analysis project Ga0194037, IMG submission 148653) | Anoxic zone freshwater microbial communities from boreal shield lake in IISD Experimental Lakes Area, Ontario, Canada - Jun2016-L304-6m | ecosystem: Environmental > Aquatic > Freshwater >...
CGGAATCCTCCGCAAGCATTGAGCGGTTGATTGAGTTGACTGAAGAGTTGAAAAAAAATAAAATCCCCCTTAATGAAGCTGGTGTTGATCAACTCCGGCAGTTACCTTGGCTCAACGCCTCCGATATTCATGCTATTCTTCGTTATCGCACGGAGAAAGGGCTCATATCCTCTCTCCAGGAGCTTCAGGCCATTGTCGGCAAGGAGAGTGCGGCCCGTATTGCGCCTTATATCCGTTACAAGAAAGAGCTGCGGCAGCGTCAAACTGCTCTGTCAAAATCGGTAGAGATGGACGGTTCGCTCTATAGTCGTCTCTTTCTGGAGACCACACCAAGAAAAGGCCTGTTGAACGGAAAATATGCCGGAGAGAATTTCAGACTGTACCATCGCGCTGAGTTTTCAGTGCCCCATGTGTCGGTCAGTCTGTTGCAGGAAAAGGATATCGGAGAGCCTGATATTGCTGATTTTAGCTCACTGAGCATACATGTCTTTGATCTTGGGTTTCTTGACAATGCTGTTTTTGGCAACTATAAGCTGAATTATGGTCAAGGGTTGCTTGTTGGCCAAGGGAGATATTTGTCGAAAGGGGGTGATCCATCTGCTGGAGTAAGGCTCACTTCCAGGCAGTTATTGCCCTACACTTCCAGCTCTGAATTTGGTTTTTTTCAGGGTATTGCCACAACAGTGAAGGCAAATCCTTTTGATGTTACCGCGTTTTATTCCACAAACCATCTTGACGCTGTTATCAATAATGCAGGGATCATTTCCAGCTTTGGCACATCCGGTTATCATCGTACCGAACTTGAAATTGCGCGGAAAGATAATATAACTGAAACGGTCGTGGGTGCCACTCTTCTCTATCATTATCAGGCGGGTCTTTATAGTGGGAGAGCAGGGGCAAGTGTTCTCGCCTTCAACTATCCAACTCCTTTTGATGCGCTTGATCCTGATGCAGCTTTGAGCGGAATCTCTGCAGGAACGCTTTATAGTGTAGAGACAGGCCTCTCCAACGGCAAGGTAAGCCTCTTTACCGAGACGGCATTTTCAGAGCACCCAAAAGATGTTTCATGGATTGCCGGGGCTGAATTCGAAATATTGCCAGGTATAAGCGGAGTCGTAGCCAGAAGAGTGTATGGGGTTCATTATTTTTCTCCTTTTGCGGGAGCGTTTGCTGAAAGGGGAGATGGTGCCTCGAATGAAAATGGATATTACCTTGGTGTGAATACCAGAGTACATGATCGGCTTTTGATTGGAGCATATTATGACCAGTTCACCTTTCCGGTGCTGGGCAGCCACTGCCAATATCCCTCTGACGGCAACGATGCACGACTCTTCATGAACTGGAAACAATCTTCATGGCTTGCGTGGAACCTTCAGTTTCAGCACAAATATAAGGAGGAGCAAAAAAATCAGGGCACGTCAACTCTTGCTTTCTGGACACCTCTTCCTCTGGTTACCAATCGCCTTCAACTCGATTGTGATCTGGCTTTTTCAGGGCACTTTCGGTTGAAAAGCAGGGGAGAGGTGAAACATGTGGTCAAAAAATATCTTGCCGGAGATCAACTCTTTAATGGAAGTATGGTGTACCAGCAGGTTGGGTACAATGCCGGGAGCTATGGCCTGAAAGGGCGTTTCACGCTTTTCAACACCACCGATTACGATGCGGCGATCTATGCCTATGAGGACGATCTTCCCTTGACATCAAGTCTTGGTGTGTACGACGGGCGAGGGAAATCACTTTTTCTTTTAGCAACATGGCAGGTGATGAAACAGATGAAACTCGGTGCGCGATTTGAGACGACCTGGTACGATGATCGCGCTGTGTACAGCAGTGGCAATGATGAGCGGGCAACCAATGCGCCCGGTTCATTTCATCTTGGCTGTATGCTGTCGTTCTGAAGGGAGTTGTGTGCTTATTCGTGACCGGCAGCCCTTTCCAGTCGATCTCTTATCGCTCGGCCAAGCCCCTGAACTGGTGGCTGTTCGCAGTAGATATGACGAATGCCTTCGGCATCGCAGTGACGGAAAAAGCTAAAGAGCTCCCGGCCATACTCTTCGAGACTTTCGCAGAGCTTGAACAGTGAAACACCTTGTGGAGGTTCTGACTGGCCGATATAGGCCGATAATGGTGCGATATCCATGTTTTCATTGGGATGGTAAAGGATAATTGCCGCCTTGGGGGCATAATGGGGGTATTTCAGCCCGGGGCTTTTCGGGGGAGCCTCTTTATCGGTTGTCGCCTGTGTTACAATGGCAGGAACGATGGCCTGTAATTGTTCCAGAGTGATGGCGCCAGCTCTTAGCAGGAGAGGATGTGAGCCGGAACAGTCAACAATGGTGGACTCCAGGCCGATTGCACTCGGAGTGCCACAGAGCACACAGTCAATTTTGCCCTCAAGATCTTCGTAGACTGCCTCCCAACTGGTGGCGCTGGGTAGTCCAGAAAGATTTGCCGAAGGGGCGGCTACCGGACAGTGAGCGAGGCGAAGAAACTCCCGGGCAACCGGATTGAGCGGGCATCGAATGCCAACGGTTTGCAAGCCAGCAGTGACGGTCTCGGGTACACAGTGATTTTTGTTCAGTACCAGCGTCAGCGGCCCCGGGAAAAAGTGTTCAATCAGCTTTTGTGCATCAAAATTAACCTCATTGGCTACATTTGCGAGCTGTATTACATGAGAGATATGAACAATAAGCGGATTATCGCCAGGACGTCCTTTTGCCCGGAAGACTTGCCTGATAGCTTCTTGATGGCAGATTCCCGCCCCAAGGCCGTAAACCGTTTCTGTTGGAAAGGCAACAACCCCTCCTCTGTTGAGAATTGCTGCAGCCTCCTCGGCTGAATTGGTAAGAATTGTGTGCATAAACGGTTTTGTGGAGGAAACGATACTCATAAAAAGAGTCTGCTGCAGAGTACGCCGACGCTTGCGCTGACAAGAGGTATCGAAAGATTGTCATCAATTTTAAATTCACCGATACGCACCATAAACGCCTCTGTTACCGTTGCTGCAATCGCCATTGCAAGTCCGATAAACAGATTAAGGCCCGGTAATACCGTAATAATACATAAGGCAGAGAGGAAAAAAGCGCCACTACCCTCCATGCTCTTTTTGCCAAACCTGTGTTTTCCCATAATTTTTCCCGTAATCGCAGCCAGTGTATCGGAAATAGCAACCATTGCAAATGCTGTAACCGCAATTATTTTAGGGAAAAAAAGCACCAGAAGAAGTGCAGCCATGACGATGTGGGTCGCACCATTCAGATACGCTTTGTTGCCCTGCAACTCATGGGTTCTCAACATGGAGTCAAATGTATTATGATACCATACAGCGACCGGAGTAGAGAAATTTTTCAAAAGGTCAATCAGAAAAAACCCTGAAAAGAGTGGTACAAGCAAACACAGCGCCAGCTCTCTGCTGATAAACCAGTAGATTACCGGAATTGACAGTGAGGAGAGGTGAATTGCCTTTCGAGCAATTTCGTAGCGAAGTCCCAGTCTGTCGGTCTCTTCCATGCTCATAAGGAGTGCCGTGTAAAATGGTAAAATATGTGCCGAAAAGATGGTTTGCATTACCCCATGCCAGTTCCCGAATATACACTGAAATCTTTGCAAGATGAAAAGGTATGCAGTGCACTCTTCTCCGGTTGCTCGATTTTCTGTTACCGATCGGTTGATCAACCCTCTCTTGTTTTTCCTTTTCCATCTCAAAACATGTATTTTGTCACGCTTTATTTAATTGAGTTCAGACCATATCTATGACGACTGAAAAACTACGGATAGCCGCTATTGACCTTGGCACCAACTCTTTTCACATGATTATTGTGGAAGAGTGCAGGGAAAAGGGTCTTGTTGAGATTGACCGGGTCAAGGATATGATTTGCATTGGTCGTGGCAGCATTTCAACAAAAATGCTTGATGAAAGGGCGATGCAATCGGGTGTTGCGGCGTTGAAGAATTTTCTTGTCCTTGCAGCACAACATGGTGTTGCACCCGAGAATGTGCTTGCTTTTGCTACAAGCGCTATTCGGGAAGCAAAAAATCGGGGAGATTTTCTCCGCATGATCAGGGCAGAGACTGGCCTGAAAGTCAAGGTGATTTCAGGAAAGGAGGAGGCGGAGTTTATCTATTATGGCGTGCGTAACGCGGTGAAGATTGGCAAAACTGCAGATCTTCTTTTTGATATTGGCGGGGGATCGGTAGAGTTTGTGCTCGTAAACAAGAACGGGGTGCAGCTTCTCGAAAGCCGAAAAATTGGGGTGGCAAGAATGCGTGAACGGTTTGTCACCAGTGAACCAATTCCTGCTCATGAAATCAAGATGCTCGAACAGTTTTTTGGGGCAGAGATGGTTTCGGCGGTTGAAAAAGCCGCAGAGCTCAAGGTGAGCAGGGCGATAGCCTCCTCTGGTACTGCCCAGAATATCGCACGCATGATCCACTCGATGCACGGCAGACCGAGCGACGGCTCTCTCAACAATAGCGTCTTTACACGAAAAGAGTTTCAGGCGCTGTACAAGCTGGTGCTCCCGCTTGGCGCGGCAGAGCGGAGGAAAATGACCGGACTTGATGAAAAGCGGGTTGATCTTATTGTTCCTGGCCTGATTCTTGTTGACATGATTTTCAGGCTCTTCAAGCTTGAGCAGATCGTGATTTCAGATTCAGCTTTGCGGGAGGGAATGGTGCTGCACTACCTGAAACGCCATAGCCGAGCTGCCGAAAATCCTGTTGGTGAGGTGGCACCTGATATCAGGAGTGAGAGCGTTTATGAACTGGGGTTCCGTTGCGACTGGGATCGTGAGCATGCAGAGTATATTGCATGGCTCAGTCTGCAGTTGTTTGACAAGCTGGCAACGCAGCACCAGCTTGAACAGCCTTATCGCGAATTGCTGGAATATGCCTCCTTGCTGCACAATATAGGAGCATTCATTTCGATCACCTCTCATCACAAGCATAGTCAGTATATTATTCTGAATGGTGAGCTTCGTGGATTTTCACCCTCCGAAATCGAAATTATGGGCCACGTCGTTCGTTATCATCGAAAATCGACCCCTTCAGAGAAGCATACATCCTATAGTCTACTCAAGCCGACTCATAAACGGGCGGTTGATGTGCTTTCTGGTATGCTTCGCCTTGCCAATGGTCTTGAGCGTGGCCATCGTCAGAATATTCAGAGCATTGATGTTGTCGTCAGAGGCGGGGTGATTACACTTCGGCTCACAACGCATTTTGAGCCAGATATTGAGATATGGGCTGCCGACCAACTGAAACCGTGGCTTGAGAATGTCTTGCAAAAAACAATTCATATTGAGACGGCATAAGATGATAAAACCGCTCTCGTTTACATCTTTTGCTGCAACCCTTTCAAAGGAGGGGGCACTTTGGTTTGAATCCGCCTTTTGTAAGGACAATGGCGGGGCGCTGCTTTTTTCGGAGCCGATTGAGCTTCTTACCCTTGCCTCTCCTGCTGTTATCAAGCCTTTTTTTGAAAGACTGGAAAAGATGCGTGATCAGGGCTATTTTCTTGCTGGATGGCTCTCTTATGAAGCCGGTTACGGATTTGAGCCAACCTCTGGTATGGGCTTTGCACAAACAGTTGCCCCTGATACACCTCCGCTGGCTTGGTTTGGGGTGTATCGGGAGCCTCAACGTTTTTCTCCGGAAGAGGTCAAACAGCTTTTTCATGGCACTGCCAGGGTTAGCACGAGCTTGCTTTCATTCAGCCTCTCTGAAGAGGAATATGCTGCAAGCATAGAGTTGATAAAGGCGCAGATTGCGGAAGGAAATGTTTATCAGGTTAATTTTACCGGTCGTTATCACTTTTTTGTTGATGGTTCCGCGCAAGATCTTTTTATGGCTTTAAGGGGTATACAGCCCCATTCGTATACCGCTTTTCTCAACTGTGGCAGTCGAACCATTCTCTCTTTTTCGCCAGAGCTTTTTTTTGCCAGGAGGGGTAGCGTTCTTGAAACCATGCCGATGAAGGGAACTGCACCCAGGGGTCGCTCTCTAAAGGAGGATAGTTTTCTGAGGGAGAGGCTTGGTCGATGCAGCAAAAATCTGGCCGAAAATCTGATGATTGTTGATCTTTTGCGCAACGACCTCGGCAGGATATGCAAACCTGGTTCAATCGAAACCAGTGACTTGTTTGCAACTCAAACATGGCCGACGCTCCATCAGATGGTATCGACCATAAAGGGAGAGTTATCTTCAGATATTACGCTGTACGAGCTTTTCCGGGCGCTCTATCCTTCCGGTTCAATAACCGGAGCGCCAAAAATAAGCGCCATGAAGCTGATTCAGAGTCTTGAAGCTGAGCCAAGGGGAATCTACACCGGCAGCATCGGCTATATATCACCCGATCGTGACATGGTTTTTAATGTGGCCATTCGTACTGTCGAACTTTCTGGAACTGTTGGGCTTTATGGTTCGCATTCGTACTGTCGAACTTTCTGGAACTGTTGGGCTTTATGGTTCGGGCAGTGGTATTGTCTGGGACTCCGACGCACAAGAAGAATATCGGGAGTGCCAGCTCAAGGCTAAAATTCTTGCGACTGCAGCCATCCAGGATTTTGAGCTGTTTGAAAGTATTCTCTGGAATGGCGGCTATCTCTGGCTTGAAGAGCATCTCGAACGACTTGCATCATCGGCTCTTGCTCTGGGGTCTCTCTGTGACTTGTCAATGGCCCGTTTGGTACTGGAAAAGCTTGAGAGTGTGCTGTGCCTCTCCGGCAGTCGGTTCAAAGTCAAGCTTACTCTCTCTCGTGATGGTGTGTTCAGCACGACAAGTGAGGCGATTGTCTCTCTCCCTTCTGGTGAGCCTTTACTGCTTTCACTTTCATCTCGACCTGTCGACTCTTTGCAATGGCAACTTTACCATAAAATTACAGCAAGGGAGCTGTACAACAGGGCTTACGATTGTGCACGACAGCAGGGCTATGACGAGGTCATTTTTGTTAATGAGCGAGATGAGGTGACTGAAGGGGCAATCAGCAATCTTTTTATCCGCAAGGGGCGATATTTTTATACTCCACCACTTCATTGTGGTCTGCTGAATGGTATTTTCCGTCGATACTTTCTTGCTGCCAGGCCATGGGTTATCGAAAAAGTGCTGACTGTTCAGGAGCTGAAAGAGGCAGATATGGTGTATGTTGCCAATTCGGTAAGAGGTCTGAGAGCCGGTTTGTTTATGTCTTTATAGGGCTTATGGGACTTATGAGAGCTATGGGACTTATCAGTCTTGAAAAAAACAACCAATTGAAGGAACTCCAAAATAACCCTATATTCACCCAATAAACCTCTTCAATATATTACTGTTTACCTACCATGCGCGATCACACTCCTGATTTTGTAATGCATGAGCTTACTGAGGACAACAAAGTGCTCATCTGCCAGACTGTGCAGCAGCTTCTGGAAAAACTGGCCAGTGACGGCAAGCTTACCTCAGATGCCCTGCTTGAATTCTGGGTTGAAGTTCCTGGGCTCAAGCGTTCCAGGGGAACATTCAGGGGAGGATTCTTGATGCCCGACAGTTTCATCTATCTCAGCGACTATTTTAAGCCCGAACAGGGAGGGTTGAAAGCTGGAGAGGCTTATGCTGGCTCTCTTGAAAAGGTCTGGGATGATCTGCTTGACGAACTTTATTATCAAATTGAAATATTCACTTCCCCGGTATCAACAGGCAAGGGTGTAGCGCTGGAGCTCTGGGCAGGAAATCGGCAGCGTCCTGAGGGTGAGTGGATCTACGCGGTTGATCGTAAAATTGAACTGGCTTAGTTCTTTTCAGAGAAGTCGCAGATGCTGCTGACGGTACACTCTTTGCAGGCAGGCTTTTTTGCCTTGCAGGTGTAGCGTCCGTGCAGCAGCAGATAGTGATGAAAGTCGATAACCCACGCTTCGGGAATAATCTTCATCAGTTCAACTTCGGTTTGTTCAACCTTTGTGGTTTTTACCAGCCCAATTCGGTTTGAAACCCGATGCACATGGGTGTCTACCGGCATGACTGGCTGACCAAAGGCGTTACCAAGCACCACATTGGCCGTTTTTCTTCCGACTCCCGGAAGACTTTCAAGCTCACCCCTTGTCTCTGGCACCTCTCCCTGATAACGCTCCATCAGCAAGCGGCTCACCTCAAGGATGTTTTTTGCCTTGTTGTTGAAATAGTTGATCGAACGAACAAAGCTTTTTACCTCATTGAGCTCCATCAAACTCATACTCTCAGCATCAGGGGCGCGCCTGAAAAGCTCACGGGTGATACTATTGACCTGCCTGTCTGTAGACTGCGCTGCCAGAATCGTTGCTATCAGTAACTGAAACGGGCTGTCGTAGTGCAACTCACTTTTTGGATTTGGATAGTTGACTCCCAGAAGCTCATTGAGCAAGAGAATTTTCTCTGCCGGGGTCATGGTTCACTCCTGTTCACTTTTGACATCTGTTTTTTCCGGCTCTATCTCTGTTTTCTGCACTTTGGCTACCGACTGATCGATAAGCCCTCTTCCATTTTTGTGTACTTTTCCTTCAGCTTTCAGGTCATTGAAAATGGCATCAAGGATTCCGTTGACAAACTTGCTGCTTTTGTCGGTGCTGTTGAATTTTTTTGCTATCTCTATCGCTTCGTTGATCGACACTTTCGGGGGAATATCCTCGCAGTAGAGAATTTCGGTCAACGCCATACGGATGATGTTTTTGTCAATAATGGCAATACGGCTCATATCCCAGTTAAAGGTATGCTTGATGATATAACGATCAATCTCCTCTTTGTGCTCTTTGATATTGTTCAAAAGTAGATTGAAAAACTTCATGGCATTGGTGTCTGCCAGAATCTCTTCCGTCAGCAGCCATCCTGCTGCCGAGTCAATGTCGGTATCACGTATTTCAATGGTATAGAGCGCCTGTAAGATTTTCTCACGGATTTGCCGTCTGTAGGTCTTCATTAAAAGAGCTGTTAATTGATTGAGGATTGGAGGATTTCATGAAGCACAAGATCCGTTTGAGCTAAATTTTCATACAGTACATGCGGATGATGTGCTTGAAGCTCCTCCACTGAATAGGTGCCGGTCGCCACTGCGATCGATTTGGCGTTCATAACTCGGGCGCAAGCAATGTCGTGTTCTGTATCGCCAATAATGATAATATCTTGTTCAGCAAACTTGACACCAGTAAGCTGATATGCTTTCTCAACTGCTACCGGAGGAAGTTCATTGCGATGGAGTCCATCATCGGCGAAAGCTCCAAAGGGGAAATAGTGGTTAATGTGGGGAAGACGTAACTTGTGTCGTCCTGACTCTTCGAAATTTCCGGTCAAAAGCCCTATCAGCAGCTCGGAATGGTTGGCAAGTTTGTCAAGCAGAGCAGGGATACCCTCCATCAGCACAACATCAGATGGTTGGGTTTTCGCTCGTAACATTTCGATGTAGCTTTTTTTTGCCATGCAAAATTTTTCTGTAATTTCATCGCTGGGAAGACCAGCGCTCCGCATGGTCTCATAAATAATATTGGAGTCCATCTTTCCTGCAAAATTACAGGTTCCGGCACTCCCTTCTGTGCCATAAACCTCCCGAAGAGCATCAGCAAGAACCGTGCGGTTGATGCTTCCCATGGTCAGTAATGTGCCGTCGATATCAAATAACACCAGTTTTTTCAGCATACCAACTCCAGGTACATGTCAAAGCCTTATTTTTTAAAGTCGTACGGGTATCAGACGCGATACTTCCTCTTCTTGCATGGTAACTCCGTAGAGTGCCTGGCATGATGCCATTGTTTTTTTGTTGTGCGTAACAATAATGAATTGAGTGTTATTCTCAAATTTTTTCAGGAGTTTAATAAAACGTGTCACATTGGCATCATCAAGAGGGGCATCAACTTCGTCAAGAATACAGAATGGACTTGGTTTTAACAGATAGATAGCAAAAAGAAGTGAAAGAGCCGTCAGTGCCTTCTCTCCACCGCTTAACTGTTCTATGGAGAGAGGTTTTTTCCCTCTTGGTTTAGCCACGATCTCTATCTGGGCATCAAGAAAATCCTCTCTGGAATGAATGAGCAGATCCACCTCATCTTCAAAATCAAAGAGCTCTCGGAATAGAGTGATAAAGTTTTTTCTCACCTCACGGAAAGTGGTTTCAAATTTTTGCAGGGCGGTTTTGTTTACCTCCTCAATGGTTGAACGAAGCTGCTTTTCGGCATTGAGCAGATCACCCTTTTGTTCTGACAAAAAATCGAGTCTCCCCTTTTCCCCCTCATACTCTTCCAAAACAAGCTCATTGACCGCACCAAATTGTTCATGCTGTTTCATCAGTAGGCTCAAGCTCTTGCTGAGCCTTCTCGTTCTGAAATGATGGTTTAAGAGTCGGAGCGGCCATGGAGGCAAGATCGCACTGATGTTTTATATGAACTGAACGTTCTCCATTACACGTACACTCTGAGCCGCAGCCAGAACATCATGTACCCGCAAAATGGAGGTGCCCTGCATCAAGGCAACTGCTTGGGCTGCAATGGTAGCGGCAAATCTTTCGGCAGGCGGGAGTATCTCCTCTCCCCCGGCAGTAATCGCCTTTCCAAGAAAAGATTTTCTCGATACACCTGCCAGAATCGGTCTTTTCAATTTTTTCAATGAGCTCAGGTGTCCTAAAAGCCTGAAGTTTTCTGCAACACTTTTTCCAAATCCGAAGCCAGGATCAATGATGATGTTTTCGATCGAATGCTGTTGAGCAAGCGCAATGGAGTGAGCCAGAAAGTTGCTTACGGTCGTTAGAATATCATCTCTTCCTGGATGTGTTCTCATGCTCCATTGCATGAACTTTGGAGTTACAGGTGTGTGCATCAGGACAACCGCAGCCTTAAATTTATTACAGATCAGCGGTAAGGCTGCATCAAAGGTAAAACCTGAAATATCGTTGACAATATCTGCCCCAGCTTTCAAGGCCTGTTCCGCAACCTCTGCCTTGAAGGTATCGATCGAAATCATGATGTCGCTGTGCTTTCGGAGAAGAGCAATAAGCGGCACCGTGCGCCTGATTTCCTCACTTGCTGAAATTCTATCAGCACCTGGTCGGGAAGATTCTCCGCCAATATCGATTATTGCTGCCCCATCACGCGCCATCGCAAGTGCCAGATCTAAAGCCCGATCAAGATCGATACAACCCTTCTTTCCCTGCAGTACCCCGCCATCGTAGAATGAGTCGGGGGTTGTATTCAGGATACCCATGATTGCTGCCCCTTCTCCAAGGTCAAGCACTCTGTCGGCCGAATTGATCTGAAAGTTCGTTTTTTTCTTTTGATTGTTTTGCATAAGCACTACCGTCACATCATGTTATTCCAAAAGGAACGGGCGTAAATGTCACACAAAAAATCGCAAGAGTCACCCAGCCTGAGATTTTTCTCGGAATATTGAGCGGAAAATCATCCTCTGTTGGTGGATGACTTAACCCAACCAGACGAACAAGAATAAAAACCCACAGCATCCATCCGGCCCATGACCATTGCAACATTATCGGCGGGATCAGTGATACCGATTCTGGTTTGAGTATCGTCAAAAGCAGCTCCAGCAAGGCTGGAAAGCCGAGAAGAGTGATAACCAGCAGAAATGTTTTTGCCGTTAAGGCGTGTATTTTTTTACCAAACATAGCGTAGATGAGATGTCCTCCATCAAGTTGTCCGACGGGGAGCAGATTCAAGGCTGTGACCAGTGAGCCAAGCCATCCGCTAAAAAGAAACGGATAGTGGTACATCTCTGTCATTGGAGGGAGGTTTTTGGGAGCGATGAGATGTTCCAGTGCGAGCCAGAGCAGATTTTTGCCCAAAATCAGAGAGCCAGTTGGTGCCGGAGTATAGATGCCACCTTGGGACAGATACTCAGGATGAAGCGTTGTGATATAATCAGCAGGGGGAAGATGTAGAAAGCCGTACAGTAGCAGCCCGGTGCATACGGCAAATCCACTTACCGGTCCAAAGATGCCGATATCGAAAAGAGCGTTTGTTCCAGGCATTCTCTCTTTTACTTTGATCACGGCACCCATTGTTCCCAGACTCAGAAGTGATGGAAAGGGTGGCATGGGAAGATAGTAGGGAAGTGTTGCTCTAACACGATGGTGCATGCAGGCAAAAAAATGGCCAAACTCATGAACGGTTAAAAAGAGCAGTAGTGAGGCAGAATAGGGAATTCCAACACTCAAGGATTTCAACATGCCAGCAAGAGGGGCCAAACGCACCGGGTGGCCACCCCAGAAAGCTCCAGCCCAGAGGGTGGTCAGCACAGTCAGGAAAAAAAGGGCCAGGTGAAGCGGGTAATTCTGGTTGGCAAAAATAGCACGCTTTGGAAAACTCAAAAAACTCATGACATCATTGCTGAAACTATTGCCAGACAGCTCTGTAAAATGTCGCCCCGCTTCATTGCAGGGCGACAGCTTTTTTTAATCGTTGTCCTTATCCTTGTCTTTGCCTTTCTCTTTGCCTTTTCCACCGCTTTTTTTATCACCAAATGTAGCTACCAGCCCCTTGACCAGCTCCTCCTTCTCTGCGGTATTCAGCTTGGCCTCAGGATGAGCCGGAAGGTAGATGAAGACAGGCATTTTGCCCTCTCTTACCTCTTGAGCAGCCTTATCTCCCTCATTTTCCTCAGGTCGTCCCCATTCAGAGACGTTGAAAGCATCCCGACCAAACGAGACATCAACCTGGGTCAGCCAGGAGACCGGAGCTATTGAGCTGTACCAGGGCCAAACGGTATTGTTCGAATGGCAGTCTTTGCAGGCCCGGTTAAAAAGCTCCTTGGTTCGAGGAGAATCCCATTGAGGTTCGCCTGTGACAGGCGGATTTTTATGGTCTCGGCCATAAGGGATGATTTGGATCGCAGCAAAAAGAATTACTGCCCCTGCTAATAATTTTAAAGGTTTCATTGGTAGGAACTCCTTTTTTTGATGTTGCTGAGGTTACAGTGTCATAAAAAACGGTTTGTGAATGTTCACACAAACACCCCGCATGAGGGCGGGGTGTTTGATCTCTTTACAGTCTATACTGTCGAATGTTTCAGGATAAAGCTTTTCACTTCAGGCTACAGTCAAGGCCTGCTGAACCTTTTGTGCCGCATCGCGCAACCCTTTTGCCGCGATGAGGTTTAATCCCGATTCATCCAGCATTTTCTGTGCAATAGGTGCATTGGTGCCCTCAAGCCGCACAATAACCGGCAGGTGAAGGCCGATCTTTTTTGCAGCCTCAATAATCCCGGCCGCGACGCGGTCGCAACGCACAATACCGCCAAAAATATTGACAAGAATGGCCTTGACGTTTTTGTCTCCCATGATGATCTTGAAGCCCTCTTCCACGGTCTGTGGGCTTGCTGTTCCACCAACATCAAGGAAGTTGGCTGGTTTGCCTCCGGCAAGCTGGATCATGTCCATAGTGCCCATGGCCAAGCCAGCTCCGTTGACCATACATCCGACATTGCCGTCAAGACGGATATAGTTCAAATTGGATTTCGATGCCTCAACCTCAAAAGGATCCTCTTCATGGGTGTCACGGAGCTCAAGAAAATCCTTGTGGCGATAGAGTGCATTGTCATCAAAATTTATTTTTGCATCCAGCGCAAGTACTTTCCCCTCTTTGGTGATCACCAGTGGATTGATTTCAGCCAGGGAAGCATCAATAGAGGTGTATGCCTTGTAGAGGGCGGTAATGAAATTGACCGCATTTCTGAACTGATCACCCTCAAGCTGGAGAAAAAATGCAGCTTCGCGTGCCTGGAAACCCTGTATGCCGAAAAGAGGGTCAATTTGAATCTTGAGAAGTCTTTCCGGACTCTCTTCAGCAACCTTCTCAATCTCCATACCACCTTCAGTGGAGACCATCAATACATTCTGTGAGGTTGAGCGATCAAGAGTGATGCCGAGATAAAACTCTTTTTCAATATTCATCCCCTCTTCAACCAGCAAACGCCTTACCTCTTTACCTTCGGGGCCGGTCTGGTGAGTGACGAGCGTCAGGCCAATCATTGCCGAAGCAATCTCGAAAGCCTCAACTGGAGATTTGGCAAGTTTAACACCACCAGCCTTACCTCTGCCACCGGCATGAATCTGTGCTTTAACAACAACAACCGGAGAACCGGTCTCCTCAAACAGTTGTTCTGCCGCCTGTTTGGCTTCATCAGGCGAATGGGCCACAATTCCTTTCGGTACTGCAACCCCGAATTTTCTCAGGATATCCTTGCCTTGATATTCATGAATGTTCATATTATTGGGTCTTGGGTTACTGACGACACGTTGCACACATCATGCAGGAAAAATAAGAATTGAGCAATGAGGACAGTATAACGAAAATTACAATTACAGTACAACCTTCAACAACCATTTCCCTTTAATTTTGGGAAATAGTTGTCGTGGTTGGTCACGATTTGATTTCAATAGATTTCAGAGGCATATTGCGTGACGCAGATGATGCTTCCTTGTGTTGAAAATCTTGAAAAGAGAGATTCAGTGTGTTCCTTCAGCAACAGGTTTAAAGGCAGTTTCAGTGGTTTACTTTCTCACAGGAGGTGAGTGTGGCCCTGTGCCGTTTTTTTGTGGAGCAATGCTCGCAATGGTCTTATAACGACGACCATCATTCCAGACTCAAGAAGTTATGACAAAATGGTTATCACATCTTCCACGTATTGAGTTTGCTGAGCCCTGGTGGTTGTTGCTGTTGCCGCTGCTTGTTTTTCTGTTTTTGTTGAAGGAGCGCGGTGATCGTCAGGGGCGACCGGGCATACTTTTTCCTGCTCTTGATCGGCTCAAATCTTCCGGATTTGAGATACAGAGATGGCTGCGAGTGTTGCCCCAATGGCTTCGATGGTCTGCATTGCTGCTTTTGGTGATGGTGCTTTCCGCCCCTCGTCTTCTTGTTCGTCAGAGCGAAGCTGAGGCAAAAGGTATTGATGTCATTCTTGCGCTTGATATTTCCGAATCCATGTTACAGAGAGATTTTACAGGAAAAAGTCGGCTTGATGCCGCAAGGGATGTTGCCCGCAGTTTTGTATTGCGCCGTTCGAACGATCGTCTCGGTCTTGTCGTTTTTCGAGGAGAGGGTTATACCCAGTGTCCGTTGACGCTTGATCATCAGGTACTTGCAATGTTGATAGAGCATCTTTCGCCTGCGGTGATAAAGGATGAAGGCACGGCTATCGGTACAGCAATTCTCATAGCGGTTAACCGGCTCAAAGTATCGGAATCGTTACACAAGGTTATTATTCTGGTGACTGATGGTGAAAATAATGCTGGCGAGGTTGGGCCAGCAACGGCTGCCGGAATTGCGGCCAGTCATGGAATAAGGGTCTATGTGATAAATGCAGGTTTTAAAACCGTTGAGGATCGTTTGGAGTTGTCTGCCGAAAAGAGCAACCATGCTGCCGTGGATGAAGAGTCGCTTCAGAGTGTTGCGCGAACCACCGGTGGGGCGTATTTCAGGGTGGATGATCCCGCAGGATTGGATAAAACAATCCGCATGGTTGACCGTCAGGAAAAGAGTTTTCATGCTGGAACAGCCGTGGAGCAACGTTCGGGACTCTTTATAGCTTTGTTGCTTGCTGCTGTTGTCTTGCTTTTCGTTGAGGTTCTGTTAGCGAATACTCGGCTGTCAAGAGTCCCGTAGTACTCTGGTGGTATAGAAATAACGTTGATCCTACAGGAGTTTTGCCATGTGTTTTGCCTGGCCTGAAAATATTGTTTTTCTGCTTCTGCTGATTCCTCTTGCCGTTGTGCTTGGATACGGGGTCCTGCGGGAGCTGCATATTCGAGAGCTCGTCGTCGGTGCGCCTGTGGCTGATGTGATGATACCTCGTGTCAGGAGATGGGTGATTATCCTGAAAAAAGCGCTCCTGTTTTTGAGTATTGCATTTTTGCTGATAGCATCGACAGGGCCGAGCTTGTGCAGTGGAGGGAAGCCGGTGCTCCGAAATGGGGCAGATTTACTTTTTATGCTTGATGTCTCTCGCAGTATGACGGCAAAAGATGTGTTGCCAAACCGGCTTGACCAGGCCAAACAGGAGATTCTTCGTATCAGTCGTACCGTTCGAGGCGGACGACGGGCGATGCTCCTTTTTGCTGGCGCTCCGCTGGTTCAGTGTCCCCTTTCTGCTGATCAGGCTGCGTTCGATGCACTGCTTGGCATGGCCTCTCCTGACCTTATTGAAGAGCAGGGTACCGCGTTCCATGATGCTCTGGAGCTTGCAGTCACCCGGCTCCACCCCTCCTCCGAGAGTCAGTCGACATCCGAGATTAAAGGTGAAAAAATTATAGTGTTGTTAAGTGATGGAGAGGATCATGCCGGGGATATTCGTTCTGCGGCCCTTCAACTTCAGAAAGCCGGGATCCATCTTTTTGTTATTGGGGTTGGTATGGTTCAGCCAGCAGCCCTGCCTTTGGAAGGGGGAGGTGCCAAAAGGGATGAACATGGCCGAGTGGTGATGAGCAGTTTTCGACCTGAAACGCTTCAGGCTCTGGCGCGTGATGCCGGTGGCTCCTACTTCAGGAGCAGGGCTGAACAGGCCGTTTCGGGGGATGTTTCAGAAAAGATCAACCGTATGGCAGCGGCTTCACGCTGGGTGATGGAGCCAGCGGAGAGGGAGCCAGTCTCAAACTATTTTCTTGTGGCAGCAGTTCTTCTTCTTCTTGCCGAAACCCTGATCGAAAAAAAGGTGTGTTCAGTGCCTAATAAAAGGTAATATAACGGCGAGGCTGCTTCGATACAGCCTCCCTTTTCTTGCTGAAAAAATTGTTACATTACCACTGAAATTAAGTACAATAAAACCATTCATAGACGAAAAACAGATATCATGATGGAGCAACAGGATTCTGGAAAAAAAGTTCTTGATTCTATCGAAAGGGCAAAGCTTGGGATTAAGGTGTTTAACTTGCCGTTCGACGAGGCTGAAGAGGTTATTGATGACTATGTCAGCGGGGGGGATTATGATCCCGCATCGGTAGAACTTTTCAAGGAGCAGCTTGATACGCAGCGACATATCCAGGAAAAAAGCGTGGAACTGCTGTCAACTGGTGCCGAAATTCTTCGGCTTGTGGTGAATGCTGTTGTCAAAAATATGCCGCAGCCATAGAGGAGAGGTACAGTTCATTATGCAAAACAGGAGAAACCATGCAGTTTGATCCCAATAAGTTTACGCTGAAGGCACAGGAGGCACTCCAGGCTGCAGCGACCATTGCCAGCAGTCGCCAGCATCAGCAGATAGAGCCGGAGCATCTCCTCTTTGCCATGCTTGATGATAAAAGCAGTATAGCGGTTCAGATAGCGCATAAGCTTGAGGCTCCCCTCGATACGCTGCAGGCTGTCATCGATCGTGAAATCGAGAGGATTCCTAAGGTGACAGGAGCCTCTGGTACTGGTCAGTATCTCTCCCAGAATCTTGGTAAAGTCTTTGATGTAGCGCTGAAAGAGGCTGAAAACCTGAAGGATGACTATATCAGCTCAGAGCACCTGCTCATTGCCCTTTGTGAGGCTGGAGTTCCGGTATCGCGCCTGTTGCGTGATGCAGGATTCAATCGCGATGCTCTTCTCAAGGTGCTCACATCTATACGGGGCACCCAGCGTGTTACCAGTCAGAACGCTGAAGAGAGCTATAATTCACTGAAAAAATATTCGAGAAATCTCAACGATCAGGCTCGCAAGGGCAAGCTTGATCCTGTGATTGGTCGTGATGAGGAGATTCGCCGGGTGTTGCAGATTCTCAGTCGTCGAACCAAAAATAATCCGGTGCTCATTGGCGATCCGGGGGTAGGCAAGACTGCTCTTGTCGAGGGCATTGCGCAGCGCATTGTTGCTGGCGATGTTCCTGAAAACCTGAAGAGCAAGCAGATTGCCGCTCTTGATATTGCCCAGCTTGTCGCTGGCGCAAAGTTTCGCGGAGAGTTTGAAGAGCGACTTAAAGCTGTCGTTAAAGAGGTTCAATCGGCAGATGGCGAAATTATTCTGTTTATTGATGAGCTTCATCTGCTTGTTGGCGCTGGTTCTGCCGAGGGGTCAATGGATGCAGCCAACATTCTCAAGCCCGCGCTCGCCCGAGGTGAATTGCGCTGTATTGGTGCCACCACGCTCGATGAGTACCGAAAGCATATTGAAAAGGATGCGGCCCTTGAGCGCCGTTTTCAGTCGGTGCTGGTGGACCAGCCGAGTGTTGAAGATACCGTTTCCATTCTGCGTGGTCTGAAGGAGAAATATGAGATTCATCATGGGGTTCGCATCAAGGATGCCGCTCTTGTTGCTGCTGCAGAGCTTTCGAACCGCTATATTGCAGATCGCTTTCTTCCTGACAAGGCTATCGACTTGATTGACGAAGCCTCGTCGCGACTCAGGCTCGAGATCGACAGCAGTCCCGAAGAGCTTGACCGGATCAATCGCGATATTCGTCGTCTTGAAATCGAGCGTGAGGCGCTGAGACGCGAGATTGAGGTTGGGGGGTAGTTGTTATGCATGATACATCCGGAGAGTCACGGGAGAATTTTTTCTACACATAAAACATATAATTTGTCGATGATAAAGATGGTTAAAATTGCAGCTCTTGCTTTCTTGTTTGCAGGGGTGTTTTCAACAACAGCCATGGCAGGTTGGGATCCGGCTGAAGAGGATAACGCGAGAACGGCTGCTGACTCTTTCAAAAAAAGCGCTCCCTGGCTCTCTCGTTATTTTGATACGGCCTATGGTTATGCGGTTTTTCCAGAGGCTTATAAAGGGGGATTTTTCATTTTTGGTGCAGGCCATGGCAAGGGATATGTCTATGAAAATAAAAAGTTTGTTGCCCGGTCGTCTGTGACTCAGTTGAACCTGGGGCCTCAGCTTGGAGTGCAGTATTTTTCTGAGGTTGTCTTTTTTAAAGAACAAGTTGATTTTGAGAAATTTAAAAAAGAGAATTTTGAGCTTAATGCCCAGTTTACGGCCATTGTGGTGACCGCCGGTGTGGCCACCAATACCGACTATTCCAATGGTGTGGCGGTTTTTGTGCTTCCCCGTGCCGGTGTTATGGCCGAAGCAACTTTTGGAGGACAGAAGTTCTCATTTAATCCGTCCAAATAATGTTATTGTAAGCATTCACATTTTATGCTTTTGTGGCGTGCTGTTTTTCAACAACGATATTTTTTGCAATGAAGTATGAATTAGTGGTTGGTCTGGAGGTTCATTGTCAGCTCAACACCGTCAGCAAAGCCTTCTGTGGCTGTTCGGCCCAGTTTGGCAAACATGCAAACACCAATGTCTGTCCAGTCTGTCTCGCGCTGCCCGGGGCATTGCCGGTGCTGAATCGCCGGGTGGTAGAGGATGCGGTCAAGCTTGGCTTGGCAACAGGTTGCTCTATTGCGCCCCACTCTGTGCTGGCGCGGAAAAACTATTTTTACCCCGATCTTCCGAAAGGGTATCAGATTTCACAGTTTGAGGAGCCGATATGCAGCGAAGGCAACCTGCACATTGATGTCGGTGACGGGCGAAAAGATATCCGGTTGATCAGAATCCATATTGAGGAGGATGCCGGCAAGTCGATCCATGACATTGGAGACGAGACCTATATTGATCTTAATCGGAGCGGAGTTCCACTGCTTGAGATTGTGAGCTATCCCGATATCCGCACCTCAAAGGAGGCCTCAGCCTACTTGCAGAAGTTGCGTCAGATTGTCAAATATCTCGGTATTTCAGATGGCAATATGGAGGAGGGGAGTCTTCGTTGCGATGCCAACGTCTCCCTGCGTCTTGTTGGTGCTACGGAGTATGGAACGCGTACCGAGATCAAGAATATGAACTCTTTCAAGAATGTCGAGAAGGCCATAGAGTATGAGGCGTTGCGCCATCAGGAGATTTTGGACAACGGTGGTATTATTATTCAGGAGACCAGGCTTTGGGATGCCGACAAGGGCGAGACCCGTTCCATGCGAGGCAAAGAGTTTGCCCACGATTATCGGTATTTTCCCGATCCCGATCTGGTGCCGGTGCTTGTTGACCAGGTGATGATTGACCGTGTAAGGCTGGAGCTCCCTGAATTTCCGGAAGCACGTGCGCTTCGTTTTGCTGAGGAGTATGCCATTCCTGTTTACGATGCCGGTGTGCTGACGGTGGAGAGGGAGATCGCCGACTACTTTGAAGAGACGGTGAGGGTTTCCGGTGATGCCAAAGTGTCGTCGAACTGGGTGATGGGGGAGGTGATGCGCACGCTGAAAGAGAAATATCTTGCTATTGCGGAGTTCTCCATCTCTTCTGAGAGACTGGGTGGCTTGATTCGTCTTATTGCTGAGGGGTTGATAAGCAATACCATTGCAAAGCAGGTGTTTGAAGTGATGCTGGTGGAAAAGGGTTCTGCTGCGGAGATTGTGGAACGGGATGGATTGGCACAGGTCTCGGATACCGGAGCTATAGCAAGTGTTGTTCAGGAGATACTGGATGCAAATCCAGGTCAGCTTGCAGCGTATCGTGGCGGAAAAAGCAAGTTGCTGGGCTTTTTTGTCGGCCAGTGCATGAGCCGGATGAAGGGCAAGGCCAATCCCCAAATGGTTAATGAGGTGTTGTTGAAAAAGCTGGAGGGGTGAGCCTCCTCAGGGCACGCTGTCGAAAAGATCTTTGATGCGTGGTGTCTCGGGCAATGTTTTAGCCAGTTCAGGGTTGATCACCTCTATTTTTTTTCTGGCCTCCTGCAATCTTTTTTTACAGGTGGCGGCAATGGTGAGCCCCTCTTCGTAGAGTCCGATTGAGCCCTCAAGTCCTGTGTCGGGGTTTTCGATATTGCGGGTGATCTCCTCAAGCCTTACGATAAGCTCCTCGATGGAGGGTTTTGCTGTGTGAGCTGATGCCATAATGAAAATTCAGAAGTTTATATGTTGTTCTTCAAGGTAGGTAAAGAGAGTGATTATTCAAAAGGCAGGTGTGTGAGTGAAGTTTGTTGATAGTGCGTCTATAGTTGTTCAGGCTGGAGACGGTGGGAAAGGATGCGTCAGTTTTCGCCGTGAGAAGTTTGTGCCCAAGGGGGGACCTGATGGGGGTGATGGTGGCCGTGGAGGGCATGTCTGGCTCAGAACCAACCGTCAGTTGACCACCCTGCTTGACTTCAAATACAAAAATAAATATATCGCCGTTCGTGGCGTGCATGGGCAGGGTGCCCGTAAAACGGGAAAAGATGGGGTAGATATTGTGATTGATGTACCGTGTGGCACCATTGTCAGAAATGGGGAGACTCATGAGATTATTGCCGATCTCACTGGAGAGGAGCAGGAGCTGTTGATTGCCAGAGGGGGCAAGGGGGGACGCGGAAACCAGCATTTTGCGACGCCGACCCGTCAGGCGCCCCGCTATGCCGAGCCGGGCCAGAAAGGGGAGGGGCTGACGCTCGACATGGAGCTGAAGCTTATGGCTGATGTTGGACTGGTCGGTTTTCCCAATGCAGGAAAGTCGACGCTCATCTCTGTTATCAGTGCCGCCAAGCCCAAGATTGCCGATTATCCGTTTACCACACTGGTGCCGAATCTTGGCATTGTGCGTTATGAGGAGTATAAATCGTTCGTTATGGCTGACATTCCCGGAATCATCGAGGGTGCGGCTGAGGGCAAGGGGCTTGGCTTGCAGTTCTTGCGTCATATTGAGCGTACAAAAATTCTGGCAATTCTCATTGCTGCCGATTCGCCTGATATTGCCGATGAGTACCGCACACTGATTGAGGAGCTTCAGCAGTTTGACAAGGGGCTGCTTGAAAAGCCAAGAATGGTGATCATCACCAAAATGGATATTGCGGCAGAAGAGCTTGAGATTCCAGCTCTTGAATCGACAGTCAGGGTGCTTTCGATATCTGCAGTTTCTGGAGAGGGTTTGAAAGAGCTTAAGGATGAACTCTGGAGAGAGGTGTCAGGTAGAACAAGAAGTGTTGAATCTCAGGAAGAGGTGGGTTGAACAATGGATCAGGCTGAACTGTTTGTCAGGTATGCGCGTCTTGTTGATGCTGCGGCGATAGCTGCAATCACGGTGGAGTACGCCCGGCAGGGGATTATGCTGGAGCGTTCCCCGGATAATATTGTTGAAAATATTCGTAACTTTTTTGTAGCAGAATATAATGGTGAGGTGATTGGCTGCTGTGCTATTGCCTTTTATACCCAAAAACTTGCTGAAATTCGCTCCCTGGCGGTCTTTAACCGTTATACAATGAAGGGGATCGGGCGACTGCTTGTTGAAAAGGCAGAGGTGGTTTTGCGCGAGGAGGGGGTCAAGGAGGTTTTTGTTCTGACGCTGAGCCGTGAGTTTTTCAGCCGGATTGGCTACAGCGAAATCAGGAAAGAGTATTTTCCCCAGAAGATTTGGAAGGATTGCACGCATTGCCCCAAGCTGATGGCATGCGACGAAATTGCAATGGTGAAGACACTGTAACGTATTTAAATAGGGGCGTAACGTCGTGATTGTTCAGGAGGTTGTTGTAAAAAACAAGGCGGGTCTGCATACCAGGCCTGCGGCGGCGGTTGTCAAACTGGCATCCCGCTTTAAATCCGATTTTTATATTGAGATGCAGGGCACGGAGATCAATGCAAAGTCCATTATTGGTGTGATGAGTCTTGCTGCACCCAAGGGCACAAAGTTGATTCTCAAGCTTGATGGCGAGGATGCCGAAGAGGCTGCCCGTCAGTTGGTGGAGTTTTTTGATCAGGGATTTGGAGAGGTATAGCCTTGCGTATAGCGTTTATATCTCCTTTTCCCCCTTTGAAGGGAGGTATAGCCCGTTTCAGTTCCCTTATGGAGGCTGCTCTTCGCAAGCGGGGAGATGATGTTTTTCCTCTTCCTTTTAGAGCCCTCTATCCCGGTTTTATGGCCAATGGCGTAACATCTCCCCTGCTTGGGGGTGCACGGTTGCTGCTCTATAACCCCTGTTCCTGGATTGGTGCCGTCAGGCAGATCAACTCACAGTATCCCGATATGTTGCTGGTCGCCTACTGGAGCGGCCTGCTTGCTCCTCTCTTGTATGTTGTGCGTCGCCTGACCGGTATCAGGATGGTGGTGTTGCTGCATAACTTCTCTTCACACGAATCCCTTTTTTTTGAGCCGTTTATGCAGAGGCTGCTTGCTGCTTCGGCAGAGGGTTTTCTCTCGCTTTCGAGTGCAGTTTCGGAACAGGTTCATGCGGCTTTTCCGGCGTTGCCTCTCTGCACACTTTTTCATCCGGTGTATGAGCCGGAGGGGTCGCTACCTTCGGTTGTTGATGCCCGTCACGAGCTTCATCTTGATTCCTCTTCGCCCGTGTTGCTTTTTTTTGGCTACGTGCGTCACTACAAGGGGCTTGATATCATGCTTCGCGCTATGCCGGCGATTCTTCTTCGTGAACCATCGCTCAGGTTGGTGGTTGCGGGTCATTTTTATGAGGATGTTTCTTTTTATCGACAGCTTGTTGATCAACTTGGCCTTGGGGGAAATGTTGATCTCTATCCGGGATATGTGCCTCTGGAGCAGACAGCGCTCTATTTTGCAGCGGCGGATGCGGTGGTGCTTCCCTACCGCAGTGCAACGCAGTCCGGGGTGGTGCAGCTTGCCTACGGGTACGGTTTGCCGGTCATTGTCACGCAGGTGGGTGCCCTTCCCGAGATGGTGCGCCCGGGCGAGACCGGCTGGGTCGCTCGTGACAGTTCACCAGAAGGGTTTGCAGAAGCGGTTGGGGAGTTTCTTGACAGCAGGGAGAGGCTTGCCTCCATGCGTCCTGCAATCGAAGCTTTTCGCAGCGACTACTCCTGGGAGGCTTTTGCTGATGCAGCAGGCAGTTTTCTTGAAACCATAGCGGCAGGGAGTTGATGATGGAGGCGCTGACCTGCATTGTTGTGCTGAACTGGAACGGCGCGGAGGAGACGATTGCCTGCCTGGAGTCGCTTGCCTGCCTTGAGTCACGGGCCTGCCTGGAGCCGATTGTTCCCCTTGTTATAAAGGGATATAAGTTGCTGGTTGTTGATAATGGATCGACCGATGGTTCTCCTGAAAAGATACGGAGGGCTTTTCCTGCTGTAGAGCAGCTTCGTCTGCCCGTCAATCTTGGCTACGGCAGCGGAAATAATGCGGGATTCAGGCGCGTTAAGGAGTTGCAGGCGGAGTTCGTGATTTTTTTGAACAACGACACCATTGTTGAGCCCTGTTTTTCTGCTTCGCTTGTGGAAACGCTGCGCCTTCAGCCGTTGGCAGGCATGGCGGTGCCGAAAATATATTATTGGGATCGACCTGATCTTCTCTGGTATGCGGGTGGAGTTGTCAGGTTGTCAACCGGCCTGATCTGCCATGTGGGGCTGCGGCAGAAGGATGCGCCTGTGTTTAATCGGCCCGGGCCCACAGGTTATGCGACGGGTTGCTGTTTTGCCATGCGATGCCGCGATTTTGAGGCCGTCGGCGGGTTTGATGAGAGCTTTGCTATGTATGCGGAGGATGTGGATCTCTCCCTGCGTGTTCAAGCACTGGGCAAGAGTGTGCAGTATGTGCCTTCATCAAAGGTATGGCACAAGGTGTCGGCCTCGCTTTCTGGCCGACCGTTGCTGAAGCTGCTGAAAAAGAGCCGAGGGGCGCTTCGTCTCTTCAGCAAGCACAGTGCATGGAGCGGTATGGCGTTGTACCTGTTGTTGCTTCCCCTGCGACTGTCAGGAACTCTTCTGAAGCAATGGTTTGCGGGGGGGCGTTATGGCGAATAAGTACCGAACGGTTCTTGATGAAGCATATTTCAACGATCCGGCCCACCGGATTCGCTGGCAGAGAAC
>Ga0194037_1000783_pt1 | contig 24705 bp, 7 predicted proteins | sample JunL306m_MetaG_FD_148653 | JGI IMG/M metagenome (GOLD analysis project Ga0194037, IMG submission 148653) | Anoxic zone freshwater microbial communities from boreal shield lake in IISD Experimental Lakes Area, Ontario, Canada - Jun2016-L304-6m | ecosystem: Environmental > Aquatic > Freshwater >...
CACTTACATACGTGCTACAGGGAGCCGGGTAAGACACATAGTAGGTAGTGTATTTATCCACCGTTCTTTGCTGCGGCGTATTAGGGCAGATGATCGCGGTACCTTTGACCGTGACACCAAACGAGCCGTAACAGGTCCCGCCACCAAAACCTCTGACATCTTCCATCATCAAAGTACGCGGATCTATAGCAAAACCAAAGTTGCCGGCAACAACTGCTCTTCTGGTAATCCGGTACGGAATCTTTATTTTCTGCATAGCTTTCAGTTTTTTCGGAATAGCCGACGTCAGCACCTCGATATCATAATCACCAACACTGGTCGGAAAATTGATAATTACGTTATCGACCGCGATGAAACCGTAGTTTGTAACTGTGTACTCACCATTAAAAACCTGCCCCGGCTGAAGATCCGGAAGATTGATGCTTGGAGGCTCCGTAATGAGTACCGGTGTCGGCACATTTGTCTCGAATACCTGAGTAAGCTTGATGTCGTATCGATCCTCAATCACCACCGGAGTTACGCTCCATTCAATGGTAACCAGTTTCACTTCAAGTGCAATCGGTACCGTGATCGTAAGCCCTGGCTCAACGACAAATGAACCAGAGATAGGAGACGTTCCCGGAGCGCTGATATTATATGAATAGCGCCCTTCCGGAATATCAAAGAACGTTACTGACCCGTCGGCAGAAGTTGTAAGTGTGTAGACCAGTTCCAGCAGCGACTGACTCTGGATTGTTACCGTAGCGCCTGCAACATCTTTCATCAGTTCGCTAAGAACATTGAACTGTACGTTACCAACTGCATTAGTCGACACCGTCACCTGTATATTATACGTGTACGGGATATGATTGTCGGAATAGATCGTCAAGCGGTCATCATAAACCCCCTGAGGCACAGTGTCTCCCGGTTTGAGCATCAGTCCGACCGACAGACTCTGACCAGCCGGGATATCTCCAAGATTCCGGTCGATAGTCAGGCTCACCCAGGAGAGTGATGGCCCTTCGATACGTGGATTCTTGAGTGTTTCGATACCGGTGTTCTCGATTTTGAAGGTTGTAATCTTCTGGAAGCCTCGCACTACACCTGAATCAATATAGGATGGTGACGTATTAATAATAGGAATGGCAGTCATCAGCAGAATGTTAACCGTAACTTTTTCGCTGAGACCCTCTGCTGTTGTGATCGTCAGGTTTGCAGATGCCGCATCTGTTGCACCCGCCAGCGGATTCAGTCTGATAACAATGGACTGACTCTCACCACCGGTCAGCTTGTTGTCACCGCTATTTATGATTTCTGCGGTAATCCCGCCGGTCGTGGTCACATTGAAGGACAGGCCGGTCAAGTCGACAGATGACAGGTTTTTGAGTGTTATCGGAACATCCAGTAGCTTGTTATTAAGCATCCGCAAATAGGCAACATCTGGCGACACCGAAAATCCGACGATACTAAACTGACCCTGAACGGTACGATCGTTCACGTCCGGATGGGTTGCCCAGATGCTGTAGGTGCCGGTTTCATTTGAGGCCGGCGAAAATGAATAGCTGAAAGAGCCGCTCAAATCGGTGGTGACGGTATAATAGCGGTCAAAACCTTGAACCGACACGCCGATCCTGACAGAGGCAGATGGAACCGGCTGACCGGTGTCGCTGGCTAACGCCTGACCGGATATGAGTATCGACTCACCCTGTTTGTAGGCGGATTTATCAGACAGAGCCGATGCAGAGTAGGCAACATCAACAATCGTAGCATTGATGCTCTGCTTCAGCCCCGGCGCAGTAACCTGCTCCGGTTGGTTGTACGCATACCAGACCGTATCAATCCGGGCTTCAATAACGACCTTATCCGGAGCATTCGCCGGCACGGTAAATTCGATCGGATCCGACAGGAATGTACCGCCCGGCTCTATCCGGGCGATTGCGTAGGCACCGTTGTTGACAACAGCACCGGCCTGCTGATGGAGATGCCCTTCCGATATAATGTTGCCATCCTGATCCTTTAAAGAGATCGTAACCTGCTGAGTCGGACCGTTATTCTCGCTGGTAAGAAATTCACTAACGGCGCTACCAAGGTTGTTCACTTTTATCTTGGCGTGTCCAATGGTACCCCGTTTCAGCGGATCGTTATAAACCTCCAGAGCTGTTCCGGAACTGAGAACCGATGCAAGCGAGCTTTTCGTTATCTTGACAGTAGTACCGGGGTCCGGTTTCAGGAAGGCCGTTGTAATGACCGCCACCTGAGGAGGTGCCAGACTTTCAGTAGCCGCAACCTTTGGAATCTGAAGGGATTCGCCTTTGTTCACCGTGAACGGACCGGGCAGTGTGCTTTCCGGCAACGAACCGATTTTCAGTGAGATAGAATCCAGCTCTAACACGGTGGGACTGTCGGTCGGGAGCGCGGCAACCACATGTACCGTTTCAAGAACTCCTCGATGCAGAACAACTCCATCCTGAAGGTCTATGGCAAAAACCGGCAGTGTTGCTTCTTTGATCGGACTTTCCGTCCCTACTGCATTGATGGCCGAGACACCGTACGTTACCGTACCGCCGGAATAATAGCCGTCACTGTAACTGGTAGAGATAGTAGGAACCTGAGTGATTCTGCTACCGTTCCGATAAATATGGTATCCCTGCAAACTTACTTCACCCGCTTCCCACGACAGGGCAGGTTTACCGTTGTCTACTCTGGAAAGAACCATATTCCGCACCGGCGTAACCGGGAAGACGATCTCCTGTGAGGTGGAAGGTACACTTTCATTGCCGACGACATCAAGAGCCGTAACAGCATAGAAGCGTTTAGATGACGTAGGCACGATATCGATTGCCGGCGATTTTTTTACCTCACTGACAAAATCCACGATGGTGAGGTCCGTAAAGATGCCGTCAGCAGACCGGTAGAGCCGATACAGAGCCGGCATTTCTTCTCCGCTGACCGGCAATTGCCATGCGGCACTGACTCCGTTGCTCGTCAGGGTAAGTTGCATACCTGATGGGACAGATGGCGCTACCCGGTCGGAAACGGCTGATACTTCTGCACTTCTGGCACTTTCGCTTGCCAGCAGTCCGATTGTGCTGATTGAGTAGAGATACGTACCGTCCGAATCGGGCCTGTCAGTAAACGTCACAATGGTACTGTCGGTAATTGAGGCAATCACTGCCGCTTCAGTTGTCGAAGTCCGTCGATACAGACGGTATTCCGAAGCTTCCATGGATTTTGTCCAGGAAATCTTAATATTCCCGTCCTTATTCCCCTTGGCGATGAACCCTGTCGGTACAGAGGGAGCCGGCGGAGTAGTTGCGTACAGAACCAGTGAAGTACCGACTTTGCTGGCTGAAATCGTGTTACCGAAGCGATCCTGAGCAGCGGTCAGATAAAACTGTCCCGCTCCGTCAGCCAGAGACGCCGGATCGAGAGTGCCGTTCCAGCTGATTCCGTTATCTGTAGAAACCAGACCGGTTACAGCGACTACGGTGCCGGCAGTCGGGCGCAGTTCAAGTGCCGGAGTTATAACTGAAGATTCGTCAAGCGTAATGGAGACTGCTACAGCACCGCCAGTCGTCTTGATTCCCTTCAGTGGAGCCACAAGAGTTGCAGCAGGTCCTCTGGCATCAATAACCGGACCGACGCCAGTACTGCTGCCACGGTTGCCGATCAGATCTTTACCGGAAAACTTGTAGGTAGTAGTTCCCTGAGGTGACGTCGCATCGATCGTGAATGTCCCCTCATAATGAGTCAGATCGACCGCATGGGCACTGACAATAATCGGAGAACCCACCTTCGGCTCAAAACTTAAGAACGGAGCTTCCTTGAGCGCTTCTGAAAGCGTGAAAGTTACTTTTACCGTACCCGGACCATAGACACCGTCACCCGTCGGGACTCCCGATGTCAGCATGAAACGTACATCGCTGACCATTGGTGCTGTCCGGTCAGAGGCGATTGAAATGATGTTGGAAAGAGGACTTTCGTTACCTGCACCGTCGAGTGCTGTTACACCGTAGTAGCGTAGTGTATCGTCAGCCGGAATCCTCTCCGTAAGCAGATAGATCAGCGGGGTGCTATTGACCCTGGTTACTCCCGTATCAGACGTAGTAGAAAAGGACGTTGCACTTTCGTAGAGGTTGTAACCGATCGGCACTTCTCCGACACCCTGCAGCCACGTAAACTGAACCAGTCCACCTGCCTGTGATTTGGCTCCCAGTGTAGTCGGAGCCGGTGGCGGACCGGTATCGACCGTCACTTTAAGATCCCGACTGAACGAGCTCTCACCACCACGGTTTGCCGCCTTGACGGCCAGAAGGTTATCCCCTTCCGTCAGAGACACTCCGGTAAAGGTAAACGTTCCGGTTCCGGATGCTGTCACCGCCACTCTGGACACAACCCCGTTAACACGCAGCGTAACGGTTGAATTTGCAGCGGCAGTACCGCTTATATCGACTGACGTCAGTTTGATCGCTCCGCCGAAAGCAGTGGTAATCGCAGGAACTGCAGGCGGCGCCAGGCTTACCATGACCGGCAGTGAAAGCTCGGTAAGATTGTCAAGGATGTCGAAAGCTGCAATCTTGACCGTGTGCGGACCATCTGTAGTTTCAGTCACATTCCAGGAGTAGGCGACCGCATCACCGGCCTGCGTTTTCACCAGCGCACCGTCAATATAAATCAGCATTCTTCCCATGGCGCTTTCGGCATCCAGCGCAGACGCAGAGATGCTGACAGGAGCGGTAATAACCTGATTTGCCGCCAGGCCGGTCGTGATAACAGGGCCGGTTACATCACCACGCGGTGTCCCGGTTACGCTCTGGACAGATGTCCGTTCAGCACCGTAATTGTTCATAACAGTAACGGCATATTGATAGGAAGAACCGTTCGTAAGACCGCTGTCACTCCAGGTGGTCCCCCCCTGGCTTCTGACAAGTGTCATTGCCGAAATGTCGGCCTGCTGAACGTCACTCTTGAGGCGATAGACGTTATAGCTCTTAAGATACTGAGAATTCACCGGCGTCCAGGAGAGGTTCACTTTTCCATTGCCCGGAGTTATTGTAACCGTACCCGGATTGGCCAGACGCGTTACCGCGTGGACGACAGAACCGGCACTTTCTCTGCCACCGGTATCTTTGGTAGTTACTTTGAATTTATACAGAGTCGCATCGATCAGGTTCTTTTTCACAAACGATGTCGCTGTTTTGACGAGCGGTGTCCCGCTATCATAACCACTCCCGTCATCAAAGTAGATGACCTGGCTGTCCAGATCACCACTGGAGTTGAGGCTCGCGGTCCAGTTCAGGGAGATGGAGTTGCCATCAGTTGAAGAATATCCGGCAGAGGCGGCAAGAGCTGTCACATCTTCTGGAGCCATAGAATCCGCAGGGATAGCCTGGGTGGGATATACCGCCGGATCAGAGTTGCCGCTCTGATCAACCGGCACAACGGCGAAGTAATACGGTGTTCCTGTAATCAGACTTCCCGCCTTGAACGTTCGGATTCCTTTGGTGACGGTGCCGACCGGTGTCATTCCTGCGACCGTACTGAAATTGCCGGTTGAGTGATAAATCCGGTAGTAGGCAAGATCCAGCGGTTCCGGATACGATGGCCAGGTCAGGGTTACTTCAGTTCCTCTGCCGCTGCCGTCAGCTATGACCCCCCCGACGGACAGTGGGACCGGGGCCGATACGTCATACAGAATATCAACCGTACGGGTAGTCAGATTACCCATCGCATCGGTTGCTGCAAAAACGAGATGGTTGGTGATGCCCTCCGTCAGGGTAACCGCATACGACCAGACGCCGGTCATATCTGTGGCGGCAACAATAGTGATCCCGTTCAGTTTAATCAGGCTGCCCGGCTCTCTTTTTCCGGATAGTGTCTGCGTAGCTGATGTTGTCGGATTCTGGAAAACATCGATTGTAAAGAGCGGCGGAGTCGTATCGAGCACAATTTTAGGTGCCGGAGTTACAGCCGCCGAATCGTTGCCGGCTTCGTCGCGCGCAATGACGGTAATAACATTGTCCCCTTCTGCTAGCGGATAATTATAACTCCAGTCGGTGGCGGCGGAAAGCGGCACCCGCTGGACACCGTTAATGACGACGGAAGTGGAGGCCGGTTTTGTGCCGCTGACAACCTGGGTCACGATTTTGGTCGGTGACGTGACGCTGTTCATCGTCGGAGCGTCCGGCGCCGTAGTGTCAACAACAAAGGTTCCCGCTTCCTGGTCAGCCATCGGGTTGTGAGCTTTATCGCGGGCGGTGGTTACCTTGACGGTATACGTTCCGTCTCCGCTTGACGAGGTAAAGGCGTAACTGCCGAGCCACGTCCGTCCGTCAACCCAGCTGCCGCTGACTGAATAGGTAGAAAAGAACAATCCTCTGGTGAAAGTGACAACTGGCTGAACTCCGGTATCCATCTGCTCGCTGAAGGTCAGAGTAAAGGCGACCGTTTCAGCTTTGTGCGGGCTCGGCGGATTCATGACAAACCCGGTAACCGTCGGTGATGCACGGTCAACAATGAAGCTCATTGAAACAGAACCCTTGTTCCCCAGAACATCCACCGGATAGAGTGTGGCGGTGTAAACCCCTTCCGGCAACGGCTGCTGTGTCGGCGTGAAAACAATTGCGGTCGAAACTTTGCTCCAGATGCCTGCGACAACCGCGCCGCTGGCATCCTTCATTACTGCGCCGCCGAGGGAGTTTGCAATATCCGCTTCCGACGAAGGATCTATCAGGTAAATAGAAACTGAAGCCGCATTGGCAACTATGGAATTGTTGGCCGGAACGGACGATGCTATGACCGGTGCAGTAGTATCTCGCACCACGGATACGGAAACGGTCGAACTCTGGTTGCCGGCATCGTCACGAGCGGCAATGCCGAAGTTGTTGGTACCTTCATTCAGGTTGACCAGAGCACTCCAGGTGGTATCTGCAGATGCCACTGAAGCAATCAGTCCATTGTTGATATACAGGTATGACCCGGCCGCCTTGGTACCGGTAAGCGTCGCCGTGGTGCTTTTCGTCGGTGTTGTCACACCGTTGACGCCTGGATTTGCAGGCGCAATCGTATCGACCTGCACAACCAGAGTTGCCGGTTGACTCTGGTTACCCGCTGCGTCGAAAGCCAGAGCTGTAACAGTATTGGCCCCTTCTTTCAGATTATAGATATACACCTGCCAGGTTGTAGCCGTCGGATATGTAGGTGTATAGGTAGAAGCGCCTTGTGCGCTGACAGCTATCTGCACGGTATCGCTGCTTCTGGTGCCGTTCAGATAAATCCCGTGTGAACGAACCAGCTGCTGCTGAGAATCAAACGCCGGCGACACAGGCGGCACGTTGTCGACGCTGAAATTGATCGTAGACTTCTGTGTAAATGCATTGATATCGGTAGGATTGATGGCAACAGTATAGCTGCCCTCGCTGAACGAAGTCGTCGGCGTAAAGGTTACCGTACCGCTTTTGCCGCTGCCACTGGTACTCCAGGAACCGCCGGCACTGGCGCCGGTACCGGTGTCCAGTACGGTGGCATCTTTGATTGTAGCTGCCAGGTCAAGATCGGAATAGGTATCGGCAACCGTGATGGCTACAGAAGTGATCGCACTCTTCGAGGCACTGTTATTGGCAGGCACGCTGCCTGTTACTGACGGTGCGGTCGTGTCATACGCTACATTGACAATCACGATCCGGCTGAGTTTTAAGGCGTCGGTCACTCTGATGCCGATAGCGTTATCCCCCGCGCTGAGAGTAATGGTAGCCTGCCAAGTGGTGCTGTCATCAAGAACAACAACAGTATTTCCGTTGATCTGGATACCGGTGGCGGCAGGCTTGGTACCGCTGAGCGTCAGCTGTGAGTTGGTCACCACAGCCGGAGGGGTCACAACGGTCGGCGGATCAAGCGCATAGGTATTGAAATAATCGACGATTTCAGCAGCAGACAAGGGGCGATTGTAGATGGTTACATCGTCGATCAGGCCTTTGAAGTAACCGCTATCTGCCGAGTAGCCGATGGTGATCCGGTCTTGCCAATTAAAGTCGGAATACGCATAGCTGTTAGTGCCAGCCAACTGTCCGTCAATGTAGGCTTTTTGTCCAACCCCTGACTCCACAACCAGTGACCAGTGGTGCCAGAAATTGTCATTGACCTTGGTGGTGGTACACCATCCGCCCCCCGCATAGACCCGGAAACAGGCAAAGCCATTGGCATTGATATACATGTGGCGGTCATTGCCGTTATATCCGGCGAAATTCCCGGAGTTGACACTGAACAAACCACCCTGCGATGAGGTTTTTGCCCAGGCCTGGATGGTAAAGTTATATTCAGGAACATTTGCCATCACCTCCACGTAGTCATTCACTCCATCAAAGCTCCCGGCGTAACTGCCAAGCTTGGCAATTGTGGAGAATGTCGGGCCATCGGTTGGCACCGTACCGTTCCGCGCCAACAGCGAAGAATCATTCCAGTCGTTATCAAAATGCCACAGTCCGATTATTCCGGCAGTATTAACCTTAACTGTCACGGTTTTAGCCGGGGTTTCTACCAGTCCGCCGGCATCTGTAGAGCGGAAAGAAACCGTATAACTTCCATCTGCAGTAATATTGAACGGGCCGGTGTAGTTCAGCCAGGTAGTACCGTCAAGACTGTAAGCAGTTGATGCACTGCTGCTGTAGGTCGTCGCCAGGGTGATGACAGGCGCAGTTGAACAGAGTCCGTCCGTATCAAGAGTGCACACCACAGACGCCGACGTTACCGGCGGTGCATCAACAGTAAATGTGGATTCGGCAAAAGCGGTATGACCGGCAAAGTCAATGGTTTCAATTCTCAGCAAATGGCTGCCGTCGCTCAAAGGTCCCAGAGCATCACCTGATTTTGAGCCGATAACAACACCGTCAAGTTTGACCAGAACAACACCTTCGGTCACGGAAAAATCAAGCAGCGGGTTATTGACGTTTACCGAACCGCTCGGAGCAGTAATGGTTATGCCCGGCAGCGAAGTATCAAGCATTATTGTGTCAAAATAAGGTTCAGACCAGTTGCCCGGTGTATCCTTGAACCTGACGTAGACTGTCTTTTCGCCGTCTCCACTGCTCAGAGTCCATGTCTTGCTTGACACGTAAGCTTCCGGATCTGACCATGTGACCGCATCATTACTGAACTGCATTTCGGTAACGCCGTGCAGATCAGTGGCGTTGAAAGAAAGAGTAACCGTTGTTGAGTCGGTGGCAAAGGCGCCGTTGTTAATCAACTGTGTACGGCGGAAAGAAGGTGTGCCGAGCGGAAGATGTATCGCGGTCGGAATATTTCTGGATGTATAGGTACCATCACCCAGCTCGCCATTATAGTTGTACCCCCATGACCACAGACTGCCGTCACTCTTTAGAGCACTGCTGTAGTAATAAGCTGCACTGACTGATGCCCAATCAGTTGCCGTTCCAATTTGAGTGGGGGCATAACGGCTAGAGGTAGTCCCGTCACCCAACTGACTATAACCATTGTAGCCCCAGGCCCACAGAGTGCCATCCTGCCGAACTGCAACGGAATGGTATACCCCGGCATCAACAGAAATCCAGTTAGTTGCCGTGCCAATTTTGACAGGGGTATAGCGGTAGTTTGTTGTACCGTCACCAAGTTGACCGTAACCGTTGTAGCCCCAGGCCCACAGAGAACCATCCTGTTTGATGGCTAATGAATGGCTCTCTCCGGCAGAAACAGTTTTCCAGTCTTTTGCAGTACCGACCTGTACTGGTAAGGTACGGTTGGTAGTACTACCATCACCCAGCTGGCCATAACCGTTATACCCCCAGGCCCAGAGCGTGCCGTCCTGCCGAACAGCAAGAGCGTGAATTGATCCTGCAGCAACTGCGGCCCAGTCGTTGGTCGTACCGACCTGCACTGGAGAAATACGACTGGTCGTACTGCCGTCCCCCAGTTGTCCGTAGTAGTTGTAGCCCCATGACCAGAGAGTGCCGTCCCGTTTCAAAGCCAGGGTGTGATTATTTCCAGCGGCTACGGCAGACCAGACAGCAGTGCCGATCTGAACCGGTGAAAGACGGTATGCTGTTGTACCGTCACCCAGTTCACCGTTCCCGTTATAGCCCCAGCCCCAGAGCGAACCGTCCCCCTTCAGTGCCATACTGTGAGAAGACCCGGCTGTTGGCGATTTCCAGTCATTGCCAGACCCTACCTGCCCCGGTGTAGTGCGACTGTTCCAGGTACCGTCTCCCAACTGGCCACTGCCATTGTGACCCCAGCTCCAGAGAGTTCCATCGCTTCTGACCGCAAGCATATGATTGCCGTTGTTTGAAACCTGAGCTACAGCCAGTGTCAATGCCGGCGGTGTTGCATCAATCGTGAATGTTACCAGTGCATAGCCGATATTGCCGGCAGCATCGCTGGCCTCAATCCGCAGCAGATGCTCACCGTCAGCCAGGCTGTCGAGCAGGTCTCCGGAAACCTTTGTCACAACAACGCCATCTACCGACACTCTGTTCGATACGCTGTCATTGCTGGTTGTATATGTCAACAGAGGTGTCCTGTCTTTTCCGACAGCTGCCACCGGTGAACTGATCGAAACCGTCGGCGCCGAGGCGGCAACGGTGAAAATGACCTCCGCAAAACCAACGTTACCCAGAGCATCGGCTGATTCCACTCGTACGGAATGGCTACCGTTGTCCAGTACGTCAAGGCTGTCTCCCGAAACTTTTGCGACAACCACGCCATCTACTTTCACAACCGGCGTGCCTTCAGCCGCCGTAAAGGTGAACAGTGGCGTATTATCGGCAGTTGTGCCGGTTACCGGTGCCGAAATGCTGATCGCCGGAGGAGTCGTATCGAGAAGAATCGTATCGCTGAAGGAATCGGACCAGTTTCCAGCACTGTCCTTGAACCGGACATAGACCGTTTTTGTGCCGTCGCCATCACTTAACGCCCAGGAGGGATACGTGGTGGAATACGGTACCGGTGCGGATGTCCAGATAGTACCGTCATTGCTGAAGCGCATCTCGGCAATTCCGCTTGGATCGGAAGCGGCCAATGCCAAAGTCACAGTAGTAGACCTGGTTGCTGCAATGTTGTCGGCAATTATTACTCCACTGCTCTTACCTGCCTGAACGGGTGAAACATGCTGAGTCGTAGTTCCATCTCCAAGCTGGCCATAGCCGTTATATCCCCACGACCAGACACTTCCGTCAGTTCTGGCACCCAATGAGTGATAGTAGCCGCCTGCAATAGAGTTCCAATTGGTAGCAGTACCGATCCGTACAGGAGAAGATTGCTGGGTCGTACTACCATCCCCCATTTGTCCATTGGAGTTGTACCCCCAGGACCAAGCGCTTCCATCACTCCGGAGCGCCAGACTATGACGCCTTCCTGCAGCAACGGTTTTCCAGGTATCGTCAGTGCCGACTTTAACCGGCGACCACCGGTCAGAACTGGTTGTGTCACCCAATTGATAATTGCCGTTATATCCCCAGGACCAGAGGGTACCGTTGCTCTTGACTGCCAGAGAGTGGATCTCCCCCCCGGCAATCTTCTGCCAGATGGTATCGCTTCCGATCTGGATCGGTGTCAGTCGGTTCTGGTTAGTGCCTTCGCCCAGCTGACCATAATAGTTGTATCCCCAGGCCCAGAGTGTGCCATTTTTTTTCAAAGCCAGATTATGATTATAACCTGCCGTAATAGTATCCCAATCGGTGTCAACACCAACCTGTGTCGGCACATTCCGGGCAGTCGTTGTTGTATCACCCAGTTGGCCGTTTGCGTTGTAGCCCCAGGCCCACAAGCTACCGTCACTTCTGAGACCGACAGAGTGATTCTCACCGGCAGCTACTGCAGTCCAGTCAGAATATGTGCCAACCTGCTGAGGTGCATATTGGGTATTAGCCGTACCGTCACCCAATTGACCGTAATAATTGTACCCCCATGCCCAAAGAGTGCCATCGTTCCGAATGGCAAGCGTATGGTAACTGCCGGTGGCAACAGAGTGCCAGGGGGCATTACCACCTACCTGTACCGGCGCATAGTGATAACTGCCCGTGCCGTCACCCAGCTGACCGTAACCATTATAGCCCCAGCCCCACAGGGTGCCGTCGCTCTTCAACTCAAACGAATGGTAGATTCCTGCCGACACCTGCGCAGGGCCGTCTGCCGCCGGAGCTTTGGTGTCGATGACGAACTGCTGTTCAGCAAAACCGGTGTTTCCTGCCGTGTCGGTAGATTCAACGCGAAGCCTGTGGCTGCCATCTGTAAGGGCATCCAGAAGGTCACCTGACGATTTTGACACTGCCGCACCATCAACCTTGACAACAACAGATCCGTCACTAACGGTATAGGATATCTGCGGAGTGGTAACGTTAGATATCGCGGGCAACGGGGTCAAGGTGACAACCGGAGCAGTTGCATCAACCGAAATTACGACCTGAGCCGAACCAGCCAGAAGTCCGGCCGCATCCCAGACCTCCACACGGATGGTGTGCTCACCATCGGCAAGCGTATCGAGATTGTTCCCTGTTCCCTTGTTGACGATCTTCCCGTCGACAAGGACCACCGCCATCCCGCTTGCAATAGTAAAATTAAGCAGCGGGGTACTGTTTTTAGTGAGCCCTGCCGCAGGCGAGGTGATGCTTACATCTATGGGGACTATTTTAATGATATCAATGGAATCGGAATAGGCTTGCGACCAGTTGCCGACCGAATCCTTAAATTTGACATACACCGTTTTGAGACCGGTTCCGGCGGGGAGTTGCCAGCTTTTAGCTGCAGCATACGTTTCAGGATCTGTCCAGCTCAGGCTATCATTACTGAAGCGCATCTCGGCAACACCGTTAGCGTCACGGGCGTCAAGGGTGATAGTCACGTCAACCGCTTTAGTTTCGTCCGTTGTCGTAGCTGCCGATGCACCGGCATTGATCTGAACCCCGAACGGCGCAGTCACCCGTGCCGGAGTTGGATATGATGAATCCGAGCCATATCCCAACTGACCGTAACCGCCGTATCCCCAAGCCCAGAGGGTGCCATCGCTCTTTATGCCAAGTGAGTGATAATTACCGGCGGCAACATCTGCCCAGACGAACTCGTTTCCGACCCGAACCGGTGTATAGCTTTGAGTGTAGGTACCGGTGCCTAGCTGGCCGTAACCGTTATACCCCCAGGCCCAGAGAGTACCATTGTTTTTGACTCCTACAGAGTGATTAGATCCGGCAGCAATACGCTTCCAGTCCAGGTCGCTCCCGATCGGGACTGGCGTCTGTCTGTATGAGGTGGTGCCGTCTCCCAGTTGTCCATTGCCATTATTCCCCCAGGCCCAGAGACTGCCATCCTTTTTGAGCGCCAATGAATGGTAGTAACTGGAGGCGACAAGCTGCCAGTTCGTATCACTACCAACCTGAAGTGGCGTTGCCTGGTTATTCCAGGTGCCGCTCCCCAGTTGTCCATAGCCGTTATAACCCCATGACCAAAGAGTACCATCAATTTTAATCCCCAATGTATGGTCTGAACCGACTGAAACTGCCGCCCATTCTGTGGCACTCCCCACCTGCACAGGGCTATACTGTGAACTCCCACTGCCGTCGCCAAGCTCGCCGTTGCCGTTGTAGCCCCAGGCCCAAAGAGTGCCATCGTTCTTCAAGCCGACTGAAAAATTTGACCCTGCCGCAACTGAAGTCCAGTTTACGTCACTGCCGATCCGTATAGGAGTGCTTACATTAACGGTGCTGCCATCACCTAGTTGCCCATAATAGTTGTAGCCCCAGGCCCAGAGAGTGCCGTCGTTCTTTACCGCCAGGGTGTGAGACTGCCCGCCGGCAATAGTTTTCCAGTCACTGGCGGTACCAACCTGCTGAGCGGACCAGACATAATTATAATTATTACCGATACCGAGCTGTCCGTTGTTGTTGTACCCCCACCCCCACAGCGTGCCATCACTCTTCAGCGCCAATGAGTGATACTGACTGGCGACTGACTGTACAACTGCCGGTGCCGGTACTGGTGGTGTCGCGTCGACCGTAAACGTCACACTCGCATATCCGACGTTACCGGAAGCGTCAGTGGCGTCCATCCGGAGCAGGTGCTGACCATCAGCCAATGTAACAAGGTTATCGCCGGATATTTTAGTAATAACAAGACCGTCAAGCTTGACGACAACAGTACCGCTGCTCACCGAATAGAGAAGCTGCGGGGTTCTGTTGTTGCCCAGGCCGGTCGCGGGCGAAGTTATGGTTACGGTTGGCGGTGTGGCGGCAACCGTGAAGGTGACTTCCGCAAAGCCCAGATTACCCAGAGCATCGGCAGATTCCACCCGCACGGTGTGGCTGCCGTTGTCGAGAACATCAAGACTGTCACCCGATATTTTGCTGACAACTATGCCATCTACTGTGACAACCGCTTTTCCTTCATCAACAGAGAACGTGAGCAGCGGCGTATTGTCATCCGTTGTGCCTACTGCCGGAGAAGTGATACTGATTGCAGGTGGGGTAGTGTCGAGTAGTATGGTGTCACTGAATGAACCTGACCAGTTACCGGCGCTGTCTTTAAAACGGACAGAAACCGTTTTGGTACCGTCACCGGCACTCAGAGCCCAGCTGGTGTAAGGGGTGGCAAAAGGTACGGGGGCAACCCAGGTTGTACTGTCACCACTGAAACCATCGTTGCTGAAGCGCATCTCGGTAACACCGCTCAGGTCGGTAATGGAAAAATTGAGCGTAACGGCGCTGGAATTGGTGGCAGCAGCATCGTTGTTAATGATCACCGCCTTTGATCTGGTAACCGGCACCGGACTGTTCGAGCTGTTCCAGCTCCCGTCTCCCAGTTGTCCGTAGCCATTGAATCCCCACGACCAGAGCGCACCATCGGTTTTCAGTGCATAGGAGCTGTTATAACCACTGACAACACTCAACCAGTCACTGGCTGTTCCTACCTGTATCGGGGTGGATCGTTGACTCGTGGTTCCGTCACCGAGTTGCCCGTTGCCGTTGTTTCCCCACCCCCAGAGAGTACCGCCACGCTTGGTCGCCATGGTATGGTACTGGCCGGCTGAGACGAAACTCCAGTCGGTATCGCTACCAACTTTCACCGGTGAATACATATATGATGTACTCCCGTCACCGAGTTGACTATACCCATTGTAACCCCACGACCAGAGTGTACCGTCACTCCTGATGCCCGTCGAATGATAATATCCGGCAGAGACAGCGATCCAAGTTGTGTCACTGCCGATCTGTACCGGTGAATAACGATAGCTGGAACTACCATCGCCAAGTTGCCCGTAAGAGTTGTAGCCCCAGGCCCAGAGAGTACCGTTATTTTTCAATGCAATAGTGTGGTATCTGCCGGCGGAAATGGATTTCCAGTCGGTATCAGTTCCAATCTGCACAGGAGAATACTGCGTAGCTGAACCCCCGTTACCGACCTGACCGTAATAGTTGTATCCCCATCCCCAGAGCGTTCCGTCACTCCTGATCGCCAGTGAATGATACTGCCCGGCAGCAACGGCACTCCAACTCTGCCCGGATCCAATCTGAACAGGAGAATTGCTCTGAACAGTGCCGCCATTTCCCAATTGACCGTAATTATTGTACCCCCACGACCAGAGCGAACCATCTCTCTCGATGGCAAGTGAATGGTAATAGCCGGAGGCAACGGCACTCCAGCTTCTTGGTATACCGATCTGTGTCGGAACAATGCGAGTGTTGGTTGTACCGTCACCAAGCTGACCGTACCCGTTGTACCCCCAGCTTGACAGTGTTCCCTGTTGTGTAATAAGCAACGCTTGATAGAAGGATGCTGACAGTTTGGCGGCAAGCGGCAATGACGGCGGAGTGGTATCAAGTGAAATGGCAGAGCCGAATGCATCTGACCAGTTTCCGGCAATGTCACTAAAGCGGACAAAAAAGTTCTTTATCCCGTCGCCGGACGAAAGATCCCAGCTGCGGGTGGCATTACTATAGGTTTCCGGTGTTGACCAGGTTGTACCGTCAGTACTGAACTGCATCTGAGCGACGCCATTGGCATCGCTGGCGGAAAAAGCGAGCGTTACGTTCGGTGAATTGGTAACGTCAGCTCCAGCGTTGACGATAATACCGCCGGCCTTATTGACGACCGCTCCCGGCAAAGAGCGATTATTCGTTGTCCCATCACCTAATTCGCCTTCATAATTGTATCCCCAGCTGAAGAGCCCACCTTTATCTGATACCGCCAGTGAGTGATAGCTGCCTGCAGCAATGTTTTTCCAAACTGTACCGCTGCCTACCTGAACCGGGATGGTACTGTTGCCAGTAGTACCGTTACCAATGCCACCATAATAGTTATAGCCCCAGGCCAAAAGGTCGCCATTCTGCTTCAGACCGAGGACATGATAATCCCCCGCAGAAATGATAGTCCAGTCCGACGCAGTACCGCTCTGTAGTGGTATCAGGCTCTCGCTGTACGTATAGCCGTTTCCGTACTGACCATAACTGTTAGAACCCCACACCCAGAGAGTGCCGGTCGTTTTCAGCGAGTATGACGTATCGTAACCGGCAGCAATAAACGACCAATCACTGTCACTGCCAACCTGGGTCGGAACAGCAGCCTGATTGTAGTCCCCCGTGCCGAGCTGACCACTACCGTTGTACCCCCAGACCCAGAGAGTGCCATCCTGCTTTAAGCCGATCGAGTGCAAACGGCCGCCGGCAATTGCCTTCCACTCACCGGCAGTACCGATCTGTACCGGTGACAGTTGGTCTGAATTGGTGCTGTCACCCAATTGACCATAATAATTATAGCCCCACGCGTAAAGGGTTCCATCCTTTGTAAGACCGAGAGAATGATATTGACCGGCGGATACTGTAGCCCAGTTCGTACCGCTGCCAACTTGAACAGGAGTATAAGCCGTAGTGGTGCTACCGCTCCCCAGTTCTCCATTACCGTTAGAGCCCCACGCCCAAAGAGTTCCATCGCTGCGTATTGCCAGGGAATGGTTTTCCCCCGTTGCCACTTCCGACCAGGTACTTCCCTTGCCAACCTGAAACGGCACACTTCGATTAGATGAGCCTCCATCACCAATCTGGCCATTCCAGTTTGCACCCCATGCCCAGAGCGAACCATCGGTTTTGATTTCCAGCGTATGATATTTAGCAGATATTTTTCTGGTGTCGGGAACAGCCGTAGGAGGAATTGTGTCAACGGTAAAGGTGACCTCTGAAGAAGCGACACCGCCACCGGAATCTGTTGCTTCAACCCGAAGCATATGTGCACCCTCCGCAAGCGGGTCAAGCAGATCACCGGAATTCTTGGTTACAATGGTACCATCAATTTTCACCAGGGTACTGACCGCACCGACGGCTACAAACGATATCGACGGTGTCGCCGTTACGACATATCCGGCCTGCGGTGCCGAGATGGCTACTTCAAATGCCTGAGCATATCCGGGAAAAAACATTATGAGACATGTAAAAACCGCTAGTTTCAAGTTATTCATAGTCACACCTTCGTTTCAGAGCTGTTTATAAACATCACCATAAACCTACGTTTTCGCAGAAGCGAACATAATAAACTTTTATTTTTTAAATACTTCAACAATAAATATTCACGTTAACAAACTAAAAACAGACTGGAAAAATACAGTATCCACTTCTTTCAATCGTATAACGATTTTATGAATTCAGAGCAAGAAAAAAAGAAAGATTGTCTGAATATGTAGTAAATATATGAAAAATTGCAATAAATCAGCTATATAAAAAAAGGCTACCGACTGTAACGATAACCTTTTGTTTTATTATATAGTATTCATAAAAATTCTACGGCTCAATTTTGGTTCCCAGCACCTGCAGGATTTTAGCGAACCAGTCACTGTGAGCGCCGTGGTAGACGGACGCAATCGACTTGGCGGCGTGCAAAATCCGGGAGTACACTTTCAGTATTGATCCCTGAAAAAGATGCATTCAGGTTAAAATTATGGCCGGGATTTAAGGTGGCCGGTTGACCATCCCAGGTTATTTTTCGTGCGCTCACCTCGGTAGGCACGGATGAACCATCCTTGCGCTGATGTACCGTTTCAAACATATGGTGACCCTGCTCCATCAGTCTGGCAACCCTCTCCTGCACGTACTGACATTGCTCCGGAGTATCCAGTTTACCAAGCGGCACGGACATCAACAGGTGTCCATCTCTATCCAACATCTCCCGCACTCCTTACAAGACTCAATACCGCTTTGCGTTACTGAAATATTGAGATGAGAATCATTAGTGGTTCTTGTTCCGAGGTCGTTGGTGGGTGGTGGGGTGGGCATGAAGCTCTCCAGAATAAACAAAAAAAGCGTGCGGGGATTACCGCTACACTGGTTGTAGCAGTCAATCTAAAAGACTTATGTAATATGTGGTTGTCATTGTTTTAGCCGAAGCGAAGACTACTGTATGCGACTTCAGTAATAATTAATTATGCTGGTGACCACTCACTCAGTGTACTGCCATTGGTATTATTAGTCGTTTTACTTCACACCTAGTAGCGCCAGAAGTATACCCCCTGAGATGGCTGTGCCAAATACTCCAGCCAGGTTCGGACCCATTGCATGCATGATCAGGTAGACCTGCGGATTTTCCTGATTGCCGACCATGTGCGAAACTCGAGCAGCAATAGGTACAGAAGCGATACCGGCCGAACCGATCAATGGATTGATCTTGCCGCGACTGATTACGTTCATGATCTTGGCTGCTACAACCCCGGATCCGGTGCCGAACATAAACGCCACCAGTCCCAGGGCTATTATTTCCAGGGTTTTAATCGTCAGAAATTGCTCGGCATTCATGGTTGAACCAATGGCCACCGTCAGTACAATCGTTATGATGTTCATAATTTCATTGGCAGCCGTTTTAGCCAACCGATCCACCATCAGACACTCTTTCAGCAAATTTCCCAACATCAGCATGGTGATGAGCGGTGCGATAGGCGGGAAAAAAAGATTGACGACAACGGCGATTATGATGGGAAAAGCAATCTTCTCCAAACGAGATACCTGCCGGGGCTTTTCCATGATAATATTCCGCTCTTTTTTGGTGGTCAGCAGTTTCATAATGGGCGGCTGGATCAACGGCATCAGAGCCATGTATGAATACGCAGCCACTGAAATCTGCGGCAGAAGGTGTGGGGCTAGCTTCATGGTGACGAAGATCGCCATGGGGCCGTCAGCACCGCCAATGATGCCGATCGCGCCGGCTTCCGCCAGTGTAAAGCCCAACAACTTGGCCCCAATCAGGGCCACAAAAATCCCCAGGTGCGCGGCAGCTCCCAAAATGACCAGCCATGGGCTGGCAATCATGGGGCCAAAATCGGTCATGGCCCCGACCCCCAGAAAGATCAGCGGAGGCACGATCAGCAGGGCCACACCCTGGTAGGCGTAATGAAACAATCCTCCGGGTTGGGTCAGGCCCGAACCGGGCACATTAGCCACAATGCAGGCAAATCCGATTCCAACCAGCAGAAAGGGCTCGTATTTCTTGGCCAAGGCCAGATAAATCATGGCGAGCCCCACCAGCATCATAAATATATTGCCCCAGCTCAACTGGGCCAGGCCGGTCTGCTCTTTCAATAAATTCAGTAAATCGATTAATTGCACTAACATTTTTTACTCCGTTTATTGCGGAAGTCCCTCAATCTGAAGCAGGGCATGCCCGTCATCCACGGCATCTCCCTCCTTGACCATAACGGATCGTACGGTACCGGCCATCGGCGCAACAACCGGGGTTTCCATTTTCATGGCATCCAGCACGATCAACACTTGGTTGACTGTCACCACATCCCCGTTTTTGACCAGACATTTAAATACGAGTCCTGCCATAGGGCTTGTGACTATTCGACAGCCTTGAGCAGCAGCAACGGGCTGAGCGACCGGGACTGCTGAGGAATGCGGTGCAGTAGCTGCGGGAGACGGAGTTGCAGGAGCATAGCTTGCCGGGGACGATGCCGAGACAGAATCATCCAATACCTCAACACCGACATCATATGTTTTGCCTTCCAAGGTTATTCTCAACATTTTCATGGTGATGATTCCTTTCTAATACATCTGATTAGTTAACTAAACATTGTCTACCGCTGCAGCACGTGTGACTGTAAATGCTGACGCCCTTGGGCCGCCCAGTTCCAGTCTTTGGCGGTCACGGGGCGAAATCTGTCAATACGAACCGGTCCACCCAACGCCTCACATGCAGCAGCGGTAAGCAACACTACCAACTGCTGATCGGACAGACCGGGGTGGATTCCATGTATAACTGAAGAACGTGTTGCGGGAATGGTTATCGGTGAGGTCTCAGCAAAACCGGGTTCCTTGGATACAGAATGTTCTGGTTGTCCTTTGCCGTCCTGTCTGCAAAATCTGTTAAACAGGGGAAACAGAGACAGAATCACCCCGATCCCGCCGATGATGACAAAACTCAAAATAAAATCGATTGCGCTAATGAGGAGCGCTCCGTTTAGGTTGTCCTGAATTGGCATGATTCTGTCCTGACTGTTGAATTAAAATATAATACTTCGGGTCACATTCTCCCCGAGCTGTTGCAATGAGAAACTACCTACAGCGGTATCAGGCCATGTTTCTTGGCCGGTCGCGACACCCGTTTCGTCAGGGATATCCGCAGAGCTTGCGCAACCCGTGCCCGAGTCTCGGCCGGCTCAATTACATCGGTAATCATATCGCGGGAAGCCGCCTGATACGGAGTCGCAAACTGTGCCCGGTACGATTGCACCAGTTCGGCCTCTTTGGTTGTATGATCCTCCGCTTCCTCGATCTCCTTCTTGTAGATAATCCGAGCGGCACTTTCGGCTCCCATGACGGCAATCTCTGCGCAGGGCCAGGCAAAAATAAAATCCGCACCCATGTCTTTGGAGCACATGGCCAGATAAGCACCCCCGTAGGCCTTGCGCATAATCAGAGTGATCTTGGGAACCGTGGCGGCCGCATAAGAAAACAGCATCTTGGCGCCATGGCGGATGATCCCCCCGCGTTCTTGCGCCAGTCCCGGCATGAAACCGGGCACATCCACCAGGTTTACCAGCGGCACGTTGAAAGCATTGCAGAAACGAATAAAGCGGGCTGCCTTGTCGGAACTGTCAATATCCAGACAACCGGCCTTATAAGCTGGCTGGTTGGCAACCAGACCAACCACCATTCCGTTAATCCGACCAAACCCGACAACGATATTTTTGGCAAACTCGCGCTGAACCTCAAGCCACTGTCCCGGATCCAGCAAGCGTTCGATCACGTGATACACATTGAAGCTGACTTTTGGGTCTTCGGGCACCAGTTCATTCATACCTTCATCCCGCTCATGGATGATTTCATCGGGAATATAGTGTGGAGGATCCTGTAGATTATTGAGTGGAAGAAAGCTGAGCAGTTGCCTGGTCAGGCTGATGGCATGCTGGTCATCCTCGGCAATGAAATGGATATTGCCGCTAATGGTAGCATGGGCTTCAGCAGTCCCGAACTGTTCGATGGGGGCGATCTGTCCGGTAGCAGCTTTGATTACTTCCGGGCCACAGATGAACATGCTTGAATGGGTGCGGGTTTGGATGATGAAATCCATCAAGGCCGGGCTGTAGGCGGCACCTCCGGCGCAGGGTCCTGCAATAATGGCAATCTGGGGCACAACGCCTGAGGCGGCCACATTCTTATAAAAGACCTGACCATAGCCGGAAAGGCTGTGAATGCCCTCCTGGATACGGGCTCCACCTGAATCGTTGATAGCCACCACTGGTATGCCGGTTTCGCTGGCGATGTCCATGATATCGCAGATTTTTTTGGCCTGCATATGACCGAGAGCACCACCACCGACGGTAAAATCCTGGCTGTAGATAGCGACCGGCCTGCCATCCACATTGCCGGTACCGGTTACTACACCATCGCCCGGCATGAATTTTCCGGCAAACCCTGGCATATGGCAGGCATGGTTGACGTGCATACCATACTCGTTGAATGATTTCTGATCGAACAACTGCTCAACTCGCTCACGGGCTCCCAAGCGGCCTTCAGCGTGCCGCTTCTTCATCTTTTCCTTGCCGCCTCCGGCAAGAGCCACTGCACGGCGTTTTTGCAGCTCATCGAGCAATTCTTTATTGATGGCCATGTTTCACTCCTGTAGTGCCTAACCACGTTATTACGACATTTGACTATAATATATAATTCAAAATACACAAGGCGACGTACAATTATTTATATTTATAAAACAGCTATTTATATAATTACAGTACATAATAAACATACTATTCAAGTAAGTTGCAACCCATGTATGCTGCTTTCAGTTCATAAACTTTTATTGTATTAAAATTAACAGACCGCTATTTGAAATCAGAAGTGTGAAGTGAATCCGCATAAGCAGGGAATGATTCTAAATTCAAGTTGATTGAGATAAGGCCGTAAACCCTGGAATTCCAAAAATAAAAGGCTAACGGCACTTTCCTGGGGTACACTTAAGAACTTGACTTCCGATGAAGTAAATCTATAACAATATTTAAGAAATATTTACAAAAATGCTTTTTGAAACATAGTGACGGGGCAGATGGTTGATATGCTGAACAACATCCGGAACGCCACGCCTGTCATGGCCATTGAATATACCCGTTGCTGCCGCAACAAGTTGTTCCAGTGCTGACTCACCCGTTAAATGCTCCGAATTTAAGCCAAGATATGATGCTGATAACGGCAAGTCTCTTATCAATTTTTCTTTGGCGGAGCTTGCCGCAAAGATTGCGACAGAAAGTTATAACAACTCAAGTGTAACAAAATCCGGCGGTGCGTGTACTGGACGGGGGCAAGCACCACCTATTATGATTGCGCTTACAAAAGCGCAGGATTCAAGAACATTTGATATTCCAATCCCTGGCACGGCATAGTTATACTTTTCGGGAATTTAGGTTTCGTATGCCGTGAGGCTAAATCATGCACTAATAAGAATCAGTCTTCTTGACGCTGAAATTAGGCCATGTATAGTGTAATCCACAGTGCAAAATTGATCCGGGGGGTACCTGATGCCGATTGTGATATGGAATAACAGTTTTTATCTGGGCGTTAAACAGTTTGATGACCATCACCAGCATCTGGTGAGCCTTCTGAATCGTGCGTATGATGATTTTACTGCCGGTGCTGCGTCAGCAAGTGTAGACAGCATACTTGAAGAACTTGTCGACTACGCCACGTACCATTTTACCGCTGAAGAGCTCTGGATGCAGGAGCAGGCGTATCCCGGATTTGCAGAGCACTGCATTCAGCATGTTCAGTTTATCGACAAACTTGCACAGATGCTGCATGATCAACGTAGTGAAAGAAAGGTTTTGCTGCTGGAAGTTATGACGTTTCTGAACGACTGGCTCACACATCATATTCTCAAAATAGATTCCGATTATGGGCTCTATATCGCCACGAAGGGAATGCCGATTCAAATGGCCTGATGATTGTTACAGATGTAACCAACCTTTTTCAATTCTGTAACATGGCTGTAACAATACTTTGATATGCTGGCACATCTGTCATACACCACTCAGGAGGAATATTCACATGTTCAAGAAGTCACTTATTACCGCACTGCTCGTCGCTGGTAGCGTAGCAGCTGTGCAAGCTGCACCCACTCACGTTGATGCTAAAATCACCCACTACAAATCGACAGCAGGCGTATCCGGCAATCTCGGCAGCATCGGTTCCGACAGCCTCAACAACCTGATGACCTACTGGGCCGAAGGCTTCAAAAAGAAATACCCTAACGTCAACATCCAGATCGAAGGCAAAGGCTCCAGCACCGCGCCACCGGCACTGATTGCGGGCACCGCCCAACTTGGTCCCATGTCCCGCGAAATGAAGAGCTCCGAAATTGAAGAGTTTGAAAAAAAATACGGCTACAAACCGACTAAAATCGGCGTATCACTTGACTCTCTGGCCGTCTTTGTCAACAAGGACAACCCGATAAAAAACCTCTCACTCGATAAAGTAGACGCGATCTTCTCCAAAACCCACAAACGGGGCGGCGCTGACGTTACCACCTGGGGACAGCTGGGCGTTACCGGCAAACTGGCTGCCATGCCGATCAGCATCTATGGTCGTAACTCCGCTTCCGGCACCTACGGCTACTTCAAAGAGCACGCCCTGAACAAAGGCGACTTCAAGAACAGCGTTAAAGAACAGCCCGGTTCCGCCTCAGTTGTTGAAGGGGTCGCCAAAGACATCGCCGCCATCGGCTATTCCGGCATCGGTTACGCCACCTCCGGCGTGCGTGCCGTACCGCTCTCCGCCAAAGAGGGTGGCAAAGTTGCCGATGCCACCTACGACAACGTCCTGAACAACAGCTATCCGATGAGCCGCATGCTCTACGTATATGTCGCCAAGAAACCGGGACAGCCGCTGCCGAAAGTCGTTGAAGAATTCCTGCGTTATGCCCTCTCCAAAGAAGGGCAGGAAATCGTCGTTAAAGACGGTTACGATCCACTGACCGCCAAACTGGTTGACGACCAACTGAAAACATTGAAATAAAGCCGGTTCCACAATCCTCACCGCACAATCATTGAGGCCACAGATAATTTTCTCTGTGGCCTCAATACTTTTTCTACCGCCATCGCATGATTGTGAGGGGGTAGCTCTGACAGAGCGGCTGCCTTACCTTCTGTTGCCTACTCGCTCGGAAAATGTTGTTTCGAAAGTCTCCTTACCTCGATTAAGGTACATAACTCCTTCTGAGATGGTGACATCCCAGGTTATGGAACGATCCAGCCCGTCG